>Ga0194115_10006864_pt1 | contig 11456 bp, 12 predicted proteins | sample TA2MahsurfametaG_3_FD_148656 | JGI IMG/M metagenome (GOLD analysis project Ga0194115, IMG submission 148656) | Freshwater microbial communities from Lake Tanganyika, Tanzania - TA2015002 Mahale S4 surface | ecosystem: Environmental > Aquatic > Freshwater > Lake | place: Tanzania: Lake... | reverse complement strand
TCAACGAGCGGTTTGGTGGTCAGGTCATCAGTGTTCATGAGTGTTAGTCCTTGTACAGCCAGCCAGAGAGAACGCCAAAGAGAGAGTCAAGCCCAAACACATACACCGTCACGATGACCACCGCGACCAGCACGATGATCGAGTAACGGCGAACCTCAGGCCAAGTCGGCCACGACACTTTGCGCATTTCGTCGCGCACTTCGCGCACGTACTGAACTACTCCCACGCGCTCGCGTGCCTGGGTCGGGGCGACTGCCTGGCGAACGGGTGCACCCTGTTCGTTGACCGCGCCCATACGGCGCATGGCGCGCTTCTGCTGACGGTTCAGATCCATTGACATACGGATTGCAAAGGCTATCGGGATGCTGCGCGTGACTTGCAGGGCAGGAGGGACTTGAACCCCCGACCGTCGGTTTTGGAGACCGATGCTCTACCAACTGAGCTACTGCCCTCTGAGGTCACTTCAAATTCTTTAACCGATTGGAGGCTACCAATCAAGAATCTTTGCGATGTACCTTCTTATTCGGAATTCAACGGATTCATCTGGCTTAACAACAACTGCTCGCTCCGGCTGGAGTCCGACTGCCTCGAGATAATCAGCATGCGACAAGTCGAGTATCTGCGTGATGCGGGCTCGAAAATCCTGATAGTCCTCCGAGACCAATGACCACATTCCGTCAAAGGGAAAAGTAAATGGCGCGTCGATGATCGGATTCGTCGCCAAGATACGACGCCGGCGCCCGAACGCCTCCCACAGGGCCGACGAGTGGACCCCAACGGAAATTCGGGATGACTGCGTAAGGCGGTACGTACTCGTAATCGTCCTTGGTGAGACAAACTCAAAGTCGCAATTTACGACCTTTTCCAGCCACTGCCGTTCCTGAGTGCAAGCCGAATCCGAATCTCCGTACCCAGCAATGACCAGCTTCAGATTATGGTCTGCTGCGAGACGTCCAGTCCACCCGGCAACCGTCTCAATCGCAGATTGCCTTGATTTCCAGTGATGCAGCTCACGTGGCGCGTGACCTTTGAACTGAGAAATTAGACAGATATCAGCTCCAGAAGACCGATTTGGTTCAGGGTCGCCTTTCGCATGTTGTGCTGAAATCGAGTCGCGCAAGGACCCAACGGGCTCAACGCAAAATGGCTGAACTTTATGAAGGGAGTTTGGCCATATTGCAGTTCTCCCGAATTCGAGGTCTTCCCTCTGTAACGTGCCCCAAGATAAGAAGTGAATATTCCGCGATATCGGAATCGGTCTTCTTGCCACACTTGTGGCACGAACTCCGTGCTGCACTACGAAGATTGGAATCTCAAGATGATGCCAAATCTCCGAGATTTCTGGGCTGTTATCAAGACTTACCAGTGCACTGATTCGTGACGACGTGACCCAATCGAGAATTTGCTGTGCTAATCGACCTCCCTTCGTGACTGCACGCAGTCTCTCGAGTGAGTTCCTGATGGCGCTTCCTTTGAGTTGCTCAGGCTGAAACTCGGAGATCTCCCAGCCAGAATCTGCCCATACTTTGGAAAGATCCGTATGGTGCCCACTCGGCAGGACACCAAGCACTTGACTACGCACGCCCTCTCGTTTCGATGCATGAGAGTTGACCGTTGCGCAAGTTGAAGACTCTGTCGCATAAGGAGAAAACACTCGTCCTATGTGTCACCATAACAATTGCAAGGTCACGGCGCAGATCCATTATCAATTTGAAAATTTCACCTTCTGTAGCCTGATCTAGCGCAGAAGTTGCTTCATCAAGTATCAAAATCTCGGGGTCTCGAAACAAAGCTCGCGCAAAACCGAGGCGCTGACGCTGACCACCAGAAATGCGTACTCCGTCCTCGCCGATTCTTTCATGAATACCATTCGGCAACGTCCTTACGAAGTCGCCAATGGACGCCCGATCAAGGGCTCGCAACACCAGGCGTTCATCGTATGCCTCTGAGTGCTCGCCAAAGACCACATTTTCGAGAATTGTTCCGTCAAGCAAGAAAATATCCTGTGGCACGAAACCAATTCGCTTTCTCCAATCATCCAAATCTTCAAAGATACTTTTTCCATTTGCGAGAATGCGGCCCTCACTGGGTTTGAAGAGCCCCACAAGCAAAGAGACGATTGTCGACTTGCCGCTCCCCGACTCGCCAACTATCGCAATCAATTCACCTTTCCGGAAGCTAAATCTGACATTGCCCAACACCAACTTCGGTGATCCGGGGTATCGAAACTCATCGATTCGAAACTCAAGATCAGAAAATGGTTGTTCAAGCGAAGCCTCACGATCTTGAGTTCCATGAGTTGGCGGCTCGCCAAACTTCTCAAGTTCGTTAAGTGCCAAAGAAATGAGCGGTATGTTGAAATTGACGGCTTGGAACGCAGAAGAGATTCGTTGTACCGATGGAAGAACTCGAAATGCCACAAAGGCAAAAGATGCAATCATTCCGAGTTTCAGGCCGGTGGACTGGTCAGCCCTCAGAATAAAGAAAATTAGACCCACGAGCGTGAAGGCGATTGCACACTCAAACACGCTGCGAGGCAATGCCTGAATCACTTGGAAGCGCACATTCACATAAGCAAGTTTCGTCATCGCAGATTGATGCAGCTTCAAGAACCACGATTGGTTTCCGCGAACGATGATGTCTTTAATCCCACTGAATGACTCCGCGAGAACGTGTAACTGTTCGCCACGTCGCGCATCACGTTCGGTACCGAGCCACCGGAGTTTCGACTTGGTAAAGGCGCCGAGCAACACGCCAGTGATACCAAGAAAGATCGTGACGGCGAAGGTAACGAACGGGTACTTCAGGGCAAGAAAGGCAACGAGTGTTGCTCCGATGAGCACGTCACTGAAAATAGACAGAAATGGATTCACTGCGCCGTTCACGACCGAGTAAGCACGATCTTGGATATCTCGCATAAGTTCGGGGCTTGACTTTGCAACGTGATACTCGAACGGCTTGAGCAAAATATTTGAATAATACCGCTGAACGATTCGAATGTTAATCGCATTTACGATCTTTCCCTGAATGAATACGATCAGGATTGAGACAGTATTTTTCAGCAGGAAAACTGCACTCAGTGCGATTGCCACGCTCATCTCATCCTGGACAATTCCAAAGAAGGATTGGAGCCAAGTGGTATCAGAATTCGCTACATCACCGACGAGCACTAGGAGAATCGGCACAAGAAGTGACACACTCATCAAGTCGAGTGCAGCGCTTACAAGGGTGCAAAACAGGAGAAGGGAAAGTTGGAGTCGCTCCCTAAGGAGAAGGAGCTCGCCAACTCGTCGCAGAGTAGATCGGTCGGAATTTACGTTCATACCTGAGCTTGCAAGAACACTTTACATTCGTAGTAGCGGCGATCGGAATCGAACCGATGACCTTCCGATTATGAGCCGGATGCTCTTACCAACTGAGCTACGCCGCCGCTAGGCGAGCCCTCTGTGGGAATCGGACCCACGACCTCTTCCTTACCATGGAAGTGCTCTGCCAACTGAGCTAAGAGGGCACTGGCACTGCTCTCACAGCGCCTTTCTTAGACTACTGCCTGATGTCGGCGGTGTCGTTACGCGTTGCCCAAGAGCGTGACGCCGAGGCAATTGCTGACATCTACAACCATGAAGTGGAAAATTCAACTGCCACGTTCGACCTGGTACCGCGGAGCATCGAAGTGCAACGCGACTGGATCGTGGCGCGTAGTGGTGCTTTCTCTGCGCTGGTCGCAGACGATGCCGCTGCTGGCGTCATCGGATTCGCTGCCCTGAGTACCTACCGTGATCGCGCGGGATATCGAACCACCGTTGAAAACTCGGTCTACGTGCATCGCAATCATCAACGGCGGGGGGTCGGAAGACTTATGCTTGGCGCACTACTTGAAGTTGCGCGAGACTCCGGCTTCCACACCGTAATCGCACGAATTGATTCACAAAGCTCGGGTTCACTTGCCCTGCATGAGTCGCTGGGCTTTGTAGTAGTTGGTGTCGAGCGTCAGATTGGTCGCAAATTCGGACGTTGGCTGGATTCAGTCATCATGCAGAAAATGCTTGCTGACTGAATTCAGTGGGCCGGGAAGGATTCGAACCTACGTAGGCAGATGCCGGCAGATTTACAGTCTGCTCCCTTTGGCCGCTTGGGTACCGACCCCGAGGCGTCTCACTCTATCTGAGCACCTGTAGCGAGCGCACTTCGGTATCGTGGCGAGCATGCCGAGTTTCGACATTGTCTCCGAAGTTGACCGCCAAGAACTCAAGAATGCCATCGACCAGGCCCAGCGTGAGATCAGTCAGCGCTACGACTTCAAGAACACGAATTCTTCAATTGAGCAGAACGAACTCATAATCACCCTGCTCACCGCAAGCGAAGATCGTCTGCGGGCACTGCGCACGGTGCTGGAAGAGCGCCTCGTCAAGCGTGGCGTGTCGTTACGGGGTCTCGACTGGGGGAAAATCGAGCAGGCGACGGGCGAGTCGGTACGACAGGTCGTCACCGTGAAGGTTGGCATCAACAGCGAAAAGGCAAAGGAACTCAACAAGTTGCTTAAGGAAAAGGGGCCCAAAGGTGTGTCGTCGCAAACGCAGGGCGACTCGATTCGCGTGTCAAGCAAGAAGCGCGACGACCTCCAATCTACTATTACGTTCCTCAAGGCGACGAATGTCGGGATTCCCCTACAGTTCGTCAATTTCCGCGATTGAACCACACTCGCTGGCCGAGTGGTCGCGAATTCGGTACTCGGCATCCCAATCATCTTCGAGTATCACATTGGTGAAGTGTTGAAGTTCGCGAACGTCGCACTGAATACTGGATTTCTCCAGTTCGCGAACAAGGTCATCCCACGGAATGATTCCGAATGCAAATCGATCTCTCAGTCCTGTCGGCAATTGCTTTTTCAGAATGTGTTTGAGTCGATTCGGCACAATTGGAAGTAGCCGACGTAGTATCTGACGACTCGATTGTCGGTATCCCCTACTTGCTTTTGTCATGTAGCGACTGCATAACTCCGCGAACACGTTTTCAATGACTTGCTCTAAATCAATTCTTGCTCCATTGTAAGTTCGTGCCATCTGATCGCAAACAGCTGTCCTTACCTTAGAGACCTCATCCGCATACCGTGAGTTGTTCATCCATTCAAGTACACCAATGGCACGGTTGAAACCGGACGCGTTCATGATTGAGGCATTTTCTGCGGACGCCATCCATGTCAAGTGGTTGGTGATTCCCACCGAGCCACGAAAGGGTAGAAGCAGTAGCAGAACAAATTCGTAGATGTAGGCAGTCGAAGGACTAAGTGAGTACGTGCACGATACGGAATCCTGCCAGGCCGAAGTTCGATACACGCCATACATCGCATTAACAATCTTGTTCTGTTGGTATGTATTGGTGACGCGCTCTAGACCACTAGCAAACTTCTTGGATGTGTCAGCCACATCCCGATTGATGAATTGAGCGAACAAATCACCTCGTTTGCGAGAAAAGCGGAGCGATCGTCCCACACACCCAACCATTCCAGAATCTTGATCCAGGCGCTGGATACAGGCTCTCAGTCCACTTGGCAAGTAGAGGTCATCGTCACCGCAAAGTGCCACAAACTCTGTAGTTATCAGCTCACAAGCGCGAAGCATTCGGTGTTGAAATGAGGCAACATGATGGTGATACAAAAGACGGCTATTACCCGAAGTTTGAGCTGATTCCAACGGACGCGCCGAGCCGTCCACAATCAGAAGGGCTACTTGTCGGTCGTTCCAGTAACGAATTTGGCGCGCCAGGTATTGCGGTCGCTCGTAAGAAGGCACCACGATGGTGAGTCGGGATAAATCTGAATGCCTGAGGTCAGCCTGAGCGTTCACCGAGCTTCCTCAAAGGATTCCCTGCATAGATGCCAAACGGCTCGAGTGCACCGCGAACCAACGACTGAGCTCCGATGATTGACCCATATGGAATGACGGCACCGTCCAGGACCACCGATCCAGCGCCAAGCCAGACGTCGTCTTCGATTCGTATTCCTCCCTTTGACGGTCGAAAACCTTGCTTCTGATGCAACGTCGCACGTTCACGAAATTCATGGTTTGTAGGCGCAAGTACACAGTTCGCTGCAATTGAAACATGGTTTCCGATCACGATGCCATTACCCACATAGAAAACACAACCAGAGTTAATGAATGTCGATGAGCCGATTCGAATGTCTCCTGTACCGCCAGCAGCCTTGAACTTAACAAAGGCGTCGACGTATGAAAAAGGACCAATCTCAATAGAAGAACCCTTGATTGAGTCTTCGATATCGGCCAGTGGGGACACAAAAGCGTCAGGGTGAATGCTTACTGTCATCGGTGAGTGAATCTCATCGCGTACGTCGCAGGTAGCCGGATGGGGCTGCGGAAATCAGGAGTTTATGATCAATCTCAACGTCAGGAACAAAGCAGTCAGTCTCATTGAGGAACGCCCTCACGGCGGAGAGTGGACTGTTTCCTCTGTCCCACGGTCGATTATCTACGACCTTCTCGGGCATGTTCTCGACGAATGTATCGAATACGACACAGTAGCTCCCAACGGTAACGAGTGGTGCGTAGGCCCTCAACTCATTCAAGACATGCTCATGGGTATGGTTTGAATCGAGTATGACGACCACAGAATCATGACGTGTGGCGATTGATTGAACCTGATGCACGATCTCGGCGTCAGTCGATGATCCTTCGATCATCGTCATTAGGTGTCGAAGCGGATGGAGATTCAAAGCATGACGATTGTGATTCCTGATTTCGATGTCGACCCCGACGACCTGCCGGCGCGAATCTGCAACAGCAAGGGGGCGTGCCCCAATTACAGCGTCTGTGTAATCCAATAGAGCGAGAAGTGAAGCACTCAGAACCAGCGAGCCGCCATGTGCGATTCCCGTCTCAATGATGAGTGACGGTCTTACTTTCCAGATTATCTCCTGCAGCGCGACGATGTCCTGCGGATATTGGATGATGGGTCGACCTAGCCAGTCGAAGTTGTAGAGGTATTCCCGCTTCATCGACTCAAAAACCCATTGTTGTGCCAATGCATTGAAATCATGATCGCCGGCAAAGCCCGAAACCCTGCGCAGCCGATCTGCCCTAAAGGAGGATTCAAAATCCTCTGTCATGAGTGCTTCTTTGCGACTTCATCGAGGTAATCAAGCAATGGAGTCGGCGAAAAGTCGAATTCCTGTTGTAGTGCCCTGATATCAACTACACCCATTGAACGCTTACCTGCTCCACGCTCATACGACACTTCGCATCCCATAACTCGCATGAGCACATCCCCTATCTGGTGCATCGACACGTTGACTCCGCCACCAATCTCATAAACTCGCTGCTGACCACTCACTGCGATGTTGGGCAGAACAGAGATCACATCGCGAATCAGCACATAGTTCTTCATGGTCTCTGGGTGGGAATTGAACACGACACTACCTTGTTGGGCTGCACGGATGAGACGAGAAACCTCGTCGGTACTATCAGGCGCAAAGTCAACAACGTACGACAACCTCACCACGCGGGCACGCGGCTTACCGCAATTCAAAACCAGCGCCTCACCGAGCAGTTTGGAGAGGTTGTAGAAATCAGATGGATCTAGCGGGTCGACGAGAAAATCTCGCCTTCCCAACTCACCAAATTGCGAACGAGCGAAAGTTCTCGTCGTAGATAGATATGTAAAGCTCGAGAAACTACAGTGTTCGAGTGCTTTGGCCATCAGGGAGACATGTCCCTCAACAACATTGAACTGCTCTCGATGAAAGTCACTTCCGGTTACCCCGATGCAGTAGATCACGTGACCGAGATCATCATCTTGGGATTCGGCGTTCCAGTCGCGGGGAGGACGAAAAACAGAGCAATTTGTCCGCTCTAGCTCTTCTGCTAATCGCCGTCCGATGAAACCATCAGCACCAAAGACGGTAAAGCGCTCACTCATTCAACGAATTGGACACTGGGCTGGGTGATGAGGAAGCGCGCACCCCATGATCGTGCGTACGCGAGTTGTTCCACGATTTCTTGCTGCAAGTTCCAAGGCAGAATCACGATGATGTCAGGTCGTGCACGCCGAAGATAATCTTCGTCGACGATTGGTATACGGCTGCCAGGCATCCACTTTCCTTGCTTTGCGGTATTGCGATCAACGACGAATGAGATCAGATCTGGCTTTACGCCCGCAAAGTTGAGAATCGTGTTCCCTTTCGCAGCAGCGCCGTAGGCGGCTACCTTCTTGCCCTCTGACTTAGCTGCCACCAGAACTGCAAGGAACTCGGCCTTGATCTCCTCAATGTCCCGCGCGAAGTCCGCATAGAAGGCCACGGAGCGCATTCCACAGCGTTCCTCGAGATCCAAGAGCGCCCTTACTGATGCTGAAACCGAATGTGATCCGCCGTTCGAACGTTGGGAGAGCACACGCAGGCTCCCGCCATGAGTTCCAAGTGTTTCAACATCGAAAACCTGAAGGCCATTTTTCGCCAGAATCTCACACACAGTCGAGAAGGCGAGATAAGAAAAGTGCTCGTGATATATGGTATCGAACTGTCGCAACTTTATGAGATTCAGGATGTGTGGAAACTCAAATGAACACGCACCATTCGGTTTTAAAATCGTGGATACACCGCTAACGAAATCGTTGATGTCGGGAACGTGGGCCAGCACATTGATGCCGACAACGAGATCTGCAGCCCGACCTTGCTCGCGCAGCTCCTCTGCCAGCGCAACGCCAAAGAAACGTTCGACCACCTCGATTCCCTTCTGACGGGCTGCACTTGCAGTGCTGGCAGTGGGTTCGATTCCCAGGCATGGTATACCCGACGCTTGAACATGCTGCAGCAGATAGCCATCATTCGATGCCAACTCAATTACGAAAGAGTTCTTTGTGAGTCCGAATCTTCGCACCGCAGTTTCCACAAATTCCTTGGCATGGCGAACCCACGAGTCAGAAAAAGAGCTGAAGTATGCGTATTCGTCGTTGAACAACTCGGAGGCACGAGAGTAATCCTCGGTCTGCACCAACCAGCAATGCTCGCAGACCAATACCTTGAGTGGAAACCACTTCTCAGGTCGGCGCATCGTCAATGCCGTGAGATAAGCGTTCGATGGTGGGGCCGAACCGAGATCAATGAGGGTCAGGCTGAGACGTGATTGACAGTGACGACACTTCATGGCTAAGCGACTTCGCACGGCAGGGTTTTTCGGCAGTTAGTAATCACTGCCCCGTGCCTCATAGTCTGCTTTGGTCTTGACTCCCAACTGGAAATTTGTGGGCAAGTACTTGGTGAAGTGGGGGTCATTCCAGAGATCCTCATTGGGTCGTGATGTGTAAAAGAAGGCCGAAAAAACTCGCCTCTGAATTTCTTCGGGTGCTGAAACTGGAACTGGCTGCCCGTGATTCGCCCCCGGTGTCGAGAAAATCACCACTCGATTGAAGAGCGGAACGACCTCCTTGACCTTTTTTTCATGGTCAAACAGTTCTAGATTGCCACCGTATTCTGGCTTCCAGTCAGGAGTCAGATAGAAGAGTGCGTTGACGCGACGATGAAGTTGAAGTTGAAAGTGCCAATTGAAGTCTTGATGAATATTCAAGAAGTCGCCTTTTTCGCTGATCATTGCCCCACCACCGAAGAAGTATGGGTCGGGAATCAAGCAATCGATTCCGGTCAGAGTCTCCATGAAAAGAAGGAATTCTCGCGACGATAACGCCGAACTGAAGGCGCGGAGTGCTGGGCTAAATCGGCCAGCATCTGGCTGTAGTTTCCGCGATGTGTTTTGATTGTCATGATGAGTGATTTCGGAATCAACAGCCGGGTAACTCTGGTAGACGGCCTGAGCAATCTCTACAGGCAAGAAGTCATCGATCACGACATGAGGGAATGGCACTGCACTGTTGAAGCTTGCTCGGTGCTCAACGGCAAGCTTGGCATATCGGACATCGGAAAAGAGAAAGAGAATCTCACTCAATAGATTGTCCGGAAGTTTCAACGCGCGACCCTTGCCGTCAGATCTCGAAGTATCCACAGCTTGACTCAAATGGAAACTTCTGGAGCCTTACATTGTTGAGGGTGAGCGAATGCTTGAGAGCAATCGTCTCGCCTATAAATTTTGAATAGCACACTTCATCAAGTGCAACAATTGCACCTTTGTGCAGATGCGGGAGGAACATCTCCAAGGCCACTTTTGTGGATTCATAAAGGTCGGTGTCGAGAATCAGTAAGGAGATGCAGAGGCCAGGATTCTGACTAACGAATTCAGGTGCGGTCCGAGTCAAATCCCCTTTGATGAGCTGCACTCGCGGAATCCTGTTGACGGGTCGGACTACGTCTTGTAGTGCAATCAGCTCTTCCAGAAGCTGCAGATTTGTATCGGCAAATGTTGACTCGTCCACATCAGTCGGGTCGATAGTCGAATCAATCGACCGGAAGCCCTCAAATGTATCGAACCCATAGATCATGCGATTTATTGCGTAGGGCTCGAGTGTGAGCGAAAGCTGGGTGAGCAACATCAACGAATTGCCGCGAAAAACGCCACATTCAACGATACTCCCTGGCATCGTCCTTACTTTTTCAAACAGAGCAATTCGAGACAACATCGCAGTGGTTTGAATGCGAGTCAGAAACAGGAACGGCGCGTCAACCAGATAACTGGGGTCCGCACGGGAAGCCATGGCCGATCTGTTCTCGTGATATTCTCGCTCAGTAGCCGTGAGATTTCGCTTCGTCACAACCTGATTCTACTTGTCCCGGTCAGTCAGTCCTCGCTAGGTGTCTCGCTCGCACGGCGTTGGAGTTCGGTCACCACAGAGGCGTCCGCAAGAGTGGTCGTGTCACCAAGATTTCGCCCTTCGGCAACGTCGCGCAACAACCGGCGCATGATCTTCCCACTACGGGTCTTGGGCAGGTCGGGAGTGAAGTAGATCGTCTTCGGCTTGGCAATCGCCCCGATTTCCTTTGCCACATGGTCGCGCAACGACTTCTCGTCGACGGTCTGCCCACCACGAAGCGTTACATAGGCGATGATTGCCTGACCGGTCGTCGCATCGTTCGCCCCGACAACTGCCGCCTCCGCAACGGAAGGATGCGAGACGAGTGCAGATTCAACTTCCGTCGTCGAGATGCGATGCCCCGACACGTTCATCACGTCATCAACACGACCCAGCAGCCACAAGTAGCCGTCTTCATCCAACTTTGCACCGTCGCCAGCGAAGTAGCGCCCCTCGAATCGGCTCCAATACGTCTGCTTGTATCGCTCGGGGTCGCCCCAGATGCCGCGCAGCATGCCCGGCCACGGATGGGTCAGCGTGAGGTATCCCCCACCTCGCGTAATCACCTTGCCCGACTCATCGACAACTTCAGCACCGACGCCAGGTAGTGGATGCGTCGCCGAACCAGGTTTGGTCACCGTCGCACCGGGCAGCGGGCTGATCATCATCCCGCCAGTTTCGGTCTGCCACCACGTGTCAATGAC
>Ga0194115_10006860_pt1 | contig 11461 bp, 6 predicted proteins | sample TA2MahsurfametaG_3_FD_148656 | JGI IMG/M metagenome (GOLD analysis project Ga0194115, IMG submission 148656) | Freshwater microbial communities from Lake Tanganyika, Tanzania - TA2015002 Mahale S4 surface | ecosystem: Environmental > Aquatic > Freshwater > Lake | place: Tanzania: Lake Tanganyika... | reverse complement strand
GACGGAACTTCGTGAGAGTTTTGTCGAAATTTTCGTCACTGTTGCCGATCCTACTTCACCGCACTGTGTGGCCTCGAATATTATGCAATCCAGTATGCAACGTTTAATCATAAGTGCCAAAGGCCAAGTCGGCCACCATGGAAGGAAGCTATGGCGCGGTGGATACCGTGTCGTCTTGGATTCCGTCAAGGCCAGTGTCGCTGACTGTGCCAATGTTGACCTGCAGGTGGTCTGCCCAGAATGTCTTGCACATTCACATCCAAGCTCCGCTAGTACTCTGAGCTGGGATGCAGTCCGAGCTGCCGCGGATAGTGGTTCGTCCGTTGTACGGTGTATGCACGGACATCGAGTCGATTCCATTTTGCTATCTGGGACTGTCCGAACGACACTGGCAGAGGGACTCCACGGAACCCCAGAGGGGTCAGAAAAGAGTGTTAAGGACATCTTTTCGTCCGTCGTCTTGGTCGCGCTTTACGATCCAAAGACTCAATCTGTGAAGAATGTCGGATCGGGATTCATCGTGGACAAAAAGCAGGGCCTTGTCGTCACAGCTGGACACATTTTGTTCAATATGGAACCAGGCCGGCATTTCGGTACGCCGTTCTTTGGCATAAAGAATGCCATGGTCCTCATCGGTATCATCACGGAAGAGAAGGCCCAAAACAACGACAATGTGGCATCATTCCGATACATTGCAGAGATTGCTGCCGATGATATCCATTCGATTGATGCATGCGTGGTGAAGATTGTTGGTCGATTTGCTAGAGATGTTGACGATGAATCTGCCATTGCAGGACAGCCGATCAACAACATCGTCGATATCGCCGGTGAACACCTTCCGAGTCTGAAGACGACCAAACGATTCGAGATTGAAGAGAATGTTCGTATATTGGGCTTCAACCAGGGCGGAGAGGGATTGTTAGAAATGGGCAAGCATGTCAATCGCTCTGCCGATCTTGCCAAAGGGTACATTTGCAAACAGTTCAAGCTTTCGGAAGATAAGTCCGACTGTGACAGCGATGATTCCAGCTCTGGGGGCGATGTTTTTTTGCCTCGGGAAGAGATTGTTGTTAGTTGTAAGACGATTCCTGGGCACAGTGGGTCTCCGGCAGTAAATTCCGGTGGGACTGTGGTCGGAATCCTAAGCCGAGCTGATCCTGTTGATCCTACACGCTGTTATCTTGCTCCGTCCAGTGAGTTAAAGATTTTGGTGAACAAGGCAAGGAAGACATCCTGTCGAGTGGGGGGCCTCAAGTTGGCCTACTAGTAGTTGAAAGTACGGTGCAGTACAGTACGGTACAGATCAAATGGATCCCGATTCCCTTTCGTGGGGGTAATTCGGAGTTGTTTTTTTGTTCACGAACGGATTTCGAAGTGCTCATTTTTTGGGTTTCAATTTACGTCCTACCTGTAACTAGCTACGATACTATGTAGTATCGATTACGAAAGACCATCAAGTGCTCTTGAGAATTTGTGTCCCGACTAAATGGGTTTTTCCATGAAACTTAATTCTGCTACGCGTATCGCATTCCCTTTCGGAGTCGTATCTAAATTCTTGTTCTTGTTGTACATGTAGTATGTTGCTGGTCTCCCCCACCCTACCTCTCACTTCAGGCTATGTGTCCACAATATGTAAAACAGTGATTGGTAGAATCTCCCAAGCTTGGGTTTGGTGCCGAAAAAGAAAAAACAAGGATCGCCAAGCAGCAGCGTCCTTTCTCCCCCCTTCCAACGATAGTGAAAGACGCATCCAACCACTCCGTCTTTCCAAATCAGCCCAGCATGTATGTATACCGGTATTTGCGTACCGGTGGTATATTCATATATCTTCTATTTACCACCCTCATAATCGACTCTCATCCAAAGAGCTAGGCCACCACCACCTCCACGGGCTGTGGCAATCTTCTCATTGGCACTAATCCAATTAAAGAAGGCACGTTTACCCTGTTTTTCAATCAAATCGACATTCCCTTCCGATCCTAATCCAGTTTTGGCGCCCAATTGAGCCGCTTCACCCGCCTTGAGTTGGATATCAAAGAAATTCAATAATAGGATAGATGTAAAATCAAAAGTCAATTTCGTCACACCACTTTTTTGGACCGTCCAATCAAAGTCACCTTTGAATTTCAATACAGGGAAATCACCTAAGTAAATCCCATTTTCAATCAACCATGGATTCGTCCCCGTAGAGAAGGATTGTGTTGCCTTGATGGGGAAATAATTAATCCGTCCTGTACGTTTTTGTGTATTGACAGTCCCAGTCGTAAAGATTAATCTCCATGAGGATCCACCTCCACCTGCCAATGCATTCAGGGTCTTTTCTGCCATCGTCGGATCGACTTTATTTTGTTGTCTCATAAATTTTTCTAAATCTAATAATGCCGCCACGACATCATCACTCTCTTCTGATTTCGTTTCGGCGGCTCTTGTCAATAATGCAACCGCACTATTAATCTTGTTGGTAATGTCATCGTCACTGCTCTTGATATCCACGGCATCACTGTTACTACTGCTACTGCTACCAAGACTAGTAGTACGTTTCGTAGTACAGGCGGTGGAGGAGGCTTCCAAGGACAACCCTGCCAGAGTGAGATCGGTGGCAGTCTGCCATGGCCGAACAGAGGACGAACGGCTGTATTGAAATGTAAGCGGAGAAAAGGCCACAATCCTGCTAGTCAGGTGCGATAGACACAGCAGCATGAAGAGGATATTCCTCACCACACCAACCATCCGAAGTACCATGATGATGATGATAAGGTTGGTCACTACTTTACTTCAAGACGGCAGACAACAGTAACCGAGGGGATGGGGAGTAAAATGTATGACAAAGGACACGACGAGACGACTGTATCGAGAAAAGATCCAAAAAAAGTGCAACGTCACTCGTGAATGATACGAGAATGGGACAAGAACTTATGTACGTATAGATACATATAAGATATACTACATAGGTAATGGGATCATAGACACGCTATGTAGATATGCATGTATGATGTCACTGTCATAGGACCTCAACTGATTTGGAAGAGTATGTATGACGTGTGCATACTTATAGAGTTTCCCCTCGAGTGACACCGGCATGAATAATGGTCCTTCTTGTGGCATAGGTGACCCGCCTTTGGGTTCGTGTAGATTTCTTCATGTGTCTGTTTCTTTTTTTTCGAGGGGGCGATGTCTTCTCTTTCTCGTGCGGTTCGCAGCAACTACCCATTGAAGCATTCCAGCCACGTAGAGCTATCTGGTACTACAACGAACCCGTAAAGGAGAAGACAACCTTCTTCCTATCAAGTACAGTAGTACGGCATCCTATATAAAGAAAAGGCTGAAACCCTTGTCGGGGGGCGGAACAAAAGGACAAGATTCCCCATCGACTACCGTAAATACAAATCACTTACTTGAATCTTCCGACTATGAACAATCTACAACAATTTTCCAGCGTTGTTCGTCCTCTGGGTTCTTCCAATGCCGAATGTGGGTATTGTAAAGGATCTCGTGCCTATCTTTTGTCGATCGTCGAGGGAAATTCGTCGTCGACGCAGCCATCAACAACAACAACACCTGCAACATCAACCACCGATCAACAACGTCAGGAAAACAACAACAATAATAATGAGGGCAATAGCAGCAGCGCCAGCAGCTGTTGTTCCTCACCGGCAAGTACTACTACTACTACTACTACTACTACTACTACAGTTAGTAGTAGTCGATCCTATGGGATGTTAGCAGAACGATTATCTCCCAAGGCATATGAAGATTTTTGTTATCGTGGATGGCGTCGTTCAGGCATACATTTATATAAACCAGATAACTTTGCAAGTTGTTGTCCGACATTGACTATCCGATGTAATGTCAATCAATTCATCCCGACCAAGTCTCAATCAAAGATTTTACGAAGACTCCGTACGCTTTCCCACCCACCGATTAATACTATCACCACCACAACATTGTCAACAACATCGAATCATCCTCGGCGGCAGACTTCCATTCATCATGATGGGAACCATCCGACGTTACCGGTACAGAATCCATCTGATTTGACGACTGGAAATCATATACCACCCTCTACAACATCAACACCAATAATGGAAATCATAGCAACATTTCAAGAAATGACTCGACTCGCATTTGCCGTGATGTGTCGATCCAATATCCTTCCATCGGATATTACGATACCACCCATCGTATACAGGGTGAAGCCATCGACCAAAGTCCAACAAAAGAATCGAATTCTTATTCTGACTTGTAATATATGTGCGATATTAGCCGGGAGGAATCATGATCAAGGGATCCCTCGTGAGAAGTTATTAGATGCACTTCTGACCCAATTACAGCGTCAAGTAGTAGAAACAACGTCATCATCATCAACAGCAACAACAACGGCATTATCATCATCATCCGAAGTACAAATGACAACCAAGACACTTTCACAGGTCCTGTCCATTGATTCTCACCCCCAGAGTGGCTATATCATCGTGGCTATTCAATACGAAGAACAAGAAGACGAGCATACCAAGTTGAGTACGCAAAAGGGGAGACGGAATGGTTCCCACATGTCGTTGGATGACATTAATGACCCTGGTGATGACCTTGTTTCGAATGGTATAGCTTCGAAGAATGTTGCTGATTCTCCTCCTACTTCACCAGTTACCGAAGCATCTCAAGATAAGTTAGGAAAGTGGTATCAACAAACGACGGGACGACCTTTACGAGCGGATCAACGAGACTTATCTATCGTCACGTTAACGGCCTATGAAAGTGCCTTGAATCCAAAGGTTCATGAATTATATATGTTGTATCAGCACAGAGTCCACCAAGATCCGAATCCCCTCCAAGCTAAGGAAGAGGACAACGGCAATAGTATCAACAACGACAACGACGACAACCGAAATGGCGAGAATGAGGATGTAATAACGAGAGAGATTGCCAACTTTGATTGGGGGTCCCATTGTCCACCACATTTCGTCGAACAAGTTACTGAAATGCTTCATTCCTATCTGAGTCCACATCCGATCCATATTCAAGGCGCCTTGTTATCCAATTACTTTGATTTTTATCACTTCCTCGTTGAGTCACCCTTTAGTGCATCTGGTCAGACTGGTACGACTACAAGTGATTCATTGGAACTAGAGGGATGTCATCATCAACAATATTGGATTGGTGATGTTCTGATTGGTGTGGGCGTTGTCGATATCTTACTGAATGGATTATCAAGTGTCTATTTCTTTTACCATCCCGATACAGCACGGTCCATCATCCCCCTGGGGAAACTCGCCTCCCTGAAGGAAATTGAATATACTCGAGATGTTTTGAGGAAACCATATTATTATTTGGGATACTATATCGAATCATGTCAGAAAATGCGATACAAGGCCGATTACTATCCCAGTGAATTGCTATGTCCAATACACTACGAATGGGTCGATTCTCAGTCGGCAATTCCAAAACTCCAAGCGACACTTCGGGGGGTATGTGCCCTCGTAAACGATAATCGTAGTACCACCACGACAAGGATCGGACGAGACGATGATACCCCGACGACTCTATTCGGCCCTGATTCAGATTTAAGTCGGATTCCCTTGGACATACGAGTTGGTATCCCTATCACTCTCGATATGCTGAATGAGGACGGGAAGAATCAATTGCGTCCCATCCTTCAAGAGTATTATCAGGCAGCCGGTCCCGAAATAAGTCGAATGTGTCTTCTCAAACTGGTTGGATAGTGAGGGGGGGAGGAACATTGAACAGGGAAAAATCAGTCAATATACATCGTTGGCAAGGCAAACGGCATTTGGGGATCCTTTTCTGGTGAATGTGAGATTTTTTCGGGCTGACTGCAAGCCGATATCCGGCGAAAATGGTAATGCCAAAGAGTCGGAGACCGAGACAAGTGAATACCATAGGTATACGTTATTTCCCCACAAATCCAGCATATTGGAGGTCTTCTGAATCGAGGGCACACCAATTCAGTCGTTATCCTAGTTGTTGCTGGAAATCATTCTTCGTTGTTGCACGGAAGGGGTCTGCGAGCTCCAAACTTCGTCATGATGACTCCAGTGTCTTAAGGAATTCACGAGGGTATTGGATGCAGCTACAGCATCGCATTTGATAGGATGCATGGATCGAGGGAGAATGGATAGTGATTGAGTTACCAGCAAATCGAGGAGTCGCTATGGAGGTGGTGTCATTGCTTCCCGAGAACGGAGCGATCTTTTTGGAGACTCTTGTTTCTCGTGAATTTTGGTCCCGGAGAAAACTGTCGACAGTACAGCATCGTAGGTTGCTCCATCGACGTCTCGCAGCCTGATATATGCCTCATTTACTAGAAAATACTGTCATAGACAGAGGGTCGCTTGGATCGCGGATGCGGTCACTTAAATACCCTTCAATACTTAACGGCAGAGAACCCGAGGAAAACCGGCGTCACAGAGGATGAGAAGCCCAGGAAAGTACCCATGATGACATGACTGTGAACGGAAACACAAAAAGCGAAGAAAATCCATCCACTCAACATCGATTCAACTAAAATGACATCGAAAGGACCGAAGAACGGCAAGCACCAGTCATGGTATGGAAATCCAAGAGACTATGGTACCGCAGCCAATAACGACGAAACCGGAGACGAAACAGTTACGCTTTTGCTTCTCGATCCGGAGATTGGAGAAAAGAAAGTCAATCGAGATTCCGTCTCCCATCAGGATGGGTCGTCTTCGACGGGTCAAGTCATTCAGAAATTGTTCCTACAAGGTTCTGCCACTGATTGGTATGATCTGCATACTCATCCGATGACACACCCAAAACGTGCCCCTATCACGCGATATGCTAGGCATCGGAACCCGTCCATTTATCAGCTCAATCAATTCCGTCACTGGTGGAAGACAAGTCGTTTACTCGTCCGAGTAAGTGGCGGGTATGAATATTGTATCAATAAGGGAAATTGGATCGCTATGGGCATGTACAATGTCACGAAGCATAAGCAGGCCAAAATGGCATTGAAGAGTGTCAAGGGTATCGGTCGGGGAGGTCCATCGGCAGACTTTCTTGCCGTCGTCCAACCCTTTACTCGGAGCATTCGAATCATTTTAGCAGTCGCTCGAGGCTGGGAGGCTAAGGTGGATAATCGATTCGTTGAGGTCCTACTAGCGGAAGCATTGTAAGTGAATATTGTCTGTCAGGAGGACGACGGTAACGGAGTACAAATCGACAGGGTTGATCCCATCTTCTTCAAAACAATTTCAAAATGGTCTTTCTCACGATTTGTATTCATCTTTCTGACTGTGAATCATCTTATACTTGTGCAGCGCTTTCATGGGCAATCGTTGCTCTCGATGGTTTGCACGGGAATTCGTAATTGTTTTATCCAAAGTGGTCATGTTCCCCTATGTGGGAGGCTTGTTGTTAGAACCCCATCTGACAGAACAACATAGTCGTCCCCTCATTGTCGCCATGGGATTCCTACGAGCGATATTGCCCTTTGCCTTGTCCTTTCAAGGGAGTCGCATAGGTCGTCAGTTGACCTACAATACCTATACCTACGCATGTTTCCGTTGGAGACCTGTGCAGACTTTAGCGCACTTTCATCCAAATGCTGGTGTTTATCAAGATACAATTCTTGATGAAGAGCTTCAGACTGTGGCCCAGAGTGTTGCCATGGCTATCGGGCATGGTCAGAACCCTGTAACGACCCATGAGAGGATGGCGGCTCTTGGATTTTTCATCGTCGGATGTGGTCAGGGAGGATATGCTGTCTACAGAAAGACGACGGATACAGGAAAAGAGATTATAGTTCATGTGACTCCATATGGACCCAGTATTTTAGATGAGATGCCACGTTATATTGTGGTGGAACGCAAAGTCTTACCCAACAGTCCATCGCCTGAAATGAAGGCGGACACAAAGATTGGGAATGCATCCATCTTGCCCGAGGCTACTGTAGCAGGATTTACCTACAGTGGGGCATTCTTCACGAACCAGGAATGGGCAGCATTGACGAACAGGTTCAATGAGACTCTGGAATGTTATGGACGTGCCTGTCGTACCTTTGGGACTGTGAATGCCCTCCAGAAAGGAGGCCGAGATCACGGTGCTATTCTCATGACACCCTCTGATTTATCGAGTTTGAAGGCCTTTATTCGAACCGGACGTACCTCGCGAAAGAATCGACGTGATAGGAAACGGAAGAATCAGTTGGATGCAGAGATCAAGACCCTGTCAAACCTCGTCGCGACCTACCAAAGACGAGGAGTAGCACCAAAGCGTATCATTCTGTATCTGGAAGGACTCGATTGTTCCGCCAAGTCAAGTACCGGCGGCCTCATCTTCACGGCTTTAGAAGGATGCGGATATACGGTACGAACTGCACAACATAATCGTCCTCCAAATGAAGAACAGCGTCGTAAGCCATGGATGGATCGAAGTCGGTTTGAGTATCCCCAGGACGTCTTTAGCCACGGATTAGCCGAGGGGGAAGATATTCCCGAATACACTGCACTAGTTTGGGATCGTGGTCCAGCAGGTGATTTTGTATATGGGACCATGGGGTCTCTCCACGATACCGAGAAACAAACCAAATACGATGAGTTCCGTTCCTACGACACACAGAGTCGACAAGAGGGCGTCTTGTTCTGCAAACTCTTGTTCGTAGCTGATCGAGATAGTATCGCCTCGACACTTGGGAAACGCCTTGCACACAAAAAGATTGCTCGTGATCTTCGAACGTGGCTCGATGCCAACGCGTCCCGAATGCCACAGCCTGATGGAGATGATAATGATGATGCTGAACACGAGGGACTTAAGGAAATCGAGCGTCATATTGATCCGACCGATTTCGTCGCCTTCAACAAGTATCATGAGAATCTATCCATCTTCACCGAATTTGCACGACATACCGACAATATCCGAGAACAGCCAAGTCCAATTGATGGGACACAACCCGGGTATCACAACCCGTGGACCGTGGTGAATACTGCGAACCGTCATCCAGCTCGTTTGGCATTACTACGGACGTTTGAACGGCAGCTTATATCCTTCACCAAAGACCAGAAGAAAGGAACGAAATCAGCAGATCCTTCAAGCTCGACTACAGGAGGCAAAATGAAGAAGAAACCATGGATCAGTCTTCCATATCTCAGAGATGACGCCGTCTTTCATTTCTTTGTCGAAGATAAGGTCGATGCCGTACTGTCTTTACGAGCCTGGTTTCAAATTTTCCTACTTTTCCTATTGTTTTGTTTCTACCTACATGGGACGTGGAAAGTGGACTTTTCCTTTACCTTTGATCATGAGTAACTATTCGGAATACAGGACTGTGTATAGGTACTGTAACAAAGCGCAGGGTGGCATATTTCGAGTCCCCATAACAGTCCTTTTCTGTGACGTCACTCGCGACGGAACAGGTACCAGCTCATCCATCACTTCGATGGATCATCGGTATGCTAATTGTGAAACAGCGGTTTTTAACGAAGAAAAGAGAAATATTTTCCACAGTATGAAAATATTCTAGCCGACTGAGTGAAAAGGCCGAGTTTAACGTCACACGTTTCTGTAGAGGAAACTTGACAGTGTTGTCCTCGTCAACCAGTTCATCGTCCATTCTCGGTTGTATTGGATCCAGAGATCCCATAATGTCTGGGATTAGAGTCAAGCGACGATGAAAGCTTTTCGTGGCGTGACATTCGTCCATGGCATCGCCATCATCCTTAGTTTGGGATGTGACTTCAAAACCCAGGCGTATTCGCCCCGTCGTACACGGACCAAAGATATTGTTCGATCCCATTCATCCGTCCCACGAATTCCATCATCCACGCCAACCTCATCAGAAGGAGTAGGGAAAGATCGGCGAGAATGGTTGGTTGAAATGTCTTCTAAAATGATGATGACGATGAGCCCCATTCTCGTTCCGTTCACAGCTGGACGTCCAGGTCATGCTCAGTCAACGACGATGATGGCCTCTTCTACAGGAGCGGTATCATTGACGAATCCACTTCCAGATATCATTTTGGCACAGGAAACCTTGGGGAAATTATTAGATAATTGGAAACGTGCGACGATTGATTGTACCTTTGCTGATGTCCCCCGTGAATTATTGGAACAAAAGAATAAGGAGTTGCTCTTGGAAAAGGCAAGTACGTTTGCACTGTTCGATAAGAGTGTATCAGTGGAGACCTGTAAGACGACGAATCGGATTGTTCGTGATTATTTAGGTGTAACAGGAATTGGGCCTCTGGTGGGGATGGACAAGAAATTAAAACGTGGGTTAGAATTCTTGGTCGATGTTGATGATTTAGATGTCTATGTGTCCGAATTGGAAACCTTTTCTCAAGCCTATTCCAGAGCCTGTTCCTTGAGTTATACTGCCGGTGTGGCTGATTTTGATTCTGTTAATAACTTTAGCAAGGATGAAGCCGATGATGGAAGTTCGAATGATGAGAATAGTAATCTCAATCAAGCCAAGGATGCGATCGTCCAAGCCAAGACGAGTCTTGATATTATCGTACGATTGTTACAAAAGGATGGAAGTGACGTATCCACATCATCTTGATATGGAAGGTTGGCGGGAGGAGGGGACTTTACGGACCACATATTCCGGACAAGAAGGTACAGCCGAGAGCCTGCCATTTGGGCATCGCTTTTGAAAGGACTAGGGGTATCGTCGCAACGATGTGTTTTCGCGTGCTTTTGGAGAGTTGGTATTCGCTCGATCCATCCACGGATCGATCCAACGTGTGACGCCCCTATTCCGGCTACTTAATATACTGTTTTATTAGGCGATTCTTGGTCGATCCTCAAAGTTCGTCGGAGTCTCTCGATCATGACGAACGGGAGCGATGGATGGACGGCACGGCGTATATGATCCCTATCTTCTTTCTCCTTGGGGATATTCAGAGCCCCTATACAGTGCTACCTGTAAAATAAGGACGATGCTAACAACGAAAAAACGAAGATTCCATGATACCAGTAAGGAGATATGGATCGCGTGGATGCAGGGACGGGGTTGTAGCAGCAGAGAATCTAACTCGAAATCTAACTGGGTTACGGTCGTTTGCATATAGTGTTCCAAATACCGGTATTTACAGTTAGTTTCTTCATCACGATATGCCAATGGGCTTCTCCCCCCAGACCCCAGTCTACTAGGCAATTCATTTGGTATCTCAGCCCCTAGAAATGCTGATGCATAGACAATAACACCGTAACAGGATAAACGGAACGACTTGTTCGATTTCTCAGTTTTCCGCATAACTGTAAAGTAAGAAATTTGATATGGATCCTGCGCTGCATTTTTAATGGCACGACTATTATTCCTTGCGTTATAGTAAGGTGTTTGGTAACGAATCTTGGATGTATTGCGGATTCTCCGTACTTACGTCGACCCAATGCTCACCATTTTCCGTTTGCGAACGGTCCGCGCGCACGACAGAACGAGAAACTGCAGATGCCTCACCAAAAAAACAAAGCAAGGACCCCG
>Ga0194115_10006859_pt1 | contig 11461 bp, 6 predicted proteins | sample TA2MahsurfametaG_3_FD_148656 | JGI IMG/M metagenome (GOLD analysis project Ga0194115, IMG submission 148656) | Freshwater microbial communities from Lake Tanganyika, Tanzania - TA2015002 Mahale S4 surface | ecosystem: Environmental > Aquatic > Freshwater > Lake | place: Tanzania: Lake Tanganyika... | reverse complement strand
TTAATTTCGTTTTGATTAAAAAAAAATGTTATAAATAAAAAATAGAATATGATTACTTTTTCTTCATTAAAAACACTTTTCCTACTATTTACTTAGGATTATAGGGCTAAGGGATTCGCTTTGTATATTTTTATCTGATTGATTGGAGTTGAGTCATATCAATCAAAATTATGGGTCAATCCTGATCATAATAATTGCTTTAAAAAATAATGATTTTCTTGAAAGTCTTTCTTAAGATGATTCTAAAAAAAGCAGCTTGATAAGAAATAAGATTCTTCATTTGAACTAATTTTTAAAAATGTTGATTTTGTGTCAAAATATCAAAATTTTTGGATAAATAATTTCTTATTCAATCAAGGATCATAATATAAGTCAATATATATAACTAAATCATACATTTATGGAAAGATAAAAAATCTTTTTAATACTTGCCCACATTTACATAATAGGCCTTTATTTATATCAATAAAAAAGATATCTATAATATATATATAGAGTACCCTGAATCATATCAGGATATATAAAAAAAATCAATTTACTTTGCTTTTTTCATTCTTTTTAACGGTAAACATGCTGGTTTATCAGGTTTTATCTAAGGATAAACTTTTTACCAGACTTATCATCCAGTTGATTTGACTCTTGGCACAAGCCTAATGCTATTTGGTTTGGAGTTTTTAGATTACATGATAGAGATATCAATACAAGAATAAGACAAACATTCTAATTTTTAAAGCAAATCTTAAGTGAGAAATCGATGAGCAACAAATTTCGAACTGAATCTTTATGTTTAAGGTATTTCAATAGTTATAGCTTAGCAATTTGAGGTTTTCGATATCAAATATTTTAATAATAGTACCCATGATTCATAAAAAAAAATATTTTCAAAAATATTTTCAAAAATGTATAAAAATATTTTTCATATTTTGTCGTTTAACTGGTTGATGTAATCACTTCTTTTTCGGGAGGAACTTTATAATATTATTAATTTCAATTATATTCTGATTCAATATAAGTAGAGATAGCCATGACGAGTATGATAAAAGGAATCATTTAGAAAATTATAATGACTACTTTTGGCAAGTTCATAAAGGGCATTTAAAAGGACAAACTATCCGTAGATCTATTCAGTGGCAATTTCAAATTGTAAAACATATCATTGAACCATTAATTCTTTGATAGTCTCAACACCCCCTTCTCTATCGTCTACAGCTCCATCGGAAAACTCAGCCTGCAAGTAAGAATATTAAATATCTAAGGCTCCTTTGTCAAAACTATCATCAGTCCCAGTTTAGTGCATCCTGGACAATATTTTTGTAGTCATTCAATTCAAATAAAACAATAATGATCATGACAAATCGTTTCAATTTCGCAAAGACAACCTGCTCAAAGAAGTCAAATAGGTCTTGGAGTCGACTTTAAAAAGAATCAAATAATAAAAGAAATAGGACGGTATGATGTCGAAACTCGGCAAAAAGATTTTGGATAATTTGATCATGAAGATAAAGAATGTTCACTTGCGTTTCTAATAAAGAAATGTAAACAAAGGCTATGCGTTTGGGTTAACTTTAGAGTCAATATCGTTGAATACTACAGACAATTAGTGGAAGCCTTCGTTTGTCTAAAGAAAAGCTGATTCATAGGAGCAATTGTTCAAAATGATGCAAGTCAGCAAACTTAATTTGTACTGGGATTCTTAAACCCAGAACAGCACTATGATAATGTCTAAAGACCTAAGTGCTTAGGAAAGAAAAACCAGATTATCTTAACTAATTCAAGAAGATAGAGAATTACTAATAAGTATAACATCTTAATTCAAATTGACAATAAATCCTCAATAAGCTTTAGAGTCTCCTTTATATTCATTGAATATCGCCCTTGAACCCATAAAATTCTAGCTGAAACGGCTTCAGATGCACCAAATGATGAGTTTTGCAAAGAAAAACATCATCTAAAACTAAAATATCATCAAATCCATGAGCAAAAAGAGTAAGATAAAGCTTTCTTAATAGGAAAAAGGTAGGTTGAGATAGTAATATGAAGATATCATCAGTTCTTTTCTGAGCAATTATTAGGAAAACGGTCAGCTCACCAACGAAATCAGCATTAATTAGACACAATTGTAATAAATCTTTGATAAGATTTAAGAAAATTTGCTGAAAGTTTGGTCTTTGGGTCCTATAAAAAAGAAAGCACAAGTCGTCCGATAGATATAAATAAAAAAGAAGAAAGGAGGCTGGTTTACCAGGGGAAATGTCTAGCTGACAGAACAATAACAATAATAATTGAAAGTGTTTATCGACCAATCTTTTGAAAACAATCGAATTAACGATATCCGTCCTTCTAGTTGCATATTCTTTAGAGTCAATCTTCAACTGAAGAGCAGCCAAATTCTTTTAATTGAAAATAAAGGGACTGATATAGAAGAGGTTATATAGTTCAACGTTGGTAAAATTTAAACATAAATTTCAAAATCTTAAGATACTTCATATTTTTACTCATAAATGGACATCTAATCCATCAATCTGAATCTGTATCTGTCGGTTCAAAAGTAGAACCATACAAAAAAGAAGAAAATGCAGATATTTACAAGCTAAAAACCAGCATAGTATAAGTAATAGTCTGACGAAGATAGTATGTAAAGCTTTTAAAGCCTTTAGTAGGAGTAAAGACCTTCATTCTTCAAGATAAAGTACAAAAACGAGCTATTCAAGTAAAAAGCCATATTGAAAAAGACTATCAACGGTAATATTTAAAGGCTGACAGTCATTTACAAGAAGATCTATATGTAGAAATTCAGAAAGTTTTTTAGTTTCAAATAGAAGCAAACTTTCATCAAGAAAAACCTTGAACTAAACGAGAAAATCTAAAACAAATTAGATCATTTGGAAAAGTAAGAGGAGGCAGAATAGGAGGAGTTTAAGTTGTAAAAGCAAACTGATATAAAGTTGACAATGAATAGCCCTGTCTTCATATGTCCATTGAATGAAAATTAATGTTGGTGTCTAAACCTCGGTCGATTGAAGATAATCAGCAATAGAAGTGAAAAAGTTCACTAATATCCGATGATCATTTAGTCTGCATTTTTAAGGTACTATCCGTTCATGAAGGAATGTTTTGACTTAAAATCAAAAAAAGAAGGAAAAGGCATTTTTTCATTGATAAATGATATGGATTTCAAAGTCAACTACCAAAAATTTAAAGTTTCTAAGTAATAAGTCTTAAGCGTAGAACTTCCAAGCTTCAAAGTAAATTTCACCTAGAAACAATACAAAAATTTGATTTCTTTTACTAAAATTTTTACAGTTGAATAAGATGAAAAACGTAATATGGTCTAAATTCTCAAAGAAGAACGTAGAATCATCGATTAAAATAAAACTTATGAAAGTCAAATTATGAAAAAAAATGAAACTTTGATGAGTTGGCGATAGTTTCATGGTATAATATCTGGTTCTTACCTTTATTTATATGACAATATGCAAAAACTTAAATAAAGCTCAAAAATATACCTCAAAAATGCCAAAATCCTGCTCAAGACCAATTAGGTCGACGAAGATAGCTATGAGTTAGAGATAACCAATCAAAACTAAATTTGTTATTTAAGCTGTCATGAAACTGCCTAAGTGTTGAAATGGAAAATTTAATTGTAGAACAAATGCAGTTCTTTTAAGACTATCCATGAGATGATGAAATAATATGAATAATCTTAGATTAGATCCGGTAGGAAGCGAGGAAGCTCAGAAAATATGAATTATTAGACGAATTTCAAACGTAAAAAATTAAAATTTCAGATTAGTTAGGTAGGGTTTCGATATGAGAATTAACAGCAGGATAGTTTACTATAATTTCAAATCAAAGGAATCAATTTCAGCAAATAAAACATGAAAAATTGGTCGTAGAAACAATTTAGCTTAGAGAAATTGACTATTACCGATAGGATATTCAAATTTAAGAATCCTTGTTATCAAACTCTGATCTAAGCCACCAAAGTTTCATTTCAGGATTTGAAAGGCAAAAAGAACAAAGAAGGAACCCGCGAAGCCAACATAACTATCAATTTTTAAGATTTATACATAAATTGGAAGCCTGATGTTTTGTTGATGCTGATAAAATTAGCGAACCAACATTTTCATCGGCAGTAAAACTACAGATTAGATGATGATATTGAACAGTCAAGATAGGAACATTTTAAGCAGACCTATTCCGATTCAAAGTTTATGTTTTTTAAAAATAATTATGACTCCAAGAGCAAAAATATCAGGGTCAAGGAAAATAGAGATCAACTTAGTTTGAAAGCAAGCTGGATGAAAGAAATCATGAGGGTGAATATAAACTTCAAAAAGTTTTCGATAAACTTAATCCACAGAGAAAGTCATCTGGTCATGATAAAGTTAATTTCAAATGATATGGGTTGCAATTTGACTATCACTTAGACTGCGAAGTTTGTGAATGGATACGTGAACTAGCTGGAAATATACGATATGACAGGCTATCCAAAGAAGGAATATTCAATTAATGAATAAAATTAACCTTACATAATTATGAAGAAAAAAGCTGACAATAAAGATTCTCTGATACATTTCCGATGGAGTTCTTATGATCCTAGTAGTTTTCCAAATTAGTAAAATGTAGATTCTTTCATTTGGGTCTAAATAACTCCACTTGAATACGAATATTATCAACAAATAACTTTTAGGATGATCGATTACTTCCTCATCCAGATAATCTTGTTGATCACGCAGCCAGAAATGCTGACAGTGAACTAAAATCTGATGTAGCAGCTGAAGAACTAACAGGTTATCAAAGGCTAAAAACCAGTCAAGATACTGTTTAGCCGATATGATGAGATCATCAAGAAACTTATCCATCCTTTTTTCATGGATATTTACTGCAACATAAAAGATATAAGCTTGATTCTGAAGGCCGAGAAGTCAAGCCACATCTTTTATGATACCACCATAAAAAATTTACTTATTTACAACATAACAAAAAAACATCACAAAAGATTTTCAAAAGTCGACCAGGAATAAAGATTGAAAGAATTCATTTATGAAGAATAGTACATAATTAAGGGTGAGGATTGCCACTTCAGCTAAATTAGTATCAATAATGGTAGGCGGGAGGAGTTGTTTTAACCTTTCAGATTGGAGATAAATTTTAACAAATTGCTTTTTGAGGATGAGATCAATATTTTGTTTCCTGAGGTAGAGGATTATGATCGATCTTTTCTGACTGTCAATAACATCTCGAATATCATCATTTCTCACTACTCAAGACTTCAGTATCTAAATTTGAACAAGTTGGTCAACTTTAACTTTACCTTCGATGATGAAAATGACTAGATGTTTATTCACAATTTTAAAATAACCAAGCTTTTATCACCAAAACCTTTGCTTTACCATCTTGTTGTGCCCGAAGTGCATATGACAGCCGACTACAATGCCAGAGAACAGTCCAACGACATTTGGAAGCTTTTCAAAGCAACCATTCATAAATTTACTTTCATCTATAGAAGAAACAAGTTTCTTAACAGCAGTATGTAGATCTCTTTGGGACTTACTTAATTCAAAGGATTTTAATATGAATAAAATAAGACAGAACCGAATTAGATATATCTGTTGACCCTGGGTTAATTTGACAAAAATAGTACTTAGATCGTCATTTAAAACAAAACTTCTGGACAAAAGCTGATCCAAATGAGCATTAACTAGCTTCAAATCAACATTAGAAGTGGTCTTCTCCAGCTCATATTCGAATATACTCTCATTGAAGATTGGGTATTCCCAACCATCAATAAAATCACCCCTTAACTGATATTCCATGCAAACGTACATAAGATGAATGCCACTCTCAGTGAAAATCCCAAATACATGGCAAAATAATTAAGGAAAAAAAATATCAGCAATAAGGTAATAGAGAGCATTTTAAACTAAAAGTCTAATTTAGCTAGTTTTAGGCTCGAAGGATTGGTCTGTTATAAATTTTACAGGAAGAAAGACCTAACTATCCAAGAGTATGAGAAGAAATTTGCCAACAAATAGATGAATTTTGATGATTTTTAGAAGAAGTAAGATTAAATGAGCTCGATGAAATTAATAATGAATACCTAGGTGTACAGAGGATGGACCAATGCTTAATCCAAAAGGAAAATCATATAAAAATTTAGTTTTCACATGTAAGACAAACGTTTTTTGAGAGTTGCTGACTTAAATAAACATACCATAAAGACCATCGCAAAAAGGACAATGACTATAGACCGTTGCTTCATGAAGATATCTTTCAAAGATGTAATATTAATGCAAAATATATTGAACCAGATCAATGAGTAGAGAAAATATATTGGATATTTGAATGAAAAAACAGGAAAATCTATCAATCAAGGTAATAATGATAAATAAACTGAGCTTAGCAGTCTTTAAAACCTTTAAATTAACGTAGAGGCAATATCTTTTTATCTCATCAATAGCAGACGATAAATTTTTATTCCCATCTTGAAAATCAACATGACTTCTCTTAACATGACAAAGACTGTAACATACCGCAAAGATATCCTAAAAAGTGATTTTATTCTCACAGTTTTTTACTTTAATAGTAAGATCTTTAAGTGGTAGCCCATTCTCGAGACGGTTAGCCTTGGATTCCATAAAATTATATACTTTGGTTAAAATCACTCAACTTTTGGTTCGTTTTAATCTTTAGGTCCACTTTTGATCAATATTTCTCGCGAGGTATTGATGAGCTTGAAAGAAACTTCAGATTCGTGGAAGAGACAATCATAATAATAGTAAAAAAAGTTCATAATACGTTAATCCTAAATTTAACCTCTGGAGTTCATCTCCCACTATGTCATAAGAAACGAAATAGGATACCCTATCTAAATCCTGAATAACAAGCTGCAAATCCTAAAGAAAATAAACCATAACGACCAAACCTACTATGAACTCTAGATGTCAAATTATCAATAATAAATAGATTTCATATAAATTTTTGTAGGTTTCAGGATCATACATCCGAAATACTAATTTTCAGAAATCAGCAACATATCATTTAACAGCTAGAAGGAGTACCATTTCGAGCCACGAATAAAGGGAAAAGGTAACAAAGCCATCATAAACAATCATTCTAAAATTATCATAAAACCTTAGGTGATCAACAATAAAAAAGTTCTCATGATAAAAAGCTGTAAATATGTTTATAACTATTTCGATGGTAAATGCTAAATAACTGCTTTGCCTTTTGACCATGATATTTACTATACTTTACCCAAACCTATCCACAATGAGATGAAAGTTTCCTTATATGAGTCTAAATCAACCTAACATTATCGATATATTGGAAAAGATGGTATTTTAAAGATCATGCAGAAACATTTGGTTTATAATTACTCTCCTATTCCTCTTCAAATCTGCGGAAAGATGGTCCAACCCAACGAGTACATAGGCATTTCTTAAAGGCTCAGAATACAAGACCAGAACTACAAAGATTCTCTCATGAAAGTTATAAAGAATTAGAAAATGAACGAATACTATATATTTTCGTAGTGTTATGTCATCGATTACTACGGCTTATATTTCTAATTCGAAAAAGATAATAAAGATATCAATAAATTGTACAGTTTCAAGTATTTTAATGAGAATGAGTCTCCATATTTTTTGTACTTGCTCCCTGATTCCTAATTCAAATTTAAGGTCAGGACTAAAAATCATCAAAATTGTAAGAGTGCTTCATTGAAGACCACAATAGGAAAAACTAATTTTGTTTTGTAAGATTAAGGGAAAGCTTAGTGCCATTTCGTTCTCAACTCTTACTTGAAAGCACTTGAGAATAGTCATATAAATTAATTCATCAGGGTGATTGAAATAACACCTAAATATATGCTATCAAATGCTACTAAAACTTTGATCAAGATATGTCAAGTTGAATCTTGTGATTCTATCACTTTAAACCCATATGAAAGAGTTCCTTTCTTTTGGGAAAATAAGAAAAAAGCCAGATATATCAAAATATCTTCCTATGATGGCCAAGATTTTTGGGGATACTCTGGATAATTGTCCATTTAAAAAAGTACAGAGACTATCGTGCTGAGAAAGTCTTCAGATCCTAAACTTTACAAGATATTCACCCTACAAATGTAGGTCACAAATACTGTCAATTTTTTACACATAATAGAACCTTCACCTAAATACGTTCTATCCAATAAAATTCCAGGAACTATCATGCAAGTCTATCAAAAAGCCATCCTGGACTAAAAACTAGATCTATAATATTCTTTTCCTGTAGAATTTTTCTTTCTTGTTCGTTACGATTAGTAAAAGCCTTTCGGCTATGAACTGCCTTAGCAAAATAGAACCCTCCGAGTCAAGATAGGCTTTGAGAAGGATAACAAAGAGTACTAAGGCCTAAACTGTGACTAAATTGATGTAAGCGAAATTTAGACTAACTTATGGGTCAAATAAATAGCTATAAGAGATGAGAGTAAAAAGATTTGTCATCGAATATACATTTCTTTGAAATTTTAAAACAATATCAAGAAGCTGATGATCCATCAGTATATTGAAGAAGAACAAATATAAAATACCTATTAATTTATCGTTAAAATACCTTCCTTTGGTCTCAGTTTCGTTGGTTTTCATGATTAGATCAGGAAATAGATTGTTCATATAATTTTGGATGATATTGAGGTCCAATTTTTCGGAAATAGTGACAGCAACGATATAGACTTACGAGTCAGTAAATGTCGCATCTAAAACTAATTGAAATATAACGCATTCTTCCCTGTATTATTTTAATCGTTGCAAAAATAATCTAAAAAGTTCATCCACTTCAAAGTATCAAGATCTGCTAAAAACTCAAGGCTGATATATTATATAGGTTGTTCGATAAATCGCTCATAATTCAACATAACTTCATAGGAACTGCAAGTCATCCAAGAGAATATATCAATGATCAAACTACACGATTAATAATAAACCAGGCAAATGGTCATTAGAAAATGTTAAATGTTCAATTCTACCCTACCCGATCCTTAAGAAAGCATTTATTTTGTCGAGGCTGTCATATATCCCTTAAAGGTAGTAGTCACTTTCAAGCATGTTAATTAGTGGGGTGGAAAATTGCTCAAAACTTTATCAAGTTTGAATTAGTGTCCTTTGAGTACTTAGGGTATTCAATTGAGGCATTTTACTTGTTTGAATTTCGGAGTTTTCTTGAAACTGTTGCTCAAACATTACTAAGACGGGCTTTCGAAAATGGTTTTGTCGATGATTGGAAATCTGACCATTTTAGGCAGTCCTGTGACTCTTGTGACTAAGATCGGATCAGGATTTAAAGATTTAGTTGAACTTCCTGTTAATTAATTCGAAAATGGGCCATTATAGGTCGGTAAAGGTGCGATCAGAGGCACAGCTTCTTTAGTATCTAACACCATTTCAGGAGCTTTTAACACCGTATAATCTATCACAGGCTCAATAGGAAATGGTATAAGTGTTTTAGTTGACGGCGATCGATCATTTGTTAAAGACAGGGAGAATATCAAGAATGAAAAAAGTGAACATGTTATCGGGGGACTCGCAAACGGAGCAAAAAGTATAGCTTATGGATTGAAGAACGGCCTATCAGGAGTGTTTACTGAGCCTGTCAAAGGGGCTTAGAAACATGGACTACCTGGATTTTTCTTAGGAGTAGGAAAAGGACTAGGTGGGCTTATAGTGAAGCCTATTTCTGGAGTTTTAGACGCTGCATCGAAGACTGCATAGGGCATCAAGAATACCCCTTAATTCTTTAATACTTAAAAACAATAAAGATACATCCGTCTTCACAATCCACGCCCATTTTACAACTACAACAAAGAATTCAGAAACTACGATAAGCAATTTGCAAGCCTTATAAAGATAATCTACTAATATAATAAATAGAGATATGATAATCTAAGTTGGTGCAGCTATTACTGCCTTGTCAACAAAAACTAAAAATCCAGAGCTATCTTGCTATGTAAATTATTATTTATTGTAGTATCCTATGAATATATATTCTTTTATGATGTTAAACGAAGCAAAATGCTCAATATAATTGAGTCATCTTGTCTTACTGGAGTTTCTTTGAAGGAATAACAAGGTCAAGGCACAATAAGGCTGAATCTTGTCGAATCCAAGACCATGAAATAGGGCAGTATCGTCCTGGTTCCCGATGGTGGCTGTAGAAAGCTAGCAAGCGAGGTGGGCACTATTATTCGACACTATTCTCCAAACTTCAAATTTGGCTGATACATGAGAGTTTATATATGAAAAATATAATAAATGTATCACTAATTATATCTATCTTCAAGGGTCAATCCCTTCCATTGAGAAGCATCAATGATTTTCTAAAATACTATCTCCCGCTCTTTTTATTTCTCTAACCTTTTCTTCATATTTTCATGCAGCAGCCCCTCAAATTTTATGATTTGCTTTCGTTTTTATTAATACTTGTCTTTCAACTTATTCAGCTAGCGATTGATATTTTATTTTTCTTTGGATATAATACTGATTTTCAAGCGTAAGTCGTTTTCATTTCTTTGATACATGATTCTCATCTCAGTTAATTTGGTTTAAATTTATTTATTCATTTCTTCTTTGCTCATAAGATCAGTCAGTGTCTGGCTCTCAGTAGTTTAAAAGCTTCTTTTAATCTGACTTCTATTGGTGGATTTGCTATTTTTCAGCTAAGTTATCTATGACTATAACTAATCTTAATCCTTTTCATCCCATATTTACTTCTTCAAGGTATCGTAGTACCCCTTCTTGTAAACTATGTTATTTTACTCTTATTCCTCAGAATCATCATTATGGAGTATAACTTATATGATCTTCATGGAGTAATCTTTCAGTTATTAGATCTTTCGTTTGCTGTTGTCGTAATTCTTGTTACGCTTGTCTTAACTTTCACGGATTAATGTGTTTCCATATATGAACTTGTCCTTTTTGAAGTCGTAATCTAAATTTGATAGGATTTATTTGCTGTTTTTGCAAAAGTACTAATAATTCTTGGGCTGCTAGATATGGGCCATATATGTCGACAACGAAGAAACGCTTTACTTACAAACTGCATATTACTGTATCAGTGTTTACGTGTTTTCGATCAGTTTCAGAGCTTATTTCTGGATCTACTTTTACAATATATCAATTTTGTTTCTAAATTATTTTATGAGCTTTAACTTTCTCATAACGTCGACTGCCTCATCCACGTACTTGATCACTTGTTTGAATGGGGTCTTGAGCAATCTGTCCATCAGAAACGTAACATCTTCAATCGTCAAAATTTTCATCGCATGGTCTCGATGGTCGTTCTTGCAGCCAGAACAGAGCACCTTGAAGGACTCAGGACAGTACCTATTCATGCATATATATCCGTTGACAGGTACTTTGTTCCCATTTTTCTAAGTTTTATTATGTTTTTCGCAGATCAAATATGACATAACCTATTATAT
>Ga0194115_10006856_pt1 | contig 11464 bp, 7 predicted proteins | sample TA2MahsurfametaG_3_FD_148656 | JGI IMG/M metagenome (GOLD analysis project Ga0194115, IMG submission 148656) | Freshwater microbial communities from Lake Tanganyika, Tanzania - TA2015002 Mahale S4 surface | ecosystem: Environmental > Aquatic > Freshwater > Lake | place: Tanzania: Lake Tanganyika... | reverse complement strand
ATTCTTGCAGAAATAAAATCACGTGCTTTACCACTTAAACTATCAGATGTCTTTTTAACAAAAACAATAGAAGTTATTTCAGCTTGCTTTGACACATCTTTTCCAAACTGATTTATTGGACTTTCTGGATTATCTCTACTCATTATAATTTGAAATCTTCTATATTCATCTACAGAAGAAGTGTTTTTTATACGACTAAACTTCTTATTAACGTCAGAAATTTCGGCTTTAGAGAAATCATAACCTTCTCTGTCTTTAACGTAAATTGAGAGTAAATACTGGGCAATTGATTCATCAACTGTCATTACCTCTTTTTTTTCTTTAGACTTCAGAGCAACAAGATGAGGGAAATAAAGAGACTGATCTTTAGACTTTATTATAACAGGAAATTCTTCAACAAGAGGAAAAGAATTTTGAATCAATTCCACTAAAACAAAAAGTACAATTGCAGCTATTATTGTTGAAAAAACCAGAGTCGCTCTTTGACAAATTGGGTTTACATATTTAACAAAATACCAATTTAAAGCGTCTTTAAAATAACTACCGTCTTGAACAGAAGATTTGACAAAGTCGAAATATTTCCTTAGTCATTTCAGCTTCTGGATTTTGGTTTTCTTCAATATTTTCTTTTATGTTTTTCTTCATTTGAAATTTGAAAATTAACCTATAGCAAAACTTTTTTATACATAACAAAAAAAATTAAAAACTATTATTCAGTTTGCTTTTATTCTTTCAAGAACTTCAGTCATTTCTTTAACTGCGTTTTCCAAAGCGTCATAATCTTGACTACGAAATACTAGTGAAGTTCCACCTTCAAATGGATAGCTTCCCATTGTAACTTGCTGATATTTATTTTGTAAATTTTCCAAATCTTTTGCTATTATACTTTCAGTAAAACTAGTTTTTATTTCTAAAGATTGCACTTTTTTTCCAGCAACCAGCTCTTTTTTTGCTGCTTTATACATAGCTTGAAATATTTTTGGCACACCAGCCATAACAAATACATTTCCAATTCTAAAACCAGGAGCTGAAGAAACAGGATTATCAAGCAAACTTGCTTTTTTAGGAACAAAAGCCATTTTTAAGCGAGCTTCGTTAACATTTCCGGCTCCATAATAATGTTCAAGAATTTGTGTCGCTTCTTTGTTTTGAACTAATTGATCATCAAAAGCTTTAGCAATTGAAAGAGCTGTTATGTCATCATGGGTTGGACCAATTCCACCACTTGTAAATACATAATCAAATTTAATTCGCACTTCATTTACTGCTTTTATTATTTCTTCTTCAATATCAGGAACAACTCTAACTTCGCGCAAAGAAATTCCAAATTCAGTAAGACTTTTTGCTAAAAAATTAAGGTTCTTATCTTCGGTTCTACCAGAGAGAATTTCATCTCCAATCATTACAAAAGCTGCCGTAACGGTTTCTTTTTTATCAATCATAAATTAAGTACTGTTTGTGTAATTGTAAAAATTGCAAAACTATCTTTGGTAATTTTAATTTTTTTTAATTTCTGGCGCACCCGAGAGGATTTGAACCTCCAACCTTTGCCTTCGGAAAGCAAAACTCTATCCAGTTGAGCTACGGATGCTTTTCTTAAAACGTTTCGTTTCTTTTCTCAGCTTTGCTTCGAAGAAGAATTAATCTTCAAATATTTGCTCAACTGCTATTACTTCTGGAATATAATGTTTAAGCATGTTTTCAATTCCATTTTTCAAAGTTATTGTAGAACTTGGACAACCAGAACAAGAGCCTCTGAGTTCAAGATAAACTATACCTTCTTCAAAATTACGGTAAATTATATCACCTCCGTCCATTGCAACAGCGGGTCTAACTTTAACTTCAATTAATTCTTTGATTTGTTTTACAATTTCACTATCTTCTTCATTTGAAGAGTTTTCGCTATTATTTTCTTCAAATACAACCGGCTTTCCTGAAACAAAAAAATCCATTATTGTGGCTAAAATTTCAGTTTTAATTTTTTGCCAATCAATATTTTCTGACTTTGTTACAGTTATGAAGTCGCGTCCTAAAAAAATTGACTCAACACCTTCAACTTCAAAAAGCTGCAAAGCTAAAGGAGATTTAGTTGCAGCGGATTTTTGATTTTTAAATTCTGCAACACCTTTCTCTAAAACAATTTTACCGTCTGGAATAAATTTTAAACTTGCTGGATTTGGAGTTTCTTCAGTTTGTATAAACATAGTATTAAGTGATTTTGATTAAATATTCTTAAATTCTATTCAAATAAAAATTTATGTAAAGTACCTATAAATATAACAAATTTCTTAATACATACATTAATTAACAACTAATCATTAATCCACCAACTATCAATTGATAAAGAATATTGGGGTGTAATTTTTGGCATAGCAAAAATATTTCGATATAAAATTCTATAAGTATTATTATGCCATTGTAAAATCGTGTAATAATTCTCCAACATTATTTTATCAAATTCTTGGCATAATTTTATTAATTGGGCTTTATTTTTTGTTTTGCCAATTTTTATCACTAAATCATCAATTTTTTTATCTTTTAATCCCGAGAAGTTACGTCCACCTTTTACATCTACTTGAGAGGAATGCCAATAAGAAAATAATTCATTTCCAGGAGTCATAGATTGTGAAAATACAGCAACAATAATATCATAATCAAAATTATTAACTCTTGTTTGATATTGATTTTCTTCAACCAATCTGATTTTTGCTTTAATTCCAAGCCTTTCAAGATTTTTAACAAAAGGTGCGATCACCATCTGAAATGAAGAACTATCAATCAAAAATTCAACTTCTAATTGTTGATTTGTTTTTGGGTCAATTAACTTTTGTCCAATAACTTTGTAACCAGCCTTATCAAGAATTTCTTTAGCTTTTATTAAATTTTTACGATTATAACCATCACTTTCTGAAACCGGCATCACGAAATTCTGATATGCAAAATTAGAATTAGCAAAGTAACTTTGTGTTCTTTTGTAAGAGTTATAAAAAATATGGTTTTTCAACCACTCAAAATCAAAAGCATAAGTTAAAGCTTTACGAAGTTCTAAACTTTGAAATTTTTCTTTTCTTAAGTTTAAAACAAAAGTTTGAATTGAACTTGGTAAAGAATTTGGAATTTCTTTTTTTATAATTTGTCCACTTTTTACCGCTTCAATATTATAACTATTTGCCCAATTTCTAGAAATATTTTCTTGTCTAAAATCATATTTTTGAGCTTTAAAAGCCTCAACTAAGACGTTATTATCACGGTAATAATCAAAAGTAATTTCGTCAAAATTGTAACGTCCTTTATTTATTGGTAAATTTTCCGCCCAATAATTTTTATTTCTGGCAAAAGTAATTGACTTACCAATATCAACTTTCTTAATTTTATAGGGACCAGAACCAAGAATTGGATCTAGGGTAGTTTTGTTAAAATCAACTTTCTCAAAAAAATGTTTTGGCAGTACCGTCATGGAAGCAACGATTAAGGGAAGATCTCGGTTTTGATTAGTTTTGAAATTAAACTTCACATGATGGGAATCAATTTTTTCAACATTTTTAACTTCCCTGTAAATCATTTTATAGGAAGGATGACCATCTGAAATTAACTTGTTAAATGTAAAAACAACATCATCAGCAGTAATTTTAGAACCATCATGCCATCTTGCTTCTTTCCTTATCTTAAATTCAATTGAATATTTATCGTCAGATAACTTTACACTTTCTGCTATAAGACCATAGTAAGAAGAAATTTCATCATCTGAACCTTCCATTAAACTTTCATAAGCATAAGACAAACCAGCCGCACTAATTCCCTTTAAAATAAATGGATTCAAACTATTAAAAGTTCCTTCAACTCCAAATTTAACACTTCCTTTTTTAGGAGCCTTTGGATTAACATAATCAAAATATTTGAATTTTTTTTGATATTTTAAATCAGCAAATATTGAAATTCCGTGTTCGAACTGATTTGATGAATAAGCAGAATTAGCAATTAAAAGAATAGTAAAAAAAATTCGTAAAAAAAGTTTCATAAGTTATTTTTTAGTCATAATTTCGTATTTTGTAATTCTTAATAAAACCTTCTAAAAACCTAAATGCAAATAATTCGCAATTTAAATCAAAGCAAAATTACAAACTCTCCCTCGCTTGCATTGACTATTGGTAATTTTGATGGACTACATTTAGGACATCAAAAAATTATAGAGGAAATAAAAGAAATTGCTTCAAATCAAAACCTAAAATCAGCAGTTTTAACATTTGAACCTCATCCTCAATCTTTTTTTCAGAAAAACAAAAACGAAAATTTTAGAATTTATAATTTATCCCAGAAACTAAAAATCTTTCAAGAAAACAAAATTGATTATTTTATATTACTTCCTTTCAATCAAACATTGGCAAATGTAGAAGCTAATATTTTTGTTGAAGATTTCTTGATTAAAAAGCTTAATATCAAGCACTTATCAATTGGATATGACTTTACTTTCGGTAAAAACCGTTTGGGTAATTTTAACTTACTTGAAGAAAAATCGCGACAATTTTCTTTTTCTTTAAAACAAGTGCCAGCATTAACAAAAGATAGTAATATATGCTCTTCTACTTTAATTCGTGAAATGATTTCTAAAGGTAATATCAAGCAAGCCAATACATTGCTTGGTAGAAATTTTAACGTCAGTGGTATTGTTAATTTTGGCAAACAAATTGCTCGTCAGCTTGGCTTTCCAACTGCTAATATTTTATCTTTGCCACATATTATAAAACCTAAATATGGAGTTTATAAAACAATTACTCACATTCTACATTTAAATCAAAAATTTTTTTCTATTACTAATTTTGGTATTAAGCCAACTTTTAATAACTCAACTACGCAAGAATTGTTTGAAACTTATATTTTTGATTTTTCACAAAATTTATATGGTAAAAAAATTACTGTAGAATTTGTTGACTTTATTCGTGAAGAAAAGAAGTTTTCCTCAATTGAAGATTTGAAAAATCAAATAGAACTTGATGTTGCTGCCGCTAAAAAATAATAAAATCGCATTTCAAAATTTATTCTTCTCTAAAAGCTTTATAAGCAGATTCAGAAATTGGAGTAAACAAATAAGAAAGGAAAGATCTTGAACCGTTAATTATAAATACTTGGGCTGGCATACCAGGATATAATTCAACCTTATTCTTCAATTTTTTAATGTCTTTACTGTCAATTTTCACCCTTGCTAGAAAATAAGACTCTTTTGTTTGTTGATCGGTTGTAATATCAGGAGAAACATTAATTAAAACACCATTCATTTTTGGAACTTTCTTTTCTTTATAGGCAGTTAATGCAACTTTTGCTTTCATGTTAACCGCAATATTATCAATATCTTGAGGACGAATTTTGGCTTCAATAATTAACTGATCATTTTGTGGTACAATATTCATAATTTCACCAGCAGGAGGTATTACAGCACCAACTGTGTGATATTGGATATTCATAACTTTTCCATCCACTGGAGACAATATTTCTAATCTTGTTGTCATATCTTCAGAAGCTTTTAGTTGGTTTGTCAAAGTAATAATTTCCAGATCAGTTTCTTTAATCTCTTTTAAAATTTCAGATAAATATTCTTCTTTATAATTTGATATTTGCAAACTACTTGACTCGACTTCATAAGTTAATTCATGCAACATTTTTTCAAGTTCAATTTGACGAGTTAGAGGCAAATTATTCTCGGCAACAAGAGGTTTAACCATTTGCAGTTCCTTCTTTACCAAAACTAATTTTCTTTTCGCTGCAGTCAGCTTTTTTTGCAAGGTTGAAATTTCACCAACTCTTTTACTTTTTCTTGAGTTAAAAAGTTTCAATTGATTATTTAATATTTCTTTTAGTTTCTCAGAATTTTCGAACTTGGCATCATTAAACTGAGATAAATTTAAACTTGTTTTACCTTCTTTTTCAGTCTCAAGTCTAGTTTTTTGAACTTGCATGGTGAACAACTTTTCTTCAACAATTTGTTGTTCAGATTTAACTTGAACATCACGTAGATAAAGCAATATATCTCCTTGTTTTACCATTTGTCCTTCTTTAACCAGAATCTCTTCAATTATTCCACCTTCTAAATGTTGAATTGTTTTTCTATTAAAATCTAAAATTATTGTTCCTTCGGCAATTGACGCTGATTTTATTGGTAAAAAAATTGCCCAAATCAAGAATATTATAACAAAAATTAGCAAAATTTTTAGGCCTTTTTTAATTGGATCTGAAGCTATATTATTATTCACGATAATTTTAATTTTATTTTTATAATACTTTTCCCAAAACTTTTTTTGCTTCATCAAAAGCTTTTAATTCTCCATCTTTGATAATCATTACTTTATCACATATTGAAGTAATTGAAGGACGATGAGTTATAATTAAAGTTGTAATTTTATTTTCTTTAGCACGTTTAATTGCATTACTAAGAGCAATTTCGCCATCAGAATCTAAATTTGAATTTGGCTCGTCTAAAATCACAAATTTTACATCGCCAAAAAAAGATCTTGCTAAAGCTATTCTCTGCTTCTGTCCAGAAGATAAATTAGAAGCATTCTTCTCAACTTCAGTTTCATAACCTTGTAAAAAAGATAATATAACTTCATGAACATCACAAAACTGTGCCGCTTTAATAATTTCAGAATCTTCAACTTCTTTATTCATTCTTGAAATATTATGTTTAACAGATCCTTTGAACAATTCAATATCTTGGGGCAAATAGCCAATATATTTGCCAATTTTTTCTAAATCTTGGTCAGCTATATTTGCACCATCAAATCTAACATAACCAGAGGTTGGTTTAAGAACTCCTGTTAAAAGACGCGCTAAAGTTGTTTTTCCACTACCGCTTGGCCCTATAATTGCAACAACCTCTCCTGCTTTAATATTAAAAGAAATATCTTTTAGTAAAACTTGACCGGTCTTATTTGATTTATAATAAAGCTTTTCAACAACAACTTCACCGGTCATTGCTGGTAGTTCAATTTTATCTTTATCTTCAACATAATTTTTTAAAGACTGATTTAAACGAAAATATGATATTTTAGCACTTTTAAAAGATTTCCATAAAGAAATTGACGCATCAAATGGTGCCAAAGCTTTTCCTGCAAGAATTGAAGTTGCAATAATTCCACCAGAAGACATCTTGTTGTAAATAACTAAAACAGCGCTTGCAGCCATTGTGATTGTTGATATAATCATTCTTGCTGTTTTCGAAGTTGATGAAATTTTATTACTTAAATCAGATAACTCAGATGAAGCTTTTCTTAATTCATTATTTTTCTCTTCCCAAATTTTTCTAACATTACCCTTCATTGCCATTGAGTTAACTACTTCTGAGTTTGATGATATAATTTCAAAATCATTCATAACTTCAATTTGTAACTGATTTGTTTTTTCAATTAATGATTTTGTTGATTTTTCATTGATATAGGCAATTTTTAAAACTAATAGACCCCCTAAAAGAGTAATAAAGCCATTAACTGGGTGAATAAAAAATATTACAATCAAATAAATAGCTGCAAAAGGTACATCAAAAAATACAGATAAGTTATTACCTGAAATAAAATTTTTCAAAACTTGCAAATCTTTCATATTTTGCGAGCTTATTGATTTATCTTGTGAATTTGATTCAACTATATTGTTAAAAAGTGCACTAGAAAGTTTTTCCTCCAACCAATTTGAAACTTCCAGAAATATTGATGACCTTATATTTGTAATAATTCCCAAAAAAACTAAAAAAGCGGCAACTATTATTGTAAGATAAATGAGAGTTTCAATGCTTGAGCTACTTAAAACTCTATCTAGAACTTGCATTGAATAAATTGAGGAAGCTAGGGTGAAAATGCTGATAAAAAAGCTAAAAAACAAACAAAAGTAAAAGGCTTTTTTGCAATTTGATAATAATTCTTGTATTAGTGGTTTTTGCATTACTTGTTAGTTTTTTAAATTAGATTGCCAATTATTATACCATTTTAATAAGTACTGTCATCCTGAGCGTGAGAGAAGAATCTCGGAAATTTTTTGCTCAAAGCTTACCTGACTGAGATCCTTCGCTCACGCTCAGGATGACACTTGTTGTTATGGTATAATTGCCATTTTTATTACTTGCAATTTTACTGAAGTTATTGCCGGATGCATTTTTTTCCACTCCGTCATCGCGAGTAAGCACCAGCGAAACGTGGCGATCCATAAAATTACCTTGTCTTTGCAACAACAATTAAGTGGATTGCCACGTCGCTTCACTCCTCGCAATGACGAAACATTAAATTACTACAATAACAAGTTAAGACACCAAATACTCGTAAGGAATAAAAACTTTATAGCTCACTTAAAAAATACTTAATTTTGTAGTAAGTAATTGCTAAATCCATCTGAGAATTTAAATGGCTAATTTTTTTGTCATTTAGTTCTATTTTTGCTCTTATAAACTCAATTGGATCTTCAACTTTGGAATGAATTTTTTCACTGATTGAATTCACTCTTTCCTGTGCTAAAGTTGACAATCTTTCGTTAGATTTATTTAACTCTTTATAAAAACGATATTCTTCCAAAGATTTAGCGATTTCTTTTTCCATTTCTTCTCTTGCAATTTCATATTCTTCCAAAGCAGCATCTTTGTTATACTTTGCTTTTGTTAAACTACTAAACTCAACTCCTTTTTGAAAAATTGGCACTGATACGTTAAAAAAAAGTGATCTAGAATTTAAATCTTGATTATTTAGATAAACAACATTGCTTTGATTTGATGCTGTTGCTGAAAGTGATACTTTTGGTAAGAAATTTGATTTCTCTGAATTGTAAGAAGCTTTTGATGCTAAATAATTATATCTGTAAGACTTAAGATTCGGATTTTGTCTAATAGCATTTTCTAAAATTTCATTTGCATTTGGTAATTCATCTTTAATTAAAGGAGCGATCAGATTTTCATGCATTTGTCCAATGACAATTTCATAATCAAACTTAGCTTTATTTAATCTATTTAATGAATCTAAGTATTTTTCTTCAGCAACCGATGCCTCATATTCAAATTTGATAAAATCACTTTTATCAATTAACTTACTGTTTTTTCGCCTTTTAGCTAAAGACAATATTTCACTACTTAAACTCTGACTTAATTGATAAAACTTTGTTAATTCTTGATAACGATATAAATTACAATAGCTTTGCGTTGCAGCAAAAGAAATTTCTTGCACCTTATCAGAAACTAAAGCTTCTCCAGACTTTATTTTATACTTTGCTTCACGATATTTTAAAATTGAGTGCATACCATCAAAAAGTGGTTGCTCAAGCGAAATTTCTTTTACTTCTTGTTTAGTTGAACGATCATAAGATTGTCCCTGATAAAAACTGTTTCTATTACCATATTGAATATCTGCTTTAACATTTGGCAAAAATTCTGAAATTGCCTCACTTTTTAACGTTTTAGTTGATTTTAATTTGATATTTTCAAGTTTTATATTGCGGTTATTGGCTTTTGCAGATTCAATTGCATCTTGAATTTCAGTTGCAAAAGAATTTTGCACAAAGAAACAAAAAAATTGCAGCAAAAAGAAAATACCAAAAATCTTGTAATAATAAAAAGTAGTATGGATTTTTAGTTTAGATGTTTTTTGCATTAAAAATAAGAGATTTTTAGGAGAAAAGTTAGTTTTTCATCACAATTTCATCATCATAGCAAAAAATAGGAGTTTGTAAATCTTTTTTTAAAAACATTTTTATAAATTACGGTAATTATGACTCCTAGATCATAATTCAATTCTTATACCAAACTGTCATATTATAGAAAATCATAAATATTTTCGTAAAGAATTTTATGATAAATTAAGTTGCCAAGCCTTGCTTAAAGCAAGGCTTGCAATTAAAAGTTAAGATCAAAATATAAAATCTCCTTCGTCAAGAACTACATTTCCAGAAATTTTTATTAAAAAGTCAGAATTTGGATCATCAATTACGGTATTTTTACCATCAAAATAATATTCTAATCCATAAGATGAGGTATTGCTTCCTTTTTCTTTAGTTATTGAGTCAAAATTTAGTTCTGATAAATCAATTTTATCTTCACCTTTCACAAAATCCATAATCAAATCACTCTCACTGTTGGTTGATTCATTTAAATTTTTGAAGATAAACTGATCATCTCCAACTCCTCCATAGATAAAATCTGCACCTTTTCCGCCAATAATTAAGTCATTTCCTGCATTGCCCTTGATAGTATCAACTCCATCATTACCGTAGATTTCATCATTAGATGTTGTGCCGTTCAAACTATCATTTTTAGTAGTTCCATTGATGACATTGCTTGAAATGGCAAGATTGAAATTTTGCGAAGCACTTAAAGATCCATCACTGGCAATAACTTTAATTGCCAAAGTTGAAGAAGCTCCAGATGGAGAAATACCACTAAATGTTTTAGTTGAATCATTAAACTTCAACCAAGAAGGAAGATCTGAATCATCAGCCATTTTAGCACTGTAATTCAGCAGGTCTTTATCAACATCGCTAAAGGCATTTGTTGGTAAAGTGTAAGTAAATGTATTGCCTGCTTTAGCAGTTTGATTGGCTAATTTAGCTGCAACAATCGGTGCGTCATTAACTGAATTCACAGTCAAACTGATAGTAGCTTTATTAGAAAGAGCACCAGCACTATCTTTAATCTGATAAGTCAATGAATCAATGCCATCAAAGTCCTTGTTCGGAGTATAAGTAATCGTGCCATTCACTGCATCCTTAACAATCTTGCCTTTAGTTGGATTACTAAATACGAATTTATCGAAGGTGGTGTTTTGGATATTTATTCCATCCTCAACGTCAGAATCGTTAGCCAACAAATCAGCAATTTTAATAGTAATTGGCTGATCTTCATCAGTTACAAAAGAATCATTACCAGCAACCGCAATATCGTTAATTGCTTTGATCGTAAGGTTGATATTTGCAACGTTCGATAAAGCACCAGCACTATCTTTAATCTGGTAAGTTATAACGTCAGTTCCGTTAAAATCTTTGTTTGGCTTATATATTATTCCTGTATCAGTCACAGTAATCGTGCCGTTACTTGGATTGTTAAAAACAATATTATCTTTAGTCAGCTTCTTAATATTAACACCATCTTCAACATCAGAATCATTAGCCAAAATTGAAGCAAAAGTAATAGTTAAAGATGTGTCTTCATTTAACGTGAAAGCATCATTCACCGTAACCGGTCCGTCATTAACCGCATTTACTGTTAAGTTAATTGTCGCTTTATTAGAAAGAGCACCATTACTGTCCTTGATTTGATAAGTCAAAGAATCAGCTCCGTTATAATTAGAATTTGGTGTGTAAGTGATTGTTCCATTAACAGCATCCTTAACAATCTTGCCTTTAGTTGGATTACTAAATACGAATTTATCGAAGGTGGTGTTTTGGATATTTATTCCATCCTCAACGTCAGAATCGTTAGCCAACAAATCAGCAATTTTAATAGTAA
>Ga0194115_10006855_pt1 | contig 11466 bp, 9 predicted proteins | sample TA2MahsurfametaG_3_FD_148656 | JGI IMG/M metagenome (GOLD analysis project Ga0194115, IMG submission 148656) | Freshwater microbial communities from Lake Tanganyika, Tanzania - TA2015002 Mahale S4 surface | ecosystem: Environmental > Aquatic > Freshwater > Lake | place: Tanzania: Lake Tanganyika... | reverse complement strand
AAAGATTTAATGGAATTGGAGTATTACAAGGTATTGAAATATCTGTTGTTTATACGCAAAGAGGAAGAAAAATCAGATTAATTTCTGCAAGAAAGGCAAGCAAAGATGAAAGAAAAAAATATAATTCACTACACAAGGAATAGTCTTCCTAAAGGAAAGACAAACATAGATAGACTAAGGAATATTTCAGATGAAGAAATAGCAGCTAAGGAGGATAAGGAAAATCCACTATGGACTAAAAAAATGCTTAATTCAGCTATTCTGCATATGCCTAAAAAAAAGGTGGAAGTTCATATGTACGTTGACGAGGATATTATCCATTGGTTCAAATCAAAAGGTAGGGGATATCAAACACGCATAAACACCGTCCTTAAATCTTATGTTCATGAGGAATCATCAAGAAATAAAATTTAGTTTCTTCGCAAAATTTCTATCAGTAGTTCATAGTAATAAACCTCATAAAAATCTTTATGATTGTCACGAATAGTCTTGGTTGGTGGATATGAGCGTATGGTGATAAAATCATGAAAAAAGGCTAGAAGATAAAAAAATCAAAGGATTCATCATGAGAAAATTTTTAAGTATCATTTTTAAGTGGATAGGAAAAATTGGAGAAAGTCTTGAAACTCCTTACCATCAAAAAAATTCTTTAGAGGTAGAAAAGAAGGCTGTTATTGAGGAATCTATTCCTCGACCTATGAAAATTCTTAGTAAGAAACTTCCAAGAAGAGAAATAGCCTTTCTCTCAGATTCAGAAAGATCAATAAGGGACTTTACAGAAATGATGGAAAATCCTTTTTTATCTCTTTCAAAAAAGCGTAAAGAACCCATTATTTATGAAAGTCCAGATGGGACAAGAAAGATCAAAGTAACGCGTCATACGGGGCATTTTCTTGCGAGTATTTATGATTGGGATATAGTGTTGTATGTAGCCGGAAAAATGCAAGAAATCTTAAATAACGGTTCAGATATTCCTCCTAGAACAATGATAATACCTACACATGAAATATTGAAAGCTTTGCATAAGAGCAATGGAAATAAACAACAAAAAGATTTGGTGCATAGCTTAGAACGCCTACAATTAACCGGAATAGATACAACGATTCGTAACGAAGATTATAAATACAGAGCAGGATTCGGATTTTTAGATAGTTGGGGATACGCAGAACGAAAAAGTACCAGGGATGTAAAGAAAATTCATATAACCATTTCACAATGGCTTTATGATGGAATTTGTGCAAAAGGAGCTTTACTAAAGGTATCTCCGGATTATTTTTATTTAACCTCAGCTTTAAAAAGATTTCTCTATAGAACGGCTCGCAAACACGTTGGAAATCAAAAAGAAAATTGGGAATTTTCTATTGAAAAACTCTATGAGAAATCAGGTAGTGAAAGTGAATTTAAAGTCTTTAAGAATAAGCTAAAACAAGCTGTCTTAGACGATGATATACCTGATTACTCGATGAAATGGATAGAAAGAAATGGTAAAACTTTTGTTGTTTTTAGGGATACTCCATCACAAAAAATAGCAGACATGATTGATGAGATCAAAGACAGCGACCAGGATGTTATCGAGTTCTCAAAAGAAGAAACGTTGCATTAAAAATTTTGGGGGTATATTAGAAACCTGGATAACCATGTGCATAATTTTTTGTTGGGGGGTATATTAGAAACCATTGGGGGGTATATTAGAAACCATTGGGGGGTATATTAGAAACCATTGGGGGGTATATTAGAAACCAAACCACTCTTCAACACCTCTTCTAGTAAGGGTTTCAACTTCCTAAAACTAATTAAAACTAATATTAAAACTTATTAAAACCAGTTTTTGCTGTGGAAAACTTCTGTGGAAAAAATTAAATTTTTATAAAAATAAGGAAAAAAATTTTATCTAAAAATAAAATTTTTTAACTCAAAAATTTTTCGACATGCGATGCATGAAAATTTTTTTTATTTATTCATTTCGTATTTCTAAAAAAATACACTGATCAAAAAACCGATTTAGCTTTTAGGAAAAAAAATTACTTTTTTTGATTCTGGATGTTTTTCTTTGCTTGCGAAACATCCTTTGGTTGGATACAAGGTTAGATAAGAACAGAAACAAGCTTTGCTTTCCCATGGACCCAGTCTTCAGGATTCAAGAATGAGTACAACCAACAAAAAGCCATGAGGACCAGAAGTGATCCCCAACGCTGTTTCCTCTTCACCACTGTTTTGCCTGGATTGTTGAGATCCGAGAAGACACCTACGCCAACAGTGACATTTGGCGGGTACGTCGTGATTGGGAAGAGATCAATCTCTCCTTCCTGGAACAGCTCAATAACGGTTCTTCATGCAATGGCTTTAAGAAAACCTGATATTTGTGAGAAGATGCAGCGGTACCTCGGTCAATGGGCGCGCTGGCTAAAATTTGGATTGTCTGCGATCGCTGGGTTTGAATCGGATAAACCCAGCTTCTTTGTCTCTTCTCATGTTGGAGCAAAGGAGCGTAACCTTTGGGGGTATGCTGAAACGCATCTGTCCTATTTTAGTTCACAAAATGAACATGAAATTTTAACGATGTCCGGCCCACTGCGGTGATGTATTGAGTGTATAAATAGGTCGTACTAAACACATACTGGCCGCGATCGGACGGGTGCGGTTCCATGTCGGGTGAACTCCAATGTTCATTCAACGAAGCTGATGAGATATTTTCCATATCCTGTGTAACCAAATAATCAAACCAACCTAAATTATCGAATCCACTCCAGGTCCAAAATATCCCGATAGGGCCAGTCCATTTATCCATGATTGGTCGGAAGTGAGAGGCGGTGGTAGCGAGGTCTCTCTCGACCAAGAACTTGGGAACAAACCAGATTTCTTCCTTGTTTGCATTTTCTGCTTTTTTTCCCTTGCGATAGCCCGTGTTAATACTCAAATACTGGCCGGCATCGCCGCAACTTGACAGGTTAAACTTCCCTTCTAAAGGGTTAGCTAGAGCTGCGATTGGCAGTTCAATCTTTCCTCTATCACTGTTGGGATCGGGTTTGTACACTAACTTGCCATTATAAAAAAGTTGATAAATTCTCTCTTCGGGAGTTGGTAAGAGGTGTCGTGATATCGTCGATATTCTTGCAGAACGAGAAACAGTGGTAGAAGCTCTTTCTTCAAGAATTTCTCCTGTCTCTTCCATCAACTTAAGAATTTTCAGAAACTTCTCTTGTGAAAGACGAACCCCGAAATTTCTTCCCGTTGATCCAGTTGTGTGAACGCCGACAAGATAAGGAGTTGCAAACTTCTTAATCCATATCGCTCCCCCACTTTGTCCCCCAGACGTATCAATTCTATAAGAAAGCAGTTCATCACCAACATGATCGAATCGTTCCTCCATCGTCCACATTGTCTTGAATCCTTTATCTCCTGGGTAACCCGTTACATGAACTTTTTCTGACCTTAAACTGTCATTATCCAAGGCTAACAATCCTGCCCATCCTGTTTCATTCCCTATGGAACGTTCAAGAACAATTAAAGCTACATCATTTTCAGAACTTTCTCCTCCGCTTTCGACCCATTCTTGGTGAAGATATACCTTTGTTGCCTTCACAGCCCCAAAGGCCGCAGATCTGTCGTTAAGAGCTGGACGAACCGTAAGACTACGAGGCCACCCTCTCATTTTTTGAGGATTATAAACGCAATGAGCGGCGGTAAGAAAATGATGAGGTCCAACCATGGTTCCAGACCCCCCAAATGTTTTTTCTCGTGTCTCTGTCTCCAGCTGCCCATGGATAGAATAAGGCCAACTGTCTACTCTTTCTACAGGCTGACGTCTATCGCGTATCGACATTAATAGCATTTCTTGCATCATGAGGGGATTACCTCGGTATACTTCGCAAGATTGACGTGACCCTTGGGTGGGTCTCTGTGGGGTAGTCGTAAGCAATCCTTCTTCGTCTGTGTAAGGTATGGGTTTGAAAGTATATGCGGCGGCTGTAGCATCAAACTCATGTTCAATCCATTCTTCTGCACAGAATGCAGGGTTTGTATGCATCAATAAACTTATACCCCCCCAAGCAAGAATTTTAGCGAGTTTATTCATAGGCTTACTCCGTTGAGTTGTTGTTTCTTTCCCTAAACCATAGGGATCGGCTAATAGCAAGGAAAAAAATTCTGCTTGGGGTTTTTCGTTAAATTTGCTAAAAAACGCTGTCAGAGGAGAGGGTGAGTTTTCCCAGGCAATTAACATCAACAAAAACCCACTATAAATCGTCGTGTGGCCGTTTTCCCACGTCAGGTTATACGATCCTACCACAACATAACAATTTATCGTTGGCGATTGAATATGGAGTTTTTAGAGAGTTGTGGTGTTTGGGGATAAAGATTTGAGGTGGGGCCCATGCTGGGAATACGACAGCAGTATGCACGAAAAGGGTTGTTTTGGGAAGATTATTCAGATAGTAGGACCAGATTTAAACCAGATTAGGAGAAACGCCGTAGGCAGTAAAGCGCAATAGCGCATAAGTGCGCAGTATGTCAAAAAATGACAAACTGACCCTGGATGTTTTTCAATATAGGATAAACAATGCCTAAAAAATAATCAGTAACTTCAAGGGATAACGTATCCTAGCGGAGAGGTTTTTCTCCACAGAGTTGTCCACGAAAAATGTGGAAAAGAGAATCAACAAAGAGGGAAGAAATAAGGAAAAGATAGAATGGGCTTCGCCCAAACCCGTAAGTACGTGCACACAAAACGCAATCATACGATTGCTGAAAGAGAATTATGTAATAGAGAATAAACTGTCTTACAAAAATAATAATAAGTAAGACAAAAAAAGAAAAAAGTCATTTTTACAAATTAATATATTGATATTAAGTATAAGACAATATGTTGATAAATCTGGGGAGAATAAGAAACATATAGTTCTTCCTGGTGATACTCTACCCTCTTGCGGCAGAGTAGTTCATTTGAGGTGTGGAGATAGAGAGATTTAAGTTTGTGATTTTGTCTTGATTTATGTTCATAAATATGTACATAATATTCATGTAAAAATTCTACGAATAGGAAGTAGATTATTAATGGAGTTCGAATGGGACAACGAAAAAAACAATAAAAACATGAAAAAACACGGTATTGATTTTGCGGATGCTGCATTGATTTTTGATCATCCTATGTTCGTATACGAAGATGTCAGAAAGGACTATGGAGAGCAAAGATTTAATGGAATTGGAGTATTACAAGGTATTGAAATATCTGTTGTTTATACGCAAAGAGGAAGAAAAATCAGATTAATTTCTGCAAGAAAGGCAAGCAAAGATGAAAGAAAAAAATATAGTTCACTACACAAGGAATAGTCTTTCTAAAGGAAAGACAAACATAGATAGACTAAGGAATATTTCAGATGAAGAAATAGCAGCTAAGGAGGATAAGGAAAATCCACTATGGACTAAAAAAATGCTTGATTCAGCTATTCTACATATGCCTAAAAAAAAGGTGGGAGTTCATATGTACGTTGACGAGGATATTATCCATTGGTTCAAATCAAAAGGTAGGGGATATCAAACACGCATAAACACTGTCCTTAAATCTTATGTTCATGAGGAATCATCAAGAAATAAAATTTAGTTTCTTCGCAAAATTTCTATCAGTAGTTCATAGTAATAAACCTCATAAAAATCTCGATGATTGTCACGAATAGTCTTGGTTGGTGGATATGAGCGTATGGTGATAAAACCATGAAAAAAGGCTAGAAGATAAAAAATCAAAGGATTCATCATGAGAAAATTTTTAAGTATCATTTTTAAGTGGATAGGAAAAATTGGAGAAAGTCTTGAAAAGCCTGACCATCAAAAAAAATCTGAGGAAGGAGAAAAAAAGCTAGTTTTTAGTGAATCTCCACAACAGAATATTGAGACAGAAGAGAAGGTTATTGACGAATCTCTTCTGCTTAAAATCAAAAAAAATAGAGATCAAACTATAAAAATTATGGAAACAACAGAAATGGTTTCTTACCCAAAAGATCCAATTCGAGATGTAATAAATTTAATGGAGTTTCCTTTCTTAGCTCTTTCTAAAGATCGTATTAATCCAATCATTTATGAAAGTTTAGATAAAACAAAAAAAATTGTTATAAGCGGGCACCGAGGACACTTTCTTGCTAGCATATACGATTGGGATATCATTTTAGTCGTTGCTGGAAAAATACAACAAATCATAAATAAAAGTTCTGATATAGCTCCTAGAAAAATAACATTTCCACTTCATGAGCTTTTAAGGGCATTGCATAAAACTGATGGGAAAAAACAGCGTAAAGATTTAGAAAAGAGTCTTGACAGGCTACAACTTACAGGAATAAGCACAACAATTAACAATAAAGATTATAGGCATCGAGCTGGCTTTGGATTCATAGAAAGCTGGGCATATATGGAAAGAAAAAATAACAGAGAAAAAATGATAATTAGTATAACTCTGTCTGAATGGTTATACGAATTATGCTGTAGACAAGGGTCTCTTCTTAAAACAGATCATTCGTATTTTGAATTAAGCTCAGGATTGAAAAAATTTCTTTATAGAACCGCTCGCAAACATGTTGGAAATCAAAAAGAAAGTTGGGAATTTACGATTGAAAAACTTTATGAAAAATCAGGAAGTGAGAGAGAATTCAAAAAATTCAAAAGTGACCTAAAAGCTATTGTTTTAGAGGATAGCATTCCTGATTACTCGATGAAATGGATAGAAAGAAATGGTAAAAATCTAGTTGTTTTTACAGATACACCATCACAAAAAATAGCAGAATTGATTGAGGAGTTTAAAGACAGCGAAGATGTCATCGAATGCTCAACGGATGAAACTTTGCACTAAAATTTGGGGGGTATATCACGGACGTTTGGGGGGATATATTAGAAACCTGGATAACCATGTGCATAATTTTTTGTTGGGGGGTATATCACGGACCATTGGGGGGTATATCACGGACCATTGGGGGGTATATCACGGACCATTGGGGGGTATATCACGGACCGAAACACCCTTAAACGCCTCTTCCAGTAAGGGTTACAACTTCCTAAAACTATATTAAAACTATATTAAAACTTATTAAAACCGGTTTTTGCTGTGGAAAACTTCTGTGGAAAAAATCTTATTTTTATAAAAATATGGAAAAAAATTTTATCTAAAAATAAAATTTTTTGACTCTACAAATTTCCATAGAAAAAAATTTTGTTTTATTCAAAATTTTTTCACTCAAAAATTTTTCGGACATGCGATGCATGAAAATTTTTTTTTATTTATTCATTTCCTCTTTCTAAAAAAATACACTGATCAAAAAACCGATTAAGCTTTTAGGAAAAAAATTACTTTTTTTGATTCTGCATGTCTGGAGAATTTTTCATGGATGTTTTTCTTTGCTTGCGAAACATCCTTATGGTTGGGTACAAGATTAGATAGGAATAGAAACAAGCTTTGCTTTCCCATGGACTCAGTCTTCAGGATTCAAGAAAGAGCACAACCAACAAAAAGCCATGGGTGACCAGAAGTGACCCCCAACGCTGTTTCTTCTGCACCACTGTTTTGCCTGGATGATCTTGAAACTGCTTTTGCCTGGATTGTTGATATCCGAGAAGACTACTCCGCCAACAGTGACATCTGGCGGGTACGTCGAGATTGGGAAGAGATCAAGTACTCCTTTTTGGCAGAGCTCAACAATGGCTCTTACGAGTTTGGGGTACTGGATCGATATGAAATCGATGGAGCACTGATTTCGTTGTGGAGTTCTCAGGATATGATGGCGCTTAAGCTCATTACCCTTGCCTTACAGGACCGTATGCGAAAGCATCTGCCGACGACGTGCTACCACGTCAAGGGGCATGGCGGGTTAAAAAAAGCGGTAGAACATACGGCAACGGCGTTGCCGACCTACCGGTTTGTGATGCGAAGTGATATCGAGGGGTACTATGACTCGGTCAATTTCGGGATCTTACGGTCGATCATCGACAGCTATGTTCACCATCCGGTGTTGCTAAGGCTTATTAGCAAAGCCTGCCATCGCACCGAAACGCGAGGAGGAATTTTTTATGAATATGCTGAAAAAGGCATTCCCATGGGCAGCCCCCTGTCACCGCTGCTTGGGGCGATCGCCTTGATTCCCTTAGACCAAGCTTTGGGTCAGATCCAAGGGGTTTTCTACGCGAGGTATATGGACGATTGGGTGGTGCTGACGAAAAGCAAAACGGCTTTACGAAAGGTGGTGAAGATAACCCATGGCGTTCTCAATGCCCTAAAATTTCACCTGCACCCGAAGAAAACGTATATAGGCAAGATCAGCCATGGTTTTAACTTCTTAGGGTACTACATGGATGATCAAAAAATACTACCTTCTCAAGAAACCATCAGGCGTTTTCACGAGAGATCCACTGCGCTTTATGAGCATTCGCACCTCACTCGACGGTATAAAAAAAACATTCCAGATCGAGATATTTCAGAGTACCAAGTCAACGAAGCAGCCCCGACTAATGAGAGTTTTCAAGAGATTTTAACGGCTCTTCATGCAATGGCTTTAAGAAAACCTGATATTTGTGTGAAGCTGCAGCGGTACCTCGGTCAATGGGCGCGCTGGCTAAAATTGGGGTTGTCTGCGATCGCTGGGTTTGAATCGGATGTTCAAACCCTGCTCCCTTGTCTTTTCTCATGTTGGAGCAAAGGAGCGTACCCTTTAGGGGTATGCTGAATCGTCAACAGGCTTATTTTAGTTCACAAAATGAACATGAAATTTGAATGATCGATCGACTGCTTTTATCATGTCGTGCGTATCCCTGCCTGCTGCTATTTCAATAGCGTCAATATAAATGTCCTTCTTATATAAATTTCTGCAGTATATATTAGCCGAGCAATGCTCAACTAAATAATCAAACCGTCCTAAATTATCCCATCCACCCCAGGTCCAAAATATCCCTATGGGGGCCGTCCATTTACCCATGATTGGTTGGAAGTGAGACGCTGTTGTTGCTAGATCTCTCTCGACTAAAAATTTGGGAACAAACCAGATTTCTAACTTGTTTGCATTCTCTGCTTTTTTTCCTTTACGATAGCCCGTGTTAATACTCAAATACTGACCCGCATCCCCACATCCGGAAAGATTAAACTCTCCTTCTAAGGGGTTAGTTAAAGCTGCGATTGGCAGTTCAATCTTTCCTCTATCACTGTTGCGATCGGGTTTGTACACTAACTTGCCATTATAAAAAAGTTGATAAATTCTCTCTTCGGGAGTTGGTGAGAGGTGTCGTGGTCGTGATATCGTCGATATTCTTGCAGAACGAGAAACAGTGGCAGAAGCTCTTGCTTCAATGAGTTCTCCTGTCTCTTCCATCAACTTAAGAATTTTCAGAAACTTCTCTTGTGAAAGGCGAACCCCGAGATTTCTTTTCGTTGACCCTGTTGTGTGAATTCCGACAAGAAAAGGGGTTGCAAACTTATTAATCCATATAGCGCCGCCACTTTGTCCCCCAGACGTATCAATCCTATAAGAAAGAAGTTCATCACCAACGTGATCTAACTGTTCCTCCATTGTCCACATTGTTTTAAATCCTTTATCTCCTGGGTAACCAGTTACATGAACTTTTTCTGATCCTAACGTGTCATCATCCAAGGCCAACAGTCCTGCCCATCCTGTTTCATTCCCTATAGAACGTTCAAGAATAATTAAAGCCACATCATTCTCAGAACTTTCTCCCCCACTTTCTATCCATCCCTGGTGAAGATATACCTTTGTTGCCTTCACAGCCCCAAAGGTAGCAGATCTGTCGTTGAGAGATGGACGAACCGTAAGACTACGAGCCCACCCTCTCATTCGTTGAGGGTCATAAACGCAATGAGCGGCGGTGAGGAAATGATGAGGTCCAACCATGGTTCCCGACCCACCAAATATTCCTTCTCGTGTCTCTGTTTCCAGCTGTCCATGGATAGAATAAGGCCAACTGGCTACATTTTCTACAGGCTGACGTCTGTCGCGTCTTGACATTAATAGGCTTTCTCGCATCATAGTGGGATTACCTCTATACATTTCACAGGCTTGACGTGACTCTTGAGTAGGTCGCTGTGGGGAAGTCGTAAGCAGTCCTTCATCGTCCGTGTAAGGCATGGGTTTGAAGGTATATATGGTGGCAGCATCAAACTCATGTTCAATCCATTCTTCCATCCCGAGGGCAGGATTTACGTGCATCAGCAAACTTATGCCTCCCCAGATAAACATTTTTGCTAATTTCATCGGTTTTTTCCTTTCACGGTTTAATTTTCTTATCCCGTATCAAAAACAGCCGCTTTTAGCAAGGGAGAGAGGATGATAAAATTTCACCTAAACAAACTTGAAAAAACGTTGTCCGAGGTGATGGGGTGTTTTCCGTAGCGATTAGAATCAACAAAAAACCATCAAAAATCGTCGTATGCAGGATTTTTTCACCTAGGTGATACATTTTACCAGAAACAGATGGTTTCTTGTGTAAGGTGAAATACGGAGTTTTTAGTGGGGATGAATTTTTGGGGCGAGGATTTGTGCCGGGGGATAGGGTTTGAGTATGCACGAAACGTGGTGTTTTGGGAAGATCGCTACCGACCATCGGACCTAACTAGAAAAACCCCGTAGGCACTAAAGCGCAAGAGCGCATAAGTGCGCAGTATGTCAAAAATGACAAACTGACCCTGGATGTTTTTCAATATAGGATAAACGATGCCTAAAAAATAATCAGTAACTTCAAGGGAGATCGTGTCCTAGCGGAGCGGATTTCATCCACCGAGTTGTCCACGAAAAATGGGGATAAGTGGAGATTTTCAGACAACAACCGTATAGCAAGGGATTGTGGGGAGATGAAGCAGGGAAGATACGGAAAATATAGGAATGGGCTTCGCCCAAACCCGTAAGTACGTGCACAAAAAACGCAATTTGACAATTGCTGAAATAGAATTATGTAATAAATAATAAACTGTCTTACAAAAAAAATAATAAGTAATACAAAAAATAAAAAAGTAATTTTCACAAAGTAATATATTGATATTAAGTGTAAGACAATATGTTGATAAAGCTGGGGAGAATAAAAATTAATGGCTTAGAACTGGGGTAAAATCAGGATTATTATTCTCCGCAGCTTGCTGTGAAGAATAAGAAACATATAGTTTTCCTGGTAATACTCCACCCTCTTGCGGCAGAGTAGTTCATTTAAGGTGTGGAGACAGAGAAAATTAAGTTTGTGATTTTGTCTTGATTTATGTTCATAAATATGTACATAATATTCATGTAAAAATTCTACGAATACGAATAGGAAGTAGATTATTAATGGAGTTCGAATGGGACAACGAAAAAAACAATAAAAACATAAAAAAACACGGTATTGATTTTGCGGATGCTGCATTGATTTTTGATCATCCTATGTTCGTATACGAAGATGTCAGAAAGGACTATGGAGAGCAAAGATTTAATGGAATTGGAGTATTACAAGGTATTG
>Ga0194115_10006851_pt1 | contig 11471 bp, 10 predicted proteins | sample TA2MahsurfametaG_3_FD_148656 | JGI IMG/M metagenome (GOLD analysis project Ga0194115, IMG submission 148656) | Freshwater microbial communities from Lake Tanganyika, Tanzania - TA2015002 Mahale S4 surface | ecosystem: Environmental > Aquatic > Freshwater > Lake | place: Tanzania: Lake... | reverse complement strand
TGATATTCCATGATTCTACGATTATCACGAATTAATAATTCTAGAAATTCTGGTTTTAAAACGTTGATTTCTCTTTTCTTATCATTTAATGCGATTTCGTGTTGTAAGAAAGATACTGATTTAATACGAGTCTCTGTTCTCAATGCACCACCATCCAAGAAAGAGACTGAATGTGTAGAATCAACCTGATATCCCTCTGGTTGAATTAAACGACCTTGACCATCTAAAATTTTCAAAGTCTCGTAGTGATGAATATTTGATAATTGTGATTCTGTGTATTTTTCTGTCAGATAGTTGTAAAAATCTTCATTTGACATAGGCCAATCATCTCGAATGTTTATCACATTATTTGTGATTAACACAACCCAATCGAGTGTTGGATCTTCATAGAATCTTTCTGCTATATTATCAGGTCTCTCGTCTCCTTGAATCGAATACTTTTCAAAAGTAACGTAAGAATTGAGAATATCCTCACGAATGACAACACGTCTGAAAATATTCTTGACACGATTGTAATCGTAAATTGACTGTCTGTCATTTGCTAGAGAAGGATACTCTAACTCTGAAAATTGTCTAAAATATGCGTTTCTGTTAGCGTCGTATACCATGTTAGTATCCTACATCATCTTTATCGTTTTCTTGATCCCTATCATAAATTGGTTTTAGTTCAGTGAACTGTAAACTCATAAGAGCTGCAACAGGATGTGAATCATCATATGCAGCCCAATAACCATCTGGTGCATAATCAACTGTGATTGTTCTCAATGCCATTTGATTGAATTTATTCATCAATGGTGTGCTATATTCTAATTGAAATATATCTGGAGTTCCTAGTAAAGCTTGACTGTTGTATTTTGGAGCTGCACCCTGTTTGAACCATTTGATAATTTTTCTAATTGACTCACCTTCTTTGGCGCTTCTCGCAATCATTAAAAACTGAAATCCAAAATCTCTTAGAGTTGGCCCTTGAAAGAGAAGTTCGGCGTTTGGATTTGCAATAAATCCAGTTGCTCTTGCAAGTAGTTCATCTGGAGATGCAGTAATACCAATTTGTTTTAATGCTCGTGATGAAAATATGGATCCCGCTACAGCGCCAGAGCCACCGATAGTTTGGGCTAATGTATTAAAATTAGTAGCGAGAGTGGAAAAAGTTCCTCCTTGTAATATAGCACTAGCCGCGGCTTTTGACTTGATATTAACAGCGCCTTTAAACACTTCCGCTGCAGCCACACCAAAAACATTTAAGTCACTCTCTCCCCATTCAGCACCGTTACTATCACTCACCTTAGGCATTGGTAGAATTACAGTTCCACCATACTTTCCTTTGATCTCGCCTTTAAAAAGATCCTCTGGCCTACTCATATTTGCGCTAGTCCGCGCATATTTAATTTTTTTGAATTCGATATAATCTTGCCCTTTTCGTCTCTTACCATCAGCATCAATACCCCCCGTATCAATATCAATTGGATATGCAAGAACTTCAGGAGCTCCTGCAGAAGCTACTGTTTTTGTTCGTCCATACTTAACTGAGTTTGGTGATGCAAACTGTTGTGGATTAATTGTGCCTCTCACTCGACTAACATCAGCGACAACACCATCTCGATAGAATAAATTATCTGAACTACCCACCGACTTAGGATCAGTTGCTGCATTAAGTTCTTTTTTTAATTCTGTTTCGTAAAATGTATTCACAATATCAGTTGGAGAGGTCACAACGGCTAACCCAGACGTATTTCCAAGTTGATTCCAAATTGTTTTAGTTTCATCTGCGTTAACAACAGTGTTCCACCTTGAATTTGTTGGATTTAAAATTTTACCATCTTCATATACAGCTCTGATCTTTAATTCATCATCAAGAGAAATTGTGTAGCCAGTTGATCCCAGGCTACTAATAGTGTAAGGTTTACTCTTGACGCTAGACATTAATTTTTACTATACACTTTGTATTTGGGAATAACCGTGCCGCGCATATCAACAAATCGTTCAGTCGGTAATTGAGACACATCAATCCAATCTTTTTCTGGGATTCTATATGGTGTCCCTCTCACTCCAGAGTAGAGGTATTTATGTAGTGTCTTGGGAGGGACAGCAACAGCACCTTGCGCTGATTTATTTAGAAGGCTTTTTGCGATTTCATCTCGATACTTGAGATTAACATAATGCAAATTACATCCAAAAAATCCGTTCGATCTCATCTCGATTACATACGTCAGTGGATATGCATCATAATACGGTAGTGTTGATGTGATCGCATTGTAAGAGTAAAAATATAGATTACCTGGTGAAAATCCACCGGTGTCTAAATCATCATCACTAAGATTTGGCGAACCCAGCTCTGTCGTTAACTGATTACGAAACCAATCACCGCTACGACTTTTATTTCCGATTCTTTTGTTGACAGTTTGTAAGATACTCATACTCCGAGTTCCTTTTCGGTCATGATTCTGAACTCTAGTTTACGATCCTCACAAAACTCTTTTGCAGCTTTCCATTTTGCTTGATTTCGGGCGTAATTTGTGGCTTCAGTGATCAGAGTTTTCTTTGACTTGCCTTTTGTTACCACAGGTTCTAATGTCTCTCGCATCGGTTTAACTTCGATCACGGATCTACGGATGTTACCTTGATTATCCTGATACTTGATAAAAAAGTCTGGAAAGTATCTTCTCACTGTGTTTGTCGTAGGATCACGATAGGGAATAAAAAATTCTTCTGACGCCCATTCAAGAATATTTTCGTTCAGATCACAATAAACCATCATTTTGCGTTCCCAGAGAGATCGATAAATGATGCCGTTAGGATTGCCCTTATACTTTTTAGGATTAGAGGGTTTAAACACTCCCTTATAACTCATACATAGTATAGGTAGTTCAAACTATTTATTGTGCCCTTTCCTCGTTCAGGTCAAATTTATCAAGAACCTCTTGATAGAATCACTAATACACTTAGTCGAGTCGCACTTAACACTTTCTATCAGGTTACATTTTCCTTTGGTAAGGCTGATACGTGGTTGGCTGGCGGAGTAAAAACACAAGGAGCTGCACGAAATCAAGGGTTAGATTTTAAAAGAAAAATGAGTTTGCTTTGTGCAGAAGCTGAACTTCCTGGAACCTCTTACGCAGTATCAACCGCTATTGGTCATCATCAAGGCATTGTCGAAAATTTTCCCAATTTAAGACAATTTCCACCACTGAATCTGACATTTTATGTGGATGCAGAACATGTTATCATTGAAGTTTTAGAGAAGTGGATGAACTATATTAATCCGGTGCCTGCATCAAAACAAACATCTCTGAGTGCATTTAGTCGATTTAGATATCCAGACGATTATAAAGAAATTATTCACATCACAAAATACGAAAGAAGCACATTCAGCAAATCACCTGGTTCAAAACCAGGGATGTTTCACTATGAGTTTGTAAATGTGTGGCCAACAAACCTGACATCAATGCGCGTTAATTATGGTGGATCTGATGTGTTAAAGTGTTCTGTTCAATTGTCGTATGATCGATATTTTACAAGTTTTACGCCAGGATCTTACAATGAAATTGTAGAACAAGTATTCGATGGGACTGCCTCTGATATTGTGAATAGATTAGAGTTTACAGATCCCAAGTTTGGAGTGGATAATACAGGAGAGTTGAATCAGTCTGGACTTAACCTATCCAAAAATCCCCTTGGATCTCAATCGATAGGTGGTAACCTATTAGGTCGTCAGGGGCCTGGGCTCTATTGAATAAATACTCATACTGACAATTAACTTTATATGCCATTACCAACAATTGCAACTCCTACTTATGAGTTGACTTTGCCATCGAACGGAAAAAAGATTAAATACAGACCATTTTTAGTTAAAGAAGAAAAGATTTTGATTCTTGCATTAGAGTCTCAAGATCAGTCTGAAATTACAAATGCAGTCAAGGATGTTTTAAAAAAATGCATCTTGACTCGTGGAGTAAATGTTGATCAGTTACCCACATTTGACATTGAATATATTTTTCTCAATATTCGAGCTAAATCAATCGGTGAATCAATTAAAATTATCGTGACTTGCCCAGATGATGGCGAAACACGAGTTCCAATCACTGTCTATGTTGATGAGATTGAAGTCAAAAAACCAGATGAACATACAACTGATATTGTTATTGATGATAATATGACATTGAGAATGAAATATCCATCATTAACACAATTTATTGAAAATAATTTCGAAATGAATTTGACACCAGAAGAAACAGTTAATAAAACTTTTAAAGTAATCGCAGACTGCATGGACACTGTATTTACTTCAGATGAGGCGTGGGAAGCTAAAGACTATTCTCCTAAGGAAAGATTAGATTTTATTGAACAGTTAAATTCTAAACAGTATAAAGAGGTTGAAAAGTTTTTTGCGACAATGCCAAAACTTTCTCATACTCTCGAAGTTGAAAATCCAAACACTAAAGTTAAAAATACTATCGTTTTGGAGGGTCTTGCTGATTTTTTCGGTTGAGTATTGCACGAGAAGATCTTGAATCTTACTATAAGATCAATTTCGCTCTGATGCAATACCATAAATACTCTTTGACAGAAATTGAAAATATGATGCCTTGGGAGAGAGAAATTTATCTTGCACTTCTAAAGGATTACATCGAACAAGAAAACGCAAAACGACAACAGAGTAATGGCTGAGACATCAGAAAAGAGAATAACTCTCAGCAACTTCTTTGAACAGATTGTTGAGGTTAATAAGGTAGCCAATAAAGCCTTAAAACAATCTAATGAGAGTGTCTCGATCTCAGAAAAAAATAAACTTGATTTAGAAAGATTAATACAAACTCTTAAAGTCACTTTTGACAGGGATCAAGAGTCAACAAAATCTGAGGTGAGTCAACAGATCAGTAATGTTAATAATATTATAAATCAAAAAAATGAACAAATAACAAATATTATTCGTGAAAATAAAGAGATAGGTGGAAAAGTATCAAGTATTACTCGTGAAAATAAAGAGATAAGTGGAAAAGTATCAAGTATTACTCGTGAAAATAAAGAGATAGGTGGAAAAGTATCAAGTATTATTCGTGAAGATGAAGTAGAAGACAGAGAACTTAAGGACTCGTTTTCTTTACTTCAAAAAAGTTTTAACAGTCTCTCATCTGCCATTGGCATTATCCGAAGTGATCTGGATTCTCTATCAAATGCATTTTTACAAATGCAACAAGGCAGAAGACGAATGTTGGGAGAGCAAAATAGGCAAATCAGTAAACAGGAGGATACTCTACAAAAGAGTCAAATTTTAGGCAAAGGTGGGGGGCAACAAACACAACAAACTCAAAATTTACAAAATCAACAACAGGCAGAAAATAAAACATTATCTACACTTAAACAGTTTCTTGGCGGTGGACTACTTGCAGGTCTTGGTCTTGGTTTAGGTAATTTAGGTGGCGCTCCAGGTTCTGATGATGAATCATTTGTTCCGACAAGTGGTCGTGCTCCAGTCGCAGATATTAGTAAAGACATTGAGTTTCAAAAAGAGGTGCAAGCTTTAGCGAAAGAAACAGGTGCAAAACCATCAGAATTAATGGCGATGTATCATGCAGAGAGTGGAGGTATTGATCCAAAATCAAAAAATCCAAAATCTGGAGCGACTGGAATATTTCAACTGATGTTCAATCGCAGTGATCCTACCTCTAAAAGATATGGTTATACTAGAGAAGAATTTACAAGATTAAGTCGTGCAGATCAAGTCAAAATTCATCGACAATATCTCAAAGACAAGAATGTTGGGCCTGGTGGTCATCAAGGAATTCAAAGTATTCATGCAGCTAATATTGCACCCGCGTATCTTGGGCAACCCCCAAATACGGTTATATACAAGTCCCCAAGTGCAGAATATGAGGATAATAAAAAAGTTGATACAGTGCATGGAAATAAAGACGGTCAGATAACCCTTCAAGAATTTACAAATTTTATTAATAAAAGAGGTGATCCAAAACAATTTGAAAAATATGATAAACCCATTCCATCGTCTTCAGTTCAACCCGCAGGTGGTGGAATGGGTGGTAGGAGAGGTTCTGGTTCAAATCCGTCAGTATCATCACAATTAACTGAGCCAGATTCAGGAACATATGCATCAACATCATCACAGATTGCTCAAGACACTATTCTTGAACCAATGCAAAACGGAAAGGGAGTCCCTCCATTACGTGTCGAGGAACCATCAATCACATCAATCACTTTACCCACTATTGATGCAGGAACTCAACAAGTCGGTGGTGGGCAAGGAAGAGGTCAACCTAGAACTAATTCTTATTCCGTAGCGTCTGCAAAAAACTCCATGTTGTTTGCTCGGGTTTTAACAGCGAGTTTTAGTGACAAAATGAACATAGTGGTTGGATAATATGGCTACATCAATCCTAAGAAAAGAAGACTTACCTGTCGATGAAATATCTGCAAACATTCGTAGTCTAACGTCTAATATCAAGTCTAGTAGTATTAAGAACCTACGATTTTTATCGCAAGGATTAACATTATCAAATCAACTTGATAAAGAGGAATCTCAGTTAGACGAAAAACAGAGAAAAATAGATGCAGAAAAAATGTCTGGCACCACACAAGTATTAGACAGATATCAAGATGGTTATAATGCTGGAGTAGTAAAAGGCATCCAAACTGGATTTACAAAGGGATTTAAGGATGGTGTAGAATATGGTCAAAAAAGTGTATTAGAGGATATTATTGAATCACTTTCTGGAAAGGCTCCTGCACTGATTGCTACCGTGTTAGGTGCATTAGGTTTTGAGATGTTAAAAGATTACATCATACCTGAGGAACAACCTACAGGACAACAGTATGGGCCAGGTCAACCCATGGAAGGAAACTTGGTCACCGGTCAAGGTGGTGGCACTCCATTTCACATTGACACTCGTTTTGCAAGAGATCTTCCTATTGAACAACAGGTATTAATATTTGATAGTATGGCGAAACAATTGGAGGCAGAAGGGAGAGTTGCCGAAATGGGTGAAGCTGGTGCTATGAGTGGTAAGAGATATCCAGTTAACGGAACCATGCAAGAAAAAATTAATTTTCTTAAAAAAGCTCAAGCTGGTCACCACACTCAAAGAGAGATGGCTGCGATGGATTACTTCATTCCAAAAAAAGAGGAAACACGTTTTGGGCCAAGCGCAGAATATGCTCCCATCCCTGCTCCTGAGGTTCCTGGATATCGAGTTGAATATTTCAGAGATAAACAGATGGCTGGATATGTCATTATTGATGAAAAAACAGGAAAAGTTGTTGGTAAAACATTACATGGTGACCCCAAATTTTCTACTTTAAAACCAATTGAACCAAAAACGTATCCATCGGTATCACCAAAGATTATTGAAGATACCATTATTGAACCTGTATCAAAAGAGAAAGAAGTTTCTTCATTGATGCAAAACATGGAACCAAAAGGAATGATCGTTGCGTTTCAACCGATTCAATCTCAAACTGTGGTAAATAATCAGAGTGGAAATGGTGGAGGAATAGTGGTAGTTTCCAACGGCACATCAGACGATAGCCGAATTAGTGGAATCATAGCTCTTGCTAAGAGGATATCTTAATGGAAGGTCAGTTTAAAATTAAAGAACTTAAACTTATTCCCACGGACGGATCTTCACTAAAAGAACCTTTTAGCTTACTTCGTGGTGGCCCAATCATTTCATATTATGAAAACATTAGATGCCCTGCGATTACAATGTCATTGACTTTTCTTGATACAGACGGTGTGGTCAGTAATCAAGGTATCACCGGTGGTGAATACATTCAAATGGAAATTGACTTTGGAGAACTAGGTGGATTTATAATTGACACAACACACAGAATGATTGTGAATTCTGTTGGAAACGTTGTTACAAAATCTAGTAAACAATCTGCAACATTAGAAGCCATATCCGCAGGAGCATTGATTAATGAAACGACTCGTATCTCCAAGAAGTTTGATGGCCCAATTAATGAAACTGTTAAAAAATTATTAGTATCTGAATCCAAGGGAATTAAAACAACAAGGACTTTAACCAGTGACCCTACTGCAAATTCATATTCGTTTGTTGGTAATCAACGAAGACCAATGGATTTAATTCAATGGTTGTCACCAAAAGCGAGTTCTTCAAACAAAAACTTTGGCTATTTGTTTTATGAAACTCTGGACGGATATTATTTTAAGTCTATTGATAATCTTTTTAATCAATCAGTGTTTCAGACATATACCAAGTCTGAAATATCATCCTCAAGTGATTTTCGTATTCTCGATGAGAATGTAAACAAAAACACAGATATTGGCATGTCACTGAGAATGGGAATGTATTCCAATAAAACCATTTATCTTAATGCAAAGGATGCTAAAAGAACTATTGTAGACTTTAAAATTTCAGAGCTTGGATTATCCAAACTGCCTCGTGCTCCACTTTCCTTAGATAAATACCCAAGTCGATTGATGTTTAGAATCACCGATGTGGGTGCGTTGCAGAAAGGATCAAAACTTTCTGACACACAAAAAGAACAAGATCTTGCCGTATATCAAAATAAGTCTTATGCTAGAAATAATCTAATATTTTCACAAAGCATTAATATCATGGTTCCTTGTAACCCGCGTTTAAGAGCTGGTCAAGTCGTTGAAATTAAACTGCCACTTCCAACATCAGATCAAAAATTAAAACAGTATGGAGATGGTAGTAAGGATATCAGTGGTAAATACTTAATATCAGAACTTAAACACGAAATCGGTAATAATAACGCATATACACAATTATCATTGATCAGAGACACATTCACCGCTTAAATATAGTATCACATTGAACGACAATGGAAAACATTCAACAACATATTTTAACTGATAAGGAGATTCTAGAAGATCCAACTATTTCTTCACAGCGTCGTCGTCATATTGAAGATGAATTGGAGCAACTTGAGTCTTATCATGATCGTCACCCAGGAGATGATCATGATCCAACCTCTCTCGAACTTTATTGCGACACTCATCCAGATGCATCAGAATGTCGTGTTTATGATCATTAATTAACATGCAAGAATTATCATCAACACAAAATTTCTTTGGTAAAGATCCTATTCAATGGTGGATTGGTCAAGTCACTGATCCTAAGAAGGGGGATTGGAAGGCTGTTTTAGATACGCATAAGACAGACACGGGAGAGGAGATCTATAGTCATCGATGTAGAGTCAGAATCATAGGTTATCATGATTGTGAAGATGATCTGCCAGACAAAGATCTACCTTTAGCTCATGTTCTGTTACCATCAAACGTATCCGTCACTGGTGGTCAAGGGGAAACTCTGAAGTATCAAGGTGGAGAAGTTGTTGTCGGATTTTTCTTAGATGGTGAAGATGCACAACAACCAGTGGTTTTTGGCACCTTATTTAAACAACAATATCTTTCAGACACTCTGAAAGTTTCCGAATATAATTCTAAAAAGTTTACCTGTTTTCAACCCTGGACTCCGCCAGAGGTCAAACAGAATATGGGTAAACATCAAATATCTCCCATCAAAGCGCCGCGTGGGAATAATACATTGAATTCTGGTAGTGTTTCTTCAGAACGCACCGTGGCTCAGAATCAAACCTCTGTGGCGCATCAACATGAATTTCAACCACCAAGCCCTTGTGATAAAGATCAGGTTAGTAAAATTACAAAATTCGTCAAAGAATTTATTGCGAGAGTTAATGGATATCAACAAGTTCTTAATGTTTATGTGAACCCAATTATGGGTAAGATCGTAAATATTGCTGCAGAGATCAAAACCTTTGCTTCTAAAATTCATGAAGTGATGACTTTTAAAATAAGAGAAGCAAGAAGTTATATCATGCAGTTTATTCAGGATAAACTATATAAATTTTTTGGCGCAATTGTGCCAAAACCATTACAACCACTCTCAGCAAAAGCTACAAAAACATTATTAGATGTTTTATTTTGCAACATGGAGAAAATTGTCAAGCAATTATTTAAGTATATTGCAGACAGTTTACAGAACATGATTGGTCAAGTTTTAGATGTCATTCAATGTTTTATTGAAAACTTTATCGGTGACATGTTCAGTCAACTTTTTAATGCGATTGATAGTGCTCTTGGTCCAATTCTTTCTCAGTTGAATGGTATCACAAGTGGTGCAATAGGTTCAATTAGTGGGATACTCGGTCAAGCTGCAAAATATGCTGGAATTCTATTAAGTATTCTTGAGTGTGATAAAATCAAATGCCCTCCAACAACTTCTTGGTCATCTGTATATGGGCCCGCAAAAGAAGATATTGATGACTTCAATAATATTTTGTCTAGAGCTTCGTTGAGTTCACTCATACCAGATTTACCTCCATCAACTGGATCAGCTCCAAATTGTAGTTCTGATATTCTAAGATGTGGCCCACCAAGAATTGACTTTATGGGTGGTGGAGGATCTTTAGCAAGTGGACAAGCGGTAGTGAGTGCTGTCGGTAATTTAATTGGTGTCGCAATTGATAATTCCGGGTTTGGTTTTACATCACCACCTCTCGTAGGGTTTGTTGATAGTTGTAATAATGGATTTGGCTCTGGTGGATATGCAATTCTTGGTTCTGTGTCTGACAGTGGTAAGAAAGATGGCAGAGGTAATCCAATCTATGTTCCAGATAAAAATGGAAACGAAACTGGTGTAATCGCGGTGACCATTGTAGATCCTGGTCAAGGATATTTGCCAAATACAACTCAAACAACTATTGATGAAAATGGTAATTTAGTTACTAAAGAGATCACTATCAATCCTGACACAAATAGTAGTGGATCAACCTCATATGTAGTGGGAATACAAGATGTCATCATCAAAGATACTGGATTTGGATATTCTGATGACACGACAATCACAGTTGTTGACGATACCAGTGGAGCTCAAATTGAAGTGACCGTTGTTGATGGATTTATTATTAAATCTAATGTGATAAATGGCGGCACTGGATTTACCTCCATCCCAGACTTGCAAATAAATAGTGATACCGGTGCTGGAGCCACATTGTTGCCTGTTCTTAACTTTATAAAGGTGCAGGATGCCGAACAATTAGCCACAACGGGTCTAACTCCAGAACAACTTGATGCGATTACAAATCTAACTCCAGAACAACTTAATGAAACCACAAATCTAACTCCAGAACAACGTGTTGCAATTGCAAATCTAACTCCAGAACAACTTGCCGCAAGAAGACGAGTTTCCGTCGTGACTGTTATTGATTGTATTCAAAAATGACCACTAATACTCCAAAAGTAGATAAAAAATCACCTAAGGACGGGAATTATGAGGTTTCTAATCATCAGAGACATGTAATTCAAAGTGGTCAAGCAACGATTCATGGCAGAGCTTTATTTGAAGTTCTGACTCAAGAAGCACAATCATTTGGGTTTTACTCTGGGACTGGTCAAGGTGGAAATGTAAATGGGCCTGGAGAAGGTAGATCAGTGTTAAATACTCCTG
>Ga0194115_10006842_pt1 | contig 11484 bp, 6 predicted proteins | sample TA2MahsurfametaG_3_FD_148656 | JGI IMG/M metagenome (GOLD analysis project Ga0194115, IMG submission 148656) | Freshwater microbial communities from Lake Tanganyika, Tanzania - TA2015002 Mahale S4 surface | ecosystem: Environmental > Aquatic > Freshwater > Lake | place: Tanzania: Lake Tanganyika... | reverse complement strand
ATTGTTGGAGAGAGAGAGAGAGAGAGAGAGAGGGAAAAGGGTTTGATTATCAATGGGAATCGAACGGAAGAGTGGTCCGCTGTTTGGTCCCCCCTCTTCATCAACCGCCGTGTTGTCAGTTCGGTGGGAGATGCTTGATTATTTGTCCCTTTCAACTTCCTTTCGAGCCGACAACAGACGGGATCTTGTTCGTTGGCGATGGCATAGTTCAATTTTACTTAGCGGCCGGTCTCATTCGTGAATAATTTATCTACAAAGATGAATATCTATAAATAGAATTCTTATGGTCGAAGAAATCAGCTACCCACAGCTCGAGGGCCATCCAACAAAAAATGCACATCTTTCCGCAAAGTGTTGTTGTTTCACAATGGCAAAGGGGCGCACAAGAATCTAGTATTGTCAGTGTTTTCATTAATGTTATGTCACAATCACCATTATGGGTTTTCCAGAAGCACCACCAAAAAACGTTCATTGGTCTACCTTAACACTAGAAGGCAATTCCACAGGAAGATCCAGCTGCTCGATCCGGGTCTCCAATCCCAACTTGCAGATTCCGAAAGGACTGGAGGTATATACTGATTTTGTGACTAGTGAGGAATGTTCGGATATACTAACAGATCACGAGAGGGGAAATCCTATCTGGGAAGGTTTTGAACAACGACGTAAAGTCCAACGTTGGTCTCGTGACGATCCGGACTTACCTGATAGTCTGAAATTGATTACAACCCGATTCGAAGAAAGGACTGGAAATCGACCACTTCAGGTATCGTTAGAAGAATATCCAACATCACAACTTCAAAAATATTTCAATCATTTACCGACTCTTGTGACTACCTTTGAATCGGCCCCACATTGTTCGAACGACGACGACGACGATGATGATGAAGAAGAAGAAAATCAATGTTTTTCAAGTATCATCCCCATCGCCTCATCCGTTGCAGAAATTATCAATCGACCAAAAGAACGAAGAGTCGATTGTTGGAATTTATTCTCAGATGAGAATCATAGTAGTGGTGTAGTCCTAGATCGACGATCATTGTACCTTAAGACGGAAGAATGCTTTTGGGAATGGCGAAGTCGGATTACCAGTGTCGTCGATAGTGACATGGAAAAGGAAGAATTGGATGAAAACATTCGTGGTCGATATATCTTGTTGAAATTCACTCGACTACCAGTGACTACATCATCGGGGGGGGATATTCGTGAGGAAACCAAGAAAGAATCCGATTGTTTTGGCTATGTGGCAGATCCAGAATCAATGTACCGACCTGTTCATGAAATGCCATCTTCCTTGGAAGAATTATTGACGATCATCGTGACGACATCACCAATCCAATCTCATCCATCAACAGAATTATTAGAACGTGTCTTTGATACCTTTCAATATGGAGGAAAAGAATTCGCATTGAAATGTCGAAAGGTCATTGTATGTGATGGATGTCGTTGTGGTAATGTCGGAGGGGGAGGAGGAGGAGAAAATCAGAACCAGGTTTCGAAGAAACACGCGACGGCGAAACAATCCATGAGGAATGGGATTGTCAACACACAACAACTAGAAAATTATAATGCCTTCAAGGTCGCCTTACGGAATCTATGTGAAACGGCACCACCCGATTCTCCCTTTCATACTGCGATGGTAGAAGAATTGGAAGAACGTCATGGATATGGTTTTGCATTAAGACATGCTGTTCGAGAATGTATCGAAACACCGTATGTTATCGTCATCCAACATGATCGAACCTTCATGAGGACATGTCCCATCTATGACATCCTTCGGACTATGTGGCGGTATCGTAACATCAAGTATGTCGGAATGAATATGCGAAGTAATCTAGTCTATCGTGATATCTTCCTGGCGAAGTATGGGAAGGCCTTCTCGGACGAAATGGCTGCATGTACCCTGAGGCCACCGGAATTAGCCCTCGATGCTAATCAATATGGTCCAGACAGTTCTTCCACTAGGAGTATGAAATACCGTAACGAGAAAATGCGAGAAAACTTTGCGTCTCTGGCGGAAAACTATGCCCTAAGTCACCAGAATTTGGAGTATGTAGCCTGGAAACAAGCAAATACTATTCCACCCGAGAAATGGCAACTTTCTCTGACGCCAACCTTTTTCTGGTATGATAACACACACATTTGTGAGACTGCACACTACCGAGACTTCATTTTTAACCCAAGATACAAGATGGTAGCTCGTGGAGGCTTCGTCGAAGACAAGTTGAGCCCCGTTATCAAGAAGACAGTCGAACGACTGGGTCTCACAGAAGGTCACGCGCGCTTTGGTTGTTACTTGCTAGACGACCATTCGGGTATGTTCTTCACTGGCCACTTAGACGGTGGGGGATTCCTGACGGAAAGTCAAAGGGAGGAAGCCATCTCGGCCCACAGGATAGCAACTCATGATAAGTAGTAGGATATTGGATTCGGTGGTACTCGTGGAGATGTAAGCTCCACGTTCGGCTGGGTGATGACAGCACCAGCACGCTGCTGCATGCCTCCTAGACTATCAATCTGAGCCATGACGACTGCCGCCGCGTTTTCGTCGTCGCTCAGCATCCCAAGTCTCGGTTGCTTCGGCGGCGGTTCATTGCTTTCTGCGCGCTTGAACTTACGCTTGGACGTCACATTTGGATCCTTGTAGTGTAGGCGATCCCAGATCCGAGCAAAGAATGCCTTCTGGCTTCCGAACTTCATCTTGGCCCTCTGATCGTCGTGGGTTTTGCGAGTAGCCGCTAGGATCTCCCTAATTTCGGGTGGGCATTTTCGGCATCGAATCATGTGGTTATGCAAAACGTTCAATGTTTTGCTTGTATCAGACAACGTCTTGATACTCGAGGGAAAGAATCGCCCAGAACCAAACCCTCCAAAGCAGTGTCGGCACGCTAGACCCGGAAAACCTGGTGGGAGACCTTTTCGTTTCCCCAGACGATCAGCTTCAGTAAAAACGCACGGAAGCATTTGACAAAGCAAGTGAAAAGAAAATTCAGTTGCATATACTGCATCCTCGGGGCGAACAAGAGGACCGTCCTCGCCTATCGGTCCCTCGTGAGGAGCGATTCCGCTGGGCAGGGATGATGACGTGAAGGACGGTGGGGCATCCTCCACAGAGTCATCAGCGTCCGTCGGACTCCTTTCGATTGACGATTTCTTCGCATTCGCCGAATTTCGAGTGGGAAGCGGTGGCCGCGACATGGTAGAGTACCGAATTCCATTCTCGGTGTCCACCAAACCGAGACTCCGGGCGCTGTCGACCCAGTATTGCTTAGAAGTACCGCTTCGCGCATCGTCGGCCTTGAGCGTCTCGAAGCGACGCCTGATTTCGGGTGGGACTGACGTGCAACTGTGAAAGTGACGTTGCAACAGATTCATAGTAGCGCTAAGGAAGAATGACGAGTGTAAGGCACAGACTACCCGGTTCCCAAACGTTTTGCGAACTGATAAAACTCACTTGTATATAGAGGAAAGCGAAGTGGGAAAGTAGACACTGCCTCGCTCTCGAGCCTTAGCGGTCGATCGTGAATCGTCACGACAGTGAGGACAGCGAATACCAACTTGTCCGATGGTAATCGCTTTTCGCTTGCCTTTGGACGGTGTTGTAATATCGTCTTCGCTTGCGGTAAACACTTCGACACAGTGTTTTCGAACAAAACAATGCAGTGGAGTGAGCCAATCTTCGTCTCCTTCCATCGCCAAAGGCAATGGCTCGGTCATCGTCTCAAAAGGACCAGAGTTAGGTACTGAAGCAGAAGAAGAGACGATCGAGTCATACTGGCTCATTTGTTGAAGTTGAGACTGCTGTTGTTGAGCTAGGTTCATCAAGCCTGGCGTATGCTGGAGACCTTGTTGTTGTTGCATCATCAACCCAGGAGTATCCACAAAATCACCGAAAGAAAATCCTAGAGAACCTCGGCGACCCAGGGCAGCAGTCTGTTGATTCGCGAATCGACTCGCAAAATCTGGTCGATCAAGTGAACCGACGAGAAGATCAAGACTAGTTCGCCTCCCGATAGCTCCAAGTCCCAGACTGGCCCGGCTCATGCTAGCTCGCCCAGCAGCCATGCCAAAAGGATCGTGCATGAGGTCGTCTCGATTGTTCAGGGACATGGCGACTTGCTGGTGACTAGTGGCTCCTGGTAGTGCCATCAAGGATGATAGACCGTTGCCTGCCTGACCTGATAAGCCGCCACCGAAAGAACCAAGCAAACAATTTCGAGACATCGGCATCATCGAGGACTGAAAGTTCGAAAAGCCATTAGATGATTCCATCTGCCCCAGTTTTTGCTGCATGTGTTGCATCGCCGTCCTGCGCTCATCCATTGCCGCGACCAAATGCAGCCGCTGCTGTTCCAGTTCTCGCTGGCGGCGATCGAGCTCCTGTTGCTCTTCGTGAAGACTTTTCGTCGAATCCTCTTTCCTGTTATCCTTAAAGTTCAGACTTCTGGCTTCTGAGGCTGATAAGGCCTCAGCGGTGATGGAGGCCAAAGGATTGGTGGCGGCCAGTGATAACCCTGACGCCAGGCCGCCATTTGCGACCACATTATCTAACCCTACAGAATAACCATCGGCGAATGGGTCAATACCAATGCCCATCGCCATCGACATACGGCGACTATGAAGATCCATGATGGCAGCATCCAAGACGGCCGAGGTGGAATCAAGAGATCCACGACGAAAGGCAAGACCGTCGAGCTCTGAAAAGCCGGACGCTCGCCGTGCGAAAATATCTCCCAAAGTGTGTTCGGCCAGGGTAAGACTCCCTCGGCGGGCTTCAGCGAGACGACGCATAGTGTCTTGTTCCTGTTTCGACATGAAGTCGCTGTTGCTCATGTTACTTTGAAAGTGTCTAGGGAGTGATGGCACGATATTGTGGGGCTGAACTTCAAAGGGCCCAAAGACCGGGGATGTTGACTCTTCCGTACCATGGACCTGGCCCAATTCAGCGAGGCTCTGAGGCAAGGTCCGCGACGTTCTTTTCGAGCATCGAAGCAAAACGATCTCTTCTCACGAGGGTGCAGTAGAAGATGTACAAACCTCCTACGTGTTCTGAGGGTTCTCCAGGAATTCTGTCCGGGGACTTCCGAAAGTAAGGGCTAAAACTCCGTAGGTTTTGAATACTTTATTCAGGTATTTCCCTCCGGCATTTCTATAGAATGACTGGCCGGAGACAAGACCTATAATTATGGGCTGTGACGCATGGGGTATCATTATGCCCTACGATTAAGTCGACACAACTTCACGCTCGATGTCTCGCCAGAATATCGCGTTAACGGTAATCGTGATGACAGTGACTAAAAGCGCTACACGCGACTTGGAGCCACCAAGATTAGACCAGGAAGTGTACTAGTAAGGAGGCGAGCTTCACAGGAGAGACCTTCCCTGTAAGGAATACTGATGGGGAAGAATTTAGTTTCGACGAGGAAATCGCATCAGACCTCACCGGCCGCCTATGGAATACTAGGGTGAACAGAGACAAGATCCTCCAATTGGGCCGTAACCCTAGCTTGCCGATATCGGATCGCGGTATATGACAACCGTGTCCACAACGAATACACTGTTGTAGCATGAAATATGGTAGTTCGTTCGAACTCTCTTTTTCCGCAACGCGAAAGAGCGAGGATTCCTTGACCTATGGCAACGAAACAAAGTACGTTGAAAGTCCGCCTTTCCGTCGACCGGGAGACCCATTGGCCCAAGTATTCCGAGCGAAAATCAGGTTTCGACGCGCAAATTCCCGGGACATGCTGTAGGAATGTGCATGAATTGACTGACTTGGCACGAAATTCGTAACAAATTCATGGTGTCGAAGGATAGAACTTAAGGTGTCATCCACTTCAAGGTCCAATCGTTGGCCGAAACGGAATTTGCAATTATGTCGGGCTTCTCGGGACATCTTTTTTGGGCTGGCCTCGCTCGTCGGTTGGATATTCCCAAGATATGGCGTTGAATAGGTCATAAACGCGCCGAACTATCCACGTCTTCTAAGTGCTCTGTGCTTCGCGGGTTTTCTGAACGTCGACCGTACGTCGAGGGGGGCAGGTCAGGAGTACGTCGACGGTGTCACGCCGAATAAATCCAGTACCTCTTTCTCATTATTCTGTGACTGGACATACTTCTGTCTTGGAAAGGAATAGAACCAAACACAAAGAATGAATAACTTCGAATTCAACGCCAAGGCTGACGAATGGCTTGATGTCACGTCGTGTGAGGAGATCTTGAGGAATGAGCTCAACCAGACCAGGAATATCCTGGAAACGAAGCAAATGGAACTTCTTGAACTCAATGTAACTATCGATCTCCTCAAGGGTCATAAGACTCTTCTTGAGAATGAACGAGCGTCACTGCTTGCAGAGGTTGAAGAGACCAGAGACGCTCTCTACAAAACGTCGAAGAATCTCGAAGCTACCTCATCGACGAAGCAGTCGGCTGAAAAAGAGTTGAGGGAACTCAAAAGTTCTGCGAAATCGAAAATCGAAATGATGGAACTCTCCATGAATGCTGCCGAGCTGAACTTGAAGACCTGCTACACACAGATCAGAAAATTAGAGCAAGAAGTACTTGACATCAAAGGTGCACAGGCACGTGCACAGGCCGAGGCGAACCGAAAACTTTCGCAGTTGAATGCCTTAAACCAGAAACAACATCAGGAGGTTGTTGAGTCGATGGCGATTCGGAAGAATCAGGTAGAGCAGATTGCTCAACTTCAGAGAGCCCTTGCCGACTCACGTGCTCGTGAGGAGGGTCTTCGTGGTGATGTTCAAAAGCAATCGGAAATGATTGAACAACGAGATGTCGAATTGAAGGATACGAAGAACAGACTCGGTAGTGTGTCCGCCTTGGCACAGGCCCTTAAGGAAAGGAACAGTTCATTGGTCCTTTCTGTCGTCGCAGTCCAACAACAGTTGAATGAGAATACAGAGAAATGCAGTGCAGGCATCCGACGTGAGGCGGACTTGCAAAAGCAAGTAGAGCAGCTCAACTCATATTCGGAAGAATATGCGAAGAAACAGGAGAAGGCGATCCGTCAATCGTTTGTCAAACTAGAACAGGCAGAAGATCGGATTGCAGGATTAGAATCCTATGCAGAAGATTTGAAGGAACAATTCGTCGCACTATCCTTGGAACAGGATGTGACCCGGGCACGTCTTGCTGAGAAGGAAGCTGAGAATATGGAATTAATCGAAGAGAAGACGATGTTAGAAGAACGATTGGTTGAAAAGTCCAAGGCATTCGAAGAGGACTTGGAACGTGCATACAAATCGATGGGTGGTCGAGAGGAATCTCTCAGGGCAGAATTAGAAAAACAAAAAGTCATCTTCGATGCTCGACTCACCGAAATCCGAACCATTCTTGGTATGACGGCCATTGGTGAAATTAAAAAGGAGATTAGTAATGTCGGTAAGATCTATACCGAACATCAACAACGTATCCGTTCTTGTCCCTCTGTGAAATCTCCCACTCTCCGTGTCCCCCTAATGATTGGGATGATGCATCAACAACCACAACAACAACATCAAAAGGCAAACTAAAATTTGAAAATGAGAAAAGGATAACAGGGGTGGCGTAACACACCTACTACTATTTGGCTGGAAAACGACATGATGAAATAAGAATAACGTGGTGTAGATTAGTTTTTGTGTATCAAAGTTGTCACCCAATATAACAACCATCATTATATATCAACCAATACTTCTTGGTCGTCCCCACCGAAAAAACGATCGAAGCCTTAAAAGGACACGAGTTGGTCCACATAGTTGATAGAGTTACTACTTGACTTCACATGCGAATAGTTGTTTCAGGTTCTTCCATTGGGGTGGAAGACCTTTTTCTTTGTCTTCTTGTTCTTCGTTTGCTGTTGTGGTTGGACTGACGTCATCATGTTGGCCATCGCTGGTCTCACCTTCCCCATCGACTTTGGTTGTTGTTTCCTTACATGATGGATCAAAGTCGACTTCCCATACATCACAATTCCCAAATTTATATTTCAAACCTAACATTGCCTTGAAATATTGAGAATGTCCGACGATGGCAATCTTTTCTTCTGGTTGTTCTGTTAACCACTTTTCAAAATTAGCAATCCGTTCTAAAAAGGTACTAAAATACATCGGTGTCCATTCCTGCGGTGTTTTTTCCATTAATAGATCCAATTCTAATACACGTTGGACACTTTCTGCCTTTTGATTTGTATCAGAACGACACCCTAACATCCCCTCACTTGTTTCTTTAGCACGTAAGAGGGGTGAATGAACGACTAATTGTATCCCGGTTTTCGTCAGGAAATCTTCCTCCTTTAATTTGTTTCCCATTGTCGCAATTTGTTGGACACCCAATGGACTCACATTAGAATCAATCTGTGCCATAACATTAATAAGTTCCGTCGATGCATAAATATCTGTCTTGGACGGTAAAGAAAATTTTCCAAGACTCTTAAAACATCGTCCTAACGATGCAATACGACGATTTTCATCCGATTCTGCATGACGGATCAAATAGATAGTCTTTACCGAGATAGACGAGGATGAGGATGTAGTAGTAGAGTCAGAAGCCATTGTCGTATGTCGCAGTAGAGATAGAAGGGTGAATACTAGCGATAGGAACGGTTTCATCGTCGAGAGAAAACGGAAACAATGACAACGCGGATACGGCACATCGTGCGTGTGACAAGGCTGGAGAATGATGTTGGTCGAACGAGTCGCTTGGAGTATTTGCCACCGTAGTCATCCTTGCTTGGGTTGCGCTCTCCCTCTTGATGGAGGTAGAATAATCCATAACTTTTAAGCTACCGATGATGCCGTATTTTCGAATCTCATATCATAGCAGACAAACCTAGCGTTGTGTTTTAGTCGGAGCCCTAAAAATATGTTTTTACTGCCTATGATAGACGTAGGTTCATCCCTACGGTCAAAAAGGGAAATCCAACCCCGGCGTAGCAAGTACGACCCTAGCAGACGTAAGTTTGTTCTGCAAGAGATTGTGTGGGTATGTGTGTATTTCCATCTCGTGCTGTGTCTCTTTGTGTCCAAATCTAGCCATATTGCCCGTATATACCGGGTCATGTTAGTTTCTTTGTTGTTCGGAATGTATGTCTCTTTTGATACCAAGAGTATACAAAAGAGGAAAGACATCCCATTACAATCAAGAAGGGGAAGAACCCAATTTTCAATTTGTAGATCAATGCAGCACGTTGTCGACGTTTATTCAATGGACTATTCATCAAATCCTTTTGTAAATCATTCGTATAGATATCTTCTGGCCAATATGTTAAACGGAGGAAGATGAAAGTATTTTGTCCATCAAATTTTCCATTATCATCCCAACACATTGGACATGCTTTACGGGACGGCCATTGGACAGCGATTTCATCGTCCGGTAGTGTGGGGATACGTCCTTCTCTTTCTGCCTTTTCTTTCATAAGACGGATATTGACTCCATTATGGAATTCAAATAACCACATAGGTAATTGGATCCAATTTTTCATCTCACCGACATCATCTAATAATCGATGACAACCCGCATACGCACAGGAATCGTAGGATTCCAAAAAATGAACCTTACATACCTCACAACCAAAAAATTCTTCAATAAAATTCCGTAATGTATGTGCAGCATGACCAGTACGATAATATAAATAATCATCATCTGTTGGGACCATTTGATTAAATTCGACAAGACCAATCGTCATAATATGAAAGAGTTCCCATAGCCCACAGGTATATCCCATAGCAGGATCACCCCGGGTACAGGAATGACTCCATGTTGCCTTCTTTGGTGGATATTGATCAACGAGGGCTACCAATGCCTCTTCACTGTCCCATACCTGTGGTGTATGATCCATGATTTCCGATACTAATTTTTGTAATTTGAAAGATGGTGGTAATGTCGCTCGGAGTACATCCAAAAATTCCCACAATACATCACGGGTCTCATTACTTAACGGTCCAGGTTTCGTAAAGACTGCATTCTTCATCGTAAAGTGAAAGGATAGATATGCATCATTATAGATATCTTTTTGTCGTCGGGGTAACCAATGATTTTCACCTGGTGGACCAATGGCGACAGATCCCTCCCGTTGTTCCACATCACCAACCGATTCTTCTTCTTCATCTTCTATAACAGCATCTAATTCGACACCGATCGTACGTAATGTTTGATAGGGATGTAATTCATGATGTGTAATTCGGATCCGTTCAGTCGAATTCGTCCCCGCCTTGAGGAGGAAAATTCTTGGAAAGGCATGGACATCAAAATGATGACATACTGGTCTATAAAAGACACAATTCACTGCATAGATTTCCAGATTGACATTATATTGTTTCGATACATGATTTAATCGTCTTGCGAATTCAATATACATAGGACGGATATGTTGACAATGGGGACACCAATTCGCATAAAATTCTACAATCCGATGTTTCGTCGGATCGACGGTCTTTAAAAATTCATGATTGATCCATACATTATCCTTATCCTTATTCAATAAAGGAATTTCTGTAATCGGATGATCTGGTAACATATAATAAAAATAGGGTGGTGGTTTTTCTTTCTTCTCATCTCCCGATTCTGATTCGTCAGGGGGAGGATGTAGATCCTCTGTTGATTCACCAATCTCAATACCTTGTGTGACTGGGATCCATGATATGTAAACAAGGAATAGAAGAATCAAAGAAATAAATCCATTCCTTCCCCTCATGGTTTGTAGTGTTGGTGATGCCGATGAGGATGATGATGATGTTGTGCCGAAGAGGTTAACAGTCAATGAGAAAGGGAATGAGAGTGAGAGTAAAATGTACATGTGAGTGATACATGGCTGTGAGGATGGGGTGTTTCCATTTTATCCGCGTCATTTTTTGGGCTATCTCGTCACGTAGGTTACAGTTATTTTACGGGACTGATAAAATGAAGTCGTATATATGATATATAGCTATGGTACCCGAAAACTGCTACACGAAGGCGTATGATATCATACCCGTATGTACGGTCTAGATTCGTCGTTTTCTTCGATGACGGGGTACTAAATACTACTACTACTACCACTTCGTCGCAGAAAAGGGTTTTACGACGTGGCGGAAACCTACTACTGGGGGAAAAAAAAATGAGCGAGTCATACTAACTTACTACGATATGGTATCATAGGCTATTTCATGTATGGTCATGGGTCGACAAGAGGACATAACTACTACACCGAACTTATTATGGGTTGCGACGTAACAGGAAGTTGGAATTTGTACATACACATATTGATCCTCTCGTCTTTTGATTACAGGCATCTTGAATTCTTCCGTCGACAGGGGCTCTCCTCGAGACGTACACTACGTACAGTATAGACGCGTCGTTTCGATCCAACTCTTAACAACCCACGTGTGCTTCATTGAAACAAGAAGAAGGGATCCTTGAAGTAGTACACAGATTCTACGAAACCTTTCCCCAGAATCACCTATGAATGCCTTCCTACACAGAAGATCTTGCCCCACCCCCCACCCCCCC
>Ga0194115_10006841_pt1 | contig 11485 bp, 10 predicted proteins | sample TA2MahsurfametaG_3_FD_148656 | JGI IMG/M metagenome (GOLD analysis project Ga0194115, IMG submission 148656) | Freshwater microbial communities from Lake Tanganyika, Tanzania - TA2015002 Mahale S4 surface | ecosystem: Environmental > Aquatic > Freshwater > Lake | place: Tanzania: Lake... | reverse complement strand
CCAGTGCACTACAGGATTCCTATACATCGACGAGTGAAGGGGGTATCGAAGGTCCACACGTGACGTATTCCGAGTCGGAAAAATTCACTCTAGATGATAATGGGATCCAAAGTTGTAAAATCCCCAGTACCTTCCATCGGATATCGAGAGGTCTACGTCCCGGTCGATATGTGGATCGAATGCATTTACCATCTGGGAATTGTGAATTACCCTGGGATGGTCCCCTAAACGTACCATTGGAGACACCTCTCGATTCCTCTATGCCACTTCCAGGATTGGCACTGCAGATTACTCTCCGAGATCCCTTGGAACTTAATCTCGATCGACCATCGATTGAGACTCTCAACCTGCTCAAGACAATGTTCACCAAAAAACGAGACCCGCCGACTGATGATCAAGAAGAGACTCCTGAAACAGCAATAAAGGATACCAAGGATTTGACGCGTCGTGATTCCACGGCCAGTATAGGAACTACCAAGAGTACCACCACACGGAGCGGCTTCTTTAGCTTCTTTTCTTCCGCCAAACCTGAAGAAGAGATACAAAAGGACCCCATGGCCTCATTCTCCCCCATCATGCAACCAGAGAATATTCAAGTACTGGGTATTCATTTGGCAAAGGTAGTGCTGCGGGTACATTTCCTCCGTGATGATCGAAAAGATGACGGCTTATCGTTCGCCTATTGGGATATGCTTGCCGCCTGTGTCACTCTCGATCAGCAGAGTTTGAAATCGAATGAAGTCATCTCAAGTGATTTACGGCTTGATGTTGGATATTTACTTTGGAACGAATTTCGTGGAGTGGAACAGAAACAGGTGGCGGAACTCGGTCTCCTCCACGAATCTCGTTCTATCAATATACGAGGCACGGCACCCAAAGGTGTCGTCGAAGATAATACAAGGAGTAGGATGGCATGGCCATCTGCAGCATATGCATTGATGGATCTTCCACCTCCACAAGAAACACTCATGTACAGGGACAGAAAGGGCTATGGTGCGGAAGTTCGGATGATTTCAGCTAGGAAACCAGAAGAGTTGGTTGCTCCAAGGAGTTTGTTGAATATTCGGGTTGGTCCTACCACTTTGGATGCTCCATGGGCATTTTGGCGTGATATACTGGATCTGAAGAAAAAAATCATTACAGGAATTCTGGGGGAGCCGAAGATTCCGAAGGAATCGCCGTTGAATGTTGCGGTCAAGCCACCACCGACCATCATGACGTATGCGGTCCAATTCGAGGGTGGGACCGTCATTTTACCACCCTTAATTGATATGAAGGCACCGGCAATGAATATGGGTGGGGAATTATCCTCGGATGTTGGTGTATCATTTTCTACAGCACTTGATGAGCTTCAAATGACATATGGAAGGAAGGCTTCGGTGACTGTCCAACGCTTGAGCATTCACCGGTTAGCCTATCTACCAGAAAGTGTCAGGACACGGATCCTATTTTGTTTAGATGATTGGACATCATTAGAAGACGTCCTTGATATCAAACATCGTGAAATGAAAAATCCATTCAAACGGACCATGACGATCAACAAGGCTATCGTCTTTACCTCCAAGACAAGACTAGCACAAGTCTCAAAACAATCTGTTTTGTCGACGACGACGACAAAGACCACCACACTCAGTCGTCGGGAGGAGATCCTGGCCGACATGGCAAAACTGGATGACAAGGAGTTACATGCTCTATGGTCGGCGTACCAAGGAAGGGCACAAGAGAGTCTAGTAGTACCTTCTTCTAAGTAAAAGCGATCCTGAAAGCCACGTTCAATGTTGTGTCGTATTGCAGATTGGCATCATGTCGTCACTCAAAAGTTTGTCCATACCCTGTAGTAGATCTGAGACCATCGACTTGGACTGTAACACAGCATGTAATCGACCCTGTATATCAATCGATTCATCCTTTTCCTGTAGTACTACCACACGCAACATTTCTTGTAGATACGAAAATTCCATCCCATTTTCCTCCTGCCCCTCTGTTGCTGCTGTTTCCGTTGTGAGAAGAAGAAGATCACATAATCGGACCATGATCATTAAAAGGAATGCTGTGACATCTAATCCGACACATCCACGTAACATGGATTCTTCGACTTCAGAATTTTGGACAACATCATCCCATGTTCGTAATTCATTAGTAATCGCAACCATTTCTATTCGTAAACATTCCCAACATTGATCTATATTCGCAACTGTAATCCAATTATGATTGATAGAAATGGTTTCCTCTATATTCATCACCTCATGTTGCCATTGACTAGGAACAAAGATTGCCTGACCTGACTTTTGAATGACAGTGAAGGTAGTAGTGGGCGTGTTGGTTGTCGTCTCCTTATCATGATCGTCGCCATCATCAACACAACCATCATCATCCACATTCTTCTTCACGTCTCGAAAAAACGTCCATCGTTTCGTACCATGTACATTATACGACCAAGAAAAGGAATGAAGGACATCCGAATGTCGTGATGTAAAGGAACCTTTTGGACCCCAATAACAGAATCGATAATCTCCATTCGTAAATCGTCTTTGAAAGGAATTGAGTAAATCATATTCAAATATAGGAGGACATAGATATAAATCATGTTGTTGTTGTGGATACAATGACGACGATGACGTCGACGTAAGAGGATAAGACTGTAGTTCCAACTGCAAATGCCAATCTTTCAAGTAGTGCAACAGCTTGTTGTCGGAAGGAGGAACTCCATCCGTTCCCTCGATGTCAGGCAGTCCGGCTCGCTTGAGATATTCCGTCCATTCTTTCAGTGGAATTGACTTTACGACACATTCGGTTGCTCGACCATCATCATCGAGTACTGCTACTCCTGCTGCTGCTTCCGGTCCTTCCTGTTGGAGTTGCAATAACCGTACCGGTACAGGAGTGTCTGGCCCTAGAACGTTTATAAACCACTCTCGATTTACCGTTGGAGGATTGGAGTGGCACTGTTCTTTCCTCCAATTTCGATCAAGATAACCAAAGAAATCATGTAAAGATTCCGTCTCTGATGATGGATTTTCTTTATTGAAATCAATCAAACATGGTATATTGTCATGTTGAAATCGACGTTGAAAGTCTTGTGGTGATACAATGTCAGAATACAAAAGTTTCGGAATTTGGATTTTCGTCGTTGTTGATTTTGTAGTTTCATCTACTCCCCAAAATTTATCATAGGCCTCCTTTCGACGTTGTCTTCGTCGATGGATATCCTCATAATGATGTCCCTTTTGGAATTGACATGATTGGATCATCGATGATGGGATATTGAGTGATTGCGGCTCTGCTGATCGATCGTTCCTCGGGGTAGTTGAAGAGAGGATGGAAAGACAGTGACTAGCCGCCTTGCGCATAGAAATAGTATGATCTGAAGCATACTCGATGGAATATTCAGGATCATTATCATCCTCGGTATCTGGTAGAGACTGCATCGTCACTCTTTCTGTCCATGGTTACGGCAATCGATTCAGGACGGTAAGATGTTCTGGCGAAAGGCTTTGGATCGAGAAGAAGCAGCACTTTTACAGTTATCACTTCACACTCGTAATAGTGTGGTGAACGAGAATTAGGGGGAATCTACGACCCAAAATATTATAAGGGCTTTACGTCGTGTACCCCCTTTTCGAACGATGACTCCCCAAAGGCAAAACGATGGCTTAGTTTGAGATTTCAAGTTACTACAATATGCAAGGCACCTCTTTCAAGAGGAAAGACCTAATTTCATCTTCAAGGTATTCTTTGCCAATGTCCATATTGCCAATAATGGAGATCCATCGAGTTCTTGTAATATTCCAATATTCAAATCAAATACGAGATTCGCTTCTTCGACGATCTTTTCCTTTTCTTCATTAGTAAAATCCAATCCATTCAGAAGGGTATACCATTCCGTAATGTAATCTTTTACGCTTGAAATGTCATCAAAGGTATAAAAGGCAGTACCCTCTCCCTCTTTGGGTAAGTCTAATGAACGTCGTGCCATCCCACCCATCATTTGTCCACCAAATAGGTCACCCAAATATCGTGTATATTGATGTGCGACTAATAGATACTGTTGGGACGGATCGTTTGCAATTGTTTGAATCCGACGAAGATAGATTTGAGTTGCTGGACTTGGTTGAATAGAAGATAATTTCCAATCATTCCCATAAAAATAATCCATATCTCTTTCCAATGATCCCATACGTCGAAGTTTCGGATCATCTAAGATCTGAACGGACGTAGCAGTTGTAGTTGTAGTCGTACCAGTTGAAGCAACTTGATCAAACACGTCCTCCATTTCACGGTACACAAAGTATAGACTCGTGATGAGATTCCGATAGGATTCCTTGGTGGAAAGTCCCTTGAAGAATCCTGTCACGAAGGCTGAATTTTGTGCCATCGAATGAGATTGACGTGTCCCTTCATCTAATTGTAAGGCCAATCCCATCCGACGAGGATTCAATTCCTCTATCACGGAGGATGATGGTGATGTAGAGGATGGTGGTTCGACCAAGTCAGGTTTGTTAGGCGTGGAATGCAACCGTAGGGTTGAGGTGGTCGCACATTCCATGATAAGTTGATCATTGCTTCTTCTTGGATGATGATGAGTAGCGTATAATGTCACAGGACGGTCCACAAGGAACCCATTCGTGAGACTCGAGGTGATGAGAGTGAAACCCAAAACCAATCGTTGTCGGATCATTCTCATGGAGGGGTGGATATGCTGTGTAAATTTACAGTTATGACAGGAACGAATGTTGTGTTGTTTCGCGTTTCCAAGAAGGCAAGAAAGACGAAGCAAGCAAAGTGAGTCAGAACTGAAAATGGATCCGTTCGATCGGAACCCATATACGGTCGTACGAGTCAAGGATGTAGGAATTCAGTGACCGTTAGGAGCAAATCCCGGCATATGTCCGACCTTCGACAAAACACTTCTGTGGCGAGAATATCGAAAATTATAGATAGAGTTGTTCACAGTCAACCACGCGCCTCTCTCAACTTCTCAACTTCTCTTGTTGTACATCTCTCTCTTTCTCGAACTCTTGAAGTCCGTGAAGAGAGAGAGAGATCCAAAACTATATACACACAGTCTACACATCCGGACCCTTCCTTATAAAGAACAGGGACAGAAGCGCGACGATGACACGGTTATACCATCCATCGATTTCATCTTCGCCTGTCGCTCTTGCCTTCCCCTTCATTGAATGGATACCACCAACGATTGCCATTTCCCGACCAGAACACAGTCTGTTACGAAGTGCCGAAGAGGGTCCGTTGGAATATATCATCTCGGATCATCAAGAATCGTATGCCTATGCGAGACTCCTTTTGAAGGTTCTGGATCAAGTGACTGGACCAAGTAATCCTGGTCGAGTCGCAGAATTAACGCTAGAGCAGAGTGCATTAGATCAGGAAGATGCACTTCAATACTTACAAGATGACAAGACGGGGGTAGTTACCCATTACTTGATCACCAAACTCTATGACTTCATTGGGTTATTGACACAACAACAACCAGATTCTTTCGTTCAGATTTTGACTATCTTTTATCGAGAAGATAAACTATTGGAAGATTGGAGACCACTTCTTCGTCTCTTGTACCGACAGGGTGATCCCTTTAGTCAACGAGGAGCCGCCTTGAGTCTTATGTACATTTTGAAGGAAGGATGTCGGAAAGAATCCTCCACCCGAATCACGACGGCAGAAGAGACACTTCAATCATTGGTATCTTGGCTCACCTCCAGACTTCAATCGTCTCATTCCATGTCTCTGGCCGTCGTGACACCCGTTTTGGTCGTATTGGGGACATGTCCACCCGCTCGAGCCTTTTTTGATCATGCGGGTGGGATTGGGTATTTATCTCGTCATTTACGACCCATGCGTGGTGGTGGTGCTGGTGGTCCGTCGACAATGGGAAGAAGGACGACATCGACAACGATGATGCCATCCTCTCCCGCATCCACGACTCGAATCTCTTCCTTCAATAGTTTCAACAGTACCCTGGCAATAAGTTCGACATTTTCCATGACAGCACCATCCTCCCCGAATGGTAAACGACGACCCATTTCATTGGGTACGAATTCATCCGCTCAACAGTTATATGAATTGGTTTTTTGTCTTTGGACGATGACCTATGATTGTAGTCAAAATTCGACGATGAAACATCATTTTGCACGGGATGGAGCTGTGGCGGCATTGGCAGAAATGATGTCCTCAGCACCACGTGAAAAGGTAGTCCGACTTGCCTTGAGTAGCTTACGACGATTAGTCGAGACGGATGCAAAGTTATTCCTACCAGAAATGATCGCCTGTCGTGTACTCAAGTCCGTCGACCTGTTGATCCAACAGAAACAATGGTCCGATCCAGACATGGCCGAAGGTGAGAAAACCCCTGAATCTATACGTCCCCTCTATTTGGTTGCGACATTTTCTTCTTGTCAGCTTCTAACACTTGGCTTTACGTTCCCATTCTCCTTTCGTGATGGTCAGACATGCAAGTCCTTCAAAAGATCCTTACTAGTAGCTATCAGGACTTAACTACTTGGGAAGTCTATCTTGCCGAGTTAGATTCAGGTATGTTGAAGGCGGGTATCATCCATACAGAACAATTCTTCAAAACGAATGCACGACAAATGGAGGGAAAGAATGGTGATTTTTGTCACGTAAAGCGATTGATTCATCTGATTTCCCGTCGTGAGGATGATGAAACAGTGGCGATGGCCTTGTTCGATTTGGGTGAATTTGTTCGATTCTATCCGAATGGGAAATCGATTGCCAATCGATTAGGAGCTAAACGGGTCGTCATGCCATTACTCAGAGATAATGAAGAGTATGATATTCAACGTCATACTCTCCTATGCATTTCGAAACTCTTGGTGAACAATTGGAAGGCCGTCGTACCTTCATGAGCGGTGGGCGGCGTCTCACACATGATGATGATGATGATGATGATGCAGTCGTTGTTTGTGATTCCGGCTGATCATCTACATTTCACTTCAAACTGCTCCTTTACCTATCCCTACAAAAGACTCTCACTCTATGCTTTATGGTTCGCACAACGAGTTTTCCTTTACACTTCGGCTAAAGTGATAGTCTCTTGGGATTACCTTCGTCAGCCATACACTGCATTTCTATCATAGCTTTTAGTACAAACTTGTGCACCAATATCAAATTGTTTCCTCCAAGGCACTTTGAACTGCTTGGTCGACAGTGGGGTGATTGAAAACAAAGCCGGTATCAAGTAACTTCTTTGGTTCAGCCCGTGTCCCGCCCAATAAGACTTCTTCTCCCATTTCACCGAATAACAATGAGACAGCAAAGCCTGGGAAGGGTAATAATGTCGGGCGTTTCATTGTCTTGCCCATCGCAGCTGTGAATTCAGCATTGGTACATCCAGAGGGGGCACACATATTGACAGGACCAGATAATTGGGGTGTTTCCAAGACATGGATCATCGATCTTGCCATATCACGTGCTGAAATGTAGGGAAAATATTGATCACCGGATCCCACAATCCCACCACCACCAAGGAAAAAGATGGGATATAATTTTCCCATCGCACCACCCTTCGTCGATAAGACGACACCATTCCGTAAATTAACGACTCGACTACCACTTGTCTTGGCAAGTTCTGATGCACCTTCCCATTGTCGTGAAACTTCTGCCAAAAATCCTTCACTCTTTGAAATATCGACTGATTCATTCACAGAGGGAATATCTTTCCCAATAAAGTTCGGTCCGTACGCACCGACTCCACTAGCGACTAAGAAATCCAATTTCTTCTTATTCTTCACAAGAGCCTTCGATAGGGCACTGGTCGTAATGGTTCGTGAATCCAAGACTTCCTTTTTCTTCTCGGGTGTCCACGGACGGATCCCCAAAGGTGCCAAAGGACCTGACAAACCAGTACTAATGTTCTCTCCACTCAAGTGAATGAGGCCATCCATCTGTTTCAATATCGATGGATCAATGGCATCCTCTTCGGGGGAACTAGCATACGGATTCCATGCTATGGTTGTCGTCCCTGGACTATCCGCCAAATCCTTTGACTCTGCTTTGGGACCTCGAGTAAGTTTCAAAAGACGGATTGGTTTCCCATTGATCGTCCCTCTCTTGGCTAGTTCATCCTGCAATGCCGTACCGATAAGGCCACTGGCACCCGTCACGCCAAGGGTATAATACGTTGATGATGATGAACCACTGTTGCTCATACTGGAAAAGAAGTTTCGCGAAAGATCCTCAAAGAATGAAGCCTTCCTAGCTGTAGTACTGGTGTTGATTGTGGCGAGACGGCTAAGGTTTGTAGTCGTCGTTTGCTTCCCCGTGACAGAAAATGCTGTAGTCGTTACGGCACGGAGAACTAAAATGCAAGTCATCGAAGATGAGACGATATGCATACTCTAAACTTTTGTTGTTCTCAAGTCGATGTGAAAGCAGGGTGGGGCTTACGCAAAGAAGAAGAAAGTATGCACTCGTATCTGAATCTGGTTTGGTGATGATGAGACTAGAGAGGCTTTCTTGGTTCGTCATCGACAATGGATTTTAGAATGACAGTGATGGGATAGTGAGTCAGAAGGAAGGGTATGTATGTACATATGACGTATGTGAGGCACGAATCTACCGGCTAGTTTAGACCCTATGCATACGTACTTGTTCTTGCCATCATATGATATGGACATGAATGAGAAAGCCTGACAGTGATCTATTTTACGAGGCTAGCAGAAGACTAGGACCCAGTGGTGTGGGCTGCAGCGGTTCTGTCCGAAGTCCACGGAAACAAAGAGTCTAGATTTTCGTCCCGCGTACATGTTAGATGCCGAGCGACCTATGAATCGTTTTTGTCCTGCAAGCCCATATCTCGTCGGAACTCGCATACTCGGAAGAGCAATAGCCGGTACTTTCTAGTGGCTAGGGACCCATTATTCATACGATAAGCAAATACGAGATTTTACTTATGCTATAAAGGGAATTTTCACTAAATTATGAAACTTGGCAGGCTAAGATCAGCGCCACATGACCCTTGAAGACGTTATTCGTCGGAGAAGAAACATTGAACGCGTATACACTTGTTGATCACTTCGTCTCCATCATGTAAAAAGGCGCTCGTCCATTGGATTATCCCAAAGGTCGTGCCGAGCCGTCGCCAGCAGTACGGGTCGTCGATTGTCAAAAAGAGTCAACTTCAAAATGTAGATAAATAGCATGATACATAGGACCACCGCGAACACCAACGTTTCGTTTACGAATTTCAGCGTCGCCATGACAATAATGATAACCAGGATACCAACGTACATCACCAACATGGACACGGGTGGAAGCCCTGGCAGTGGTAGATCTTCTTGTCCGTATGATTTTCGCTTTTGTGCTGCTTTTAATCTCTTGGCAACAGCAAAGAGCATCATTGCTGCCATGAATACGCACATCATACCGAGAAGGATCATATCCTCAGGTGACCATTCGTCAGTACGGAAGGCGTCTAAACTTCGACATTCCTGATCGCACCACATTCCGTACTTATACACCCTCTGACACATATTCCATTCACCAATATCGTAATTGTTCTCGTATAGATCCCGTGTCTGTTGGTCTACTTCCTCCCAGAACTCGTTCTCAAATGACTAGTAGGATACATCATAAATGTGTTAGAGCTATTTGTGAATACCAACACACCAGCAAAGGGAGCACATACCTTAAGGTCTTCGGCATCAGCGGGTGTGATTTCAATAGCATCCAACTGCCGGTTTCGATACACGTCATCATTCGCAGCAAGATACCCATCGTCAACGAAGTAGTCATCGCCGCCATTCCCATTCTGTTCGTTGTTATTGTTATTATTATTGTTGTTGTTATTATTGTTCTGACCGTGGTTGTTGTTGATATAGTCATCATCGTACCAGCGTCGTTTGTTGAAAGTTTCCGAAATGGCATCAGGGCTGCAACCTTGGCACGTGTAGAATGGAGGTCGGAAGGACACTTCGCTTGATATAAGACCGGCTTTGGTATTGTACCCTTTCGTCGAGTGACGATGACTGGGATTTCCATCATCGTAGGGAGTCGAGCAGGTGGCATCCGTGTACAGGCGGAGGGCTAGTCGCGTAGATGTGAAGGTTTCACGATCCTTGCAACCAATTTTGGCATACAGCGGCTCATCCTCATAGGTGGTAGCCTGTAGTTGAATGCACTGAGAATACAGAAACACATGAGGTGAAGAACGCGATAGCCAGCAAGGGTGGCGTCACCTGAAACAAAAGCGCTACTCCCTTTTTGCTTACATTCAGATATCCGACATCACCAGGAAGTTCAAAGTCTTCTCCACGCAGCAAGGCTTGATAGTTGAAATATGCTCTCATGTAGTGAGCAATCGAAACCACGAACATTCCGATCTCAGCAAAATGACATTGATAACTTGCGTCAGTTTCAAAGAATGCAAATTTAATCATTTGTCCATTGTTGCTGTAGATGGATTATATCTTTGTCAGTAAACGTAGTACCAGGAAGATGAACGTTTCGAGGACGGTGTAGGGGCGAAAGGAAACTTACTAGTTGATGCATGACACGGGCATGATACTGACTCCATCAAAGCCGACCTTGTTATCCCAGTGAAACAGATCATCATCCTCAATATTGGCATTGCTTGAAGCCCAATCATCGGTACGTCCAAAGTAACCACTGTTGCTGCTGCTGCCATCATCGGTCGCATTTTTTTGATTTTGATCATCGTTCCCATTCGCATCGTCATCGTAGGCGTTTGCACCTCTAGCTCCCGACCAACATGACATCAAAATCAGAACCGAAAACAATAGCCATCTTAATCGTAATTTGGATCTGAACCACATGACAGCCTATGGGGAGTGGAACTTTCTTGAGAAACTAGAAGTGATACAATATCGTGAAAAGGGTCGTTTGGACAGAGACAAAAGAAGTCGACAACAATTTTATCCGAATGGGTCCCACCATGGTCGTGTGGAGTGCATACACCGGTCCTACCCAGCCGACAAAGACTTCTTATAGAAGGTGATCGTTGAAACGCCGTTGTCCCCGTCTCGCGCGCATTGAGTTTTCTTCAGAACGGTTTATTCTTCATTTCGTTGCACCATCCTTCCTCGCGCCAAACCGCGACAAATCAAAACTTCACACGGCGAACCGCCGTTCGCCATTTTGGATGATAACGCCTCTGTTATCCAATCCCAACAACACGTTTCGTCCAACGAACAGTAAACATACCGACAGTGTGGAAGACGAGACGACAGGAACTGCACGGAGAGACAAAATGTCGATCTCCACTGTCAGGGTTGGGGTAACAACAACAACAACAACAATGGAGGTGATGACCCAAGTTGGATGGGAATAATGCTCGATGGCTCGATCGATGAGGGTGTGGAGTGGGCGGAAAAAAAGAGAAAGAGGGGACCTTTCTTGGAAAGATCGTCAGTTACGGGTTCCATTCATTTCATGATCGATGCCAAAAAAAATGCAACTCCCCCCCCCCCCCCCCCCCCCCCCCCACCCC
>Ga0194115_10006838_pt1 | contig 11489 bp, 4 predicted proteins | sample TA2MahsurfametaG_3_FD_148656 | JGI IMG/M metagenome (GOLD analysis project Ga0194115, IMG submission 148656) | Freshwater microbial communities from Lake Tanganyika, Tanzania - TA2015002 Mahale S4 surface | ecosystem: Environmental > Aquatic > Freshwater > Lake | place: Tanzania: Lake Tanganyika... | reverse complement strand
ATGTATGTATTTTTTAATATTTTATTTTTATAAAATAGCATGAATAAATAATAATAAGCCTGTTCTCTATGCCTCGTTCCTTTTGTTACTAGTTCTCAGCCTAGAATTATGCCAAACTGCTCACATAACGCATGCACTTCTTGTCTCAAGACTTTCATTAAAAGAAGTCATGAATCTTAAATAGCCCTTCATTGCAAACATTGCGATTCATCATAAATTATCTTATAGCCAGACCTTTAATTCTTCCCCAAAAACATTTCTCTCATAAAAAGCTTGAAAGATTAAAAGATAAATCCGGAAAAGAATAGTCCTGGACAAACCTATTAAATTTAAGTAAAAGAGCATTCGGTTGATTTTAATAAGGATGATTACTGTGAAATGCATAAAAAATAGAAATAGATGATCTGCATAAATGAAAGTATAAGGCTTTGTCCTCATTGTGCGATATTTGGAAACCACAAGTAGCACAAAATAATTACTGTTTCTGAGGCCAAAAAGATAATTTTTGATAAATCCAACAATTTCTTACTTTTCAAAAACAAAAAACTTGAATTAGATTCGAAAATAAGCAGTAAATAATTTAAATAGTCTTTACTTAATAAGATGAACGGAAAAAAGGATTAACTAATGATGAAAATCAAGAAAAAATTTAAAAACCTTTACTAAAATATAAAGCTTGCGTAAAAGAATGCCTATGACGACTTAATAAAAAATTACAAAACCATTGCCTCTAAAATTTCAGACTTCTTGAAAGAATAGAACGATGTGCTACGTAGATATAAAAACTGGTAGCAAAAGTGTGAAAAACTACTATAAGAATGTCAAAAAATAGACAAAATCTAATTGAAGACGAATTTATTTTTGAATGGCCCTTTGTAAATCGATAAATAAGGGTAAAGTCTTCTTAAAAGGCTCGAATAAAAATATGATGGCAAGGTCAAAAATATTGATGAAATTATATCACAGCTAAACTTGGTCGAAGATAAAACTGTGGGTAATTCTTTATTCAATTATGTGAACATTGTTATTTAAGAGAACTCAAATCAGTTCTAAGGGATTGGCTATGTCCCGCATTAAATCATATTTACTCCATAGCATAAGAAGAAAGATGAGAGTAAAGTAGTGGTTGAATTTAGTTCCGTTAATTTGATCAAAGAGAAATAGAAATCAAAAAGTATTTCTCCGATTAGGAAAAATTTGAGTTTCCGTAAAAGTTCGTAAAAGCTAGATGATTCTATGTTATACGACAAATCGTTTTCTTCACAACTTTCATTAAGTGAAAAAAATAATGTTTAGAGCCTGATTGAGTAATTTAGCCACAGATAAAACTTTGATACTTTAGATTTATCAGGTTATTTGCTGGCTGACAACTAAATTTACGAAATTCTGAATTATTTAAGGCCGATTAAAAAGATAAAAGGGCTAAAGCTTGTCAAGAATAGACTTACTACGTAAGGTTTCATGAAGATAATTTAATTGATTCCATCAGTTACTAATTTGAATATCTCTTTTAATTCTTTAGACGATGAATCAGTTGAAGTCATATTGAGATATCGATAAAAGCTTCCAGTTCTTAGAATAGTCAATTTGTCGAACAACAAAATCAATGAAAGAAAAGCAAAGGCCACTATTGACCAGTTGAAAAGACAAGGACTAATCGTGACAATATGAATAATGATCACTCTATAATAATTCAAGGCAAAAAATAGTCTTTAGTTAATAATCAGTATATTTTCTATCAAATCAAATGATCAATAGCTGCCTTGAGTTGATAGTGCTCCAATCGAATTCGATAGTAGGTTTTTTCTCGCTTTCATTTATAATAACTGTCTCTTTTTCTCAATCAGAAGGCAAGAAGTATCGAGGCTTTTTGAATTAGATTGTCCTTATTGTAAGTTCTAAATAAAATATAAATTTACTTTCATTTAATTTTGATATTTCTCTAAATCTTTTACTTTCTTCTCATGTAATTTCTTTGATTAAAAGTTTTTCAGAAGAAGCTCTTTTTTCTTTAAGACTTTTTACAAAAAGTTTTCTATTTTTTACTCATTTTAATTAGATCCATAAATTATTTGCATTTTTTCTTCAAGAATACGTCCTTAATATGGTTACTTAAAAGAACTATTTTTTGTGGATTTTTATTTGTTGCTCTTGGTCCTCGTGATTGCTCGAGATTAAATCATTTATTATTAGATATCTTCCAAAGGCAAAGCAAACATCTTAGAATTACTCAAAGAAGATTCTCCGTTCAGCACTGTTTTTCTATTTTTAAGTTATTTCATGTAAGTTTTGCATGACTATATCTTGTTTTAAAGTCTTTCCTTAATTTCATCAGTATTGTTTTATTATAATCTTTTCATTTCTTTTATGTTGGAAAGGTATAGGTTGAGAGACTCACTCTATGACCCGTACATTTTATTAATGTCACATATTTTTATGATGATTTAGAGTTTCTTCTTCAAGTCCATTTGATCTTTAAGTTGGTTTTATAATTTACTCTTTTTGGTATTTAAATTTGTTATTCTTTCCTCAATCTTTTTCTATTATGATTTTTTTTATGATTATTGAATTGACTCTAATTTCTTCAGCTATTAAATCTTTTGAATAAGAATATCATTCTAATGTTTAATCTAATTGTATTTTCGAATCATATTTGTATAATCTCTGCTGTCATTCATATTTTCCTTTGAATTTCTGACACTTGCCTTAGATGTGTACAAATTTTGATAAATCTTTGGTAAATTTACTGTTTATCGTTACTATTTTCGGGTAGATTAGGTGACAAATAATAAAGAAGAACCACTTTTGTTGCCTCGAAGTCTTTTGTTGTATTTTGCGCCAATCTATTTTTGTTCAAGAAGAATTTAGTCAATATTACTGATTTCAAACAGAGTTTTTTGTTCTTGTACTGCTTTGATTATACTATTTTTCATAGTTGACTAATTTTAATATTATTTCTCAATTCTCAAAGCCTCTCTATTAGCCTTTGAGTATTTGTTGACAGGCAGAATTTCTATTCTTCTTTAGGCGAACACATTCATTTGATCCTATTTAGCATTTTTTGTAATCTTTATTATTTTTTTGATCAAATTGAACTATTTCCGAGGGCACATGAATTTAATTGTACCTGGGTGGCACTACTCAATCATTTATGAGTAAAGATATTTGATAGATTGACAAAGCCAGGGAAACTGAAGCCACAGCCACTGTTTGTAGTAATAATATTGTAGTTACTATCCAGACTGATGATAGTTGTCTTGAAGGTAGTCAGAAAAGCTTTTAATTTAGAGTGACTTTTTGTGCTTTTAGACATTAAACTTGAACTATTTGTCATTTTTGTCTTTTGAAGCTTCATCTTCATTGTCGCTTTACTCATATTCAAATGAAAAATTCTTTTCTTTATTTTTCTTTTTATGTGGATAAAAATATACCTTTAGATATTGTTAAATGGATAGGATAAATGAATTCTTGAATTTTTATTGATTAGCCAAAGTAGCCACGTTTATCTGCTATACATTTAAATTTTAATTATTTGGCTACATTTAACAAGCCCCTTATTTTTTCATATCTTTTTAACTCTATTAAGAATTATCATGTGTATTGATTTATACTTTTTATTTTTTGGAAGTGCGAACCAGAGTTTTGGGATCTTATTTTAGTTACACTTAACTCACAAAGTTTTAAGAATTATTTTACAGTTTTTAGACATTTTCTGATTCTTTAGCCTATTTATTTTTCAATGAATTTTTATTTTTGTAAGTTTTTATGCTGCCAATCATCATCAAGTTGTTGAGTTCTTACTGAATTCCTACTTGAACGAGCTGTTATTTTTATCCTTTGATGAGTGGATGTCTAAAGACTGGAGTTTTTGAATTTTAAAACTCACTATATTCTTTGAAGAACATACATACTTGAAAAATGAGTCTATACAAATCCTCTTCCTTAGGATAAGAATGGGATTTGAATGATTATATGGCTTTGTTGTATTAAAATACTGGATCATACAGTTAGACTTGCTATAATTTCATCCAACATTGGCAAAGCAAATTTTTGCTGAAGGGACTATACAGGTACACAAAATTTTAAACTTTGCAAATTATCTCTTTAAGTTCATAAAGCAACTCATTTTCAATCAAATGATGCACAATTTCCTACAATTATCTAAGGCTCGAAGTCTCGTTTCTAATCACTTTGACAATCCAATTCCTATAAGTCTTTGCTTTCTCTTGACATGGATCAATTAGTTTTTGGATGATACTTTTTGATTTATTATTGGAAATTAAGAAATATCCTTGAAGATTGAGCACATAAAAAGAAAAATATTTTACAAATATTTCCCACTTCTTTTGGGAGATATTTACAATATTTTCAATCCACTTACTTTTCAACCCTTTTTTTGTTAAGCTCAAAATGTAAAGAAGGGACTTTATTTCTTCTAGGGTAAGCTAGCTATTCTGGATGATTCCTATGTAATTTTTCAATATTTGTGAAAAACTTTTTTCTTAAATTTCTAAATCGGGACTTTGACTCAGCATCTGATTGATTATTGATAACTCATGGAGATTGAAAGTATTGAATTGATCTTTTAAGGCTAATGCTTATATTTTAGGCTTGAAACTTTTGATTATTTTATTTAGCTGGCTGTGGGAATAGCTATGCTACAAGATGTTGAAATGCATCCTTTATTCTTCGACTATAGATTTGGTGCTTAAAATCAATTTGACGTTTTTAGGAATTTATCTAGGTATCCAAAATTTTTATTAAATATTGTTTCCTTTGAAATCCCTGCACTAATCTACTCCTTATATTATGAGGACAAGCTTAGGAACTTCCTATTTGCTGTAGCCGAGGTACTATTTTTCGATGTGATCTGATACCATTTAAAGCCAGTACTTAAAGTACCTTCTTAGCTTTTACTCATTTATATCAACTCTCTGCTCAATCTGATAAATATTCTAAATCGACAATCTTTTACTCTTAGTTAGGCCATAATCCTATAAAGTATATCTGAATAAATCGGCGTCATCGATGAAAAGTGAGATATGCAGTGCCAGTTCTTATTCTTTTTGCTGATTCCCTCAATAAGTTGGTACAGTAGAGTTTTCTTGCCTGAATCAGATTTTCCAACTATCATGAGTGGTAAAACACTCGGCTCCATAATCCATTTGTTGATGAACTAAATTTCTGAATGGCAGTCTATCTGCTAAATTCCGGAGTACTACTGGATCACTATTGATGATTCACTAAATCTAATAATTTTTACTCGACATAATTGATGTGAGAGATCATGTTCTATAACTAGTCCATTTTAGAAAATAGAATTTATAATAAACTTTCGATTAAAATAGAACATTTGTAAATACAGAAAATTTCAATATTGTAACAAATAATATAGGCTATAATCATTTTTTAGGTTTGTAGACAAGCAGTTGAGTGTATACCATTTTATTGATGTTAACCCTAGAAATGGCCTGACAGACCTTTAGGGTTGCGATTTGCACACTTAAATTTGCTTTGTACATCAAATAAGCTATAGCGAATGCCGGAGATATCGACTATCCGTCTTTGCAATAGAGGAGGACTCTATGATTCGCAGCCAAGCGGTCTATTTATTTATTAATGAAATCAAAATCTATATAAACTTGGATGTCTTTATGTATTGGAAATTTCACTAAATTCTCATAACTATTCTTGAATTAAGGAATCTTTTATTCTGGCTAATAGTAGATGAAGTCGAACAAAGCATTTATCTTGAGATCCTATAACTGTTTGGTACTGTTAGAACAGTAAATGTTGCTCTAAATATATTCATCATTTACTAAGTATAGTTTATCTGGTATAATTTCACTTGCAAATTTTGCATAAGGATATAACAGCTATCTTTAATACTACTATTTGCTTCTTTGCAAAGCATGCGCTAGCTTCTAACTATTGACCATCAAAAAAGGATATTTTAATGCAAAATTTTTGAAAGATTCACTCAGTGAGTAAAATTTATCATCTTTTGACTATCGTTATTTCAGACAACCCATAACGAATTATACGCCTTTATCTTTTTGCAAAACAGGCTAATCGTTGATAAAAAAGTATCGCCTTATTCTTTTTATTTACTTGTATTTTATTTATTTTTCAGTTGCTTTCTTCTAGGCTAGATCAATTATTTATATTATATCATCTGTTTTATATTGAAACTACTTCTATTTATATTGGGGGAAACATTAAAAGAATCTCTGATGTAAATTTGTTGAAAATTCTGTCTAAAGTCAAATATAAGCAAATGCCTAAAATCCTACATTAAGGATTATTTACTTGCAGCATGTTGTATAGATAGGTTGAGTTTAAAGGCTTTACTTAAGATTGCTAATTTTTCATTCAGCTTTTTATTATGATAAAGTAAATTAAAAAATATTTGAATGACACGATATAATTAATTCTGATTATCAACACTACAGCTATGCTACTCATTTGTAGGCCTTCAGTGTTTTTCGCAATGCTATAGTTTTATTCAGCTATTCCTTATGGGCCAAAGAATTAAGCAGCCCTTTAAATCCGTACTTTTTATTCAAGGCCAATCTATTCTCTTTGCTGTAGCTTGTTTATTTTTTCAGTGGACTTTTCGAGACACTTTATCGAGTCTTCATTCGATTAGTGTCCCTTATCTGCAACGGAGATTTAGATTTTAAAGTTCTAGACCGATCAGTATTGATTTAGGGCGTGTAAGTTGATTATTTAATTGTCAATTTCGGTGTTAGTATGAGAGGTTTTGACTGATACTAATTTGGATAATTCGCAGTGACTTTTATTTTCTTCTTCCTCATATCAATTCTTGGACGCATCGTCTATGCTTCTTTATTTTTTTGCAATTTTTACAACTATTCTTATATTATGTTTTTTTCTGATTATATCTATTTTTTGAATGTGTAACCTATAAAATTCAGGTCTTTTCTTGACTATAAATTGAGAAAATCATCGTTCCAGGGCTCCAACTATTAAAATTGATCGAAGTATTGTGTATCTATTTTTGATTTGAGCTCTGGTACAAAAGGAGGCTTCATTTTTCTGATTTAGTTCCAGTTTATTCCTTTGAACCATTCGTGAGATTTTATCTACTGAGAGCCATTGATACCGAGTCTTGTGGTTTAATCTGTGAGGAGCTTACTTATGAGGTCGATCACTTCGTAAGACATTTGAACCTCTGGAGGAAAATATAGGTAGTCTTCATGGTTTTATATCTTGAAGTATGTTTACTAATTGCTGTCTGATGAAAAAGGTGCATATCCAATTATCATTTCGTATATCATGACTCCCAAAGCCCACCAATCTATCAACTAGTTGTATCCAGTTCTTTTAAGCATCTAAGGCGAAATATAGTCCGGGGTTCCAACTGCACTAAATGCCATTGTCCTTCTGTCCTGCCTTTTTTAGTCATCGGAAGATCTTCTTTGATTCTCAATATCGCTTGAATAATGAAATGAATTTATTGATTGTTTATTGACCTAGGTATGCTTTGATAGACCGAAGTCTGTCAACTTGATATGGCCTTAGTTATCAATTAGCACGTTATCAGGCTTTAAATCTCTGTGAATATATTTCTTTTGGTGAATACTTTCGATTGCAAGGACCTATATAATATTTGTTATACTATTTCTGCAGCATAAAACTTCGCTTAGCCTTACGATATAACATTCTTTTAAATCAAAATATTCATCAAGTCGCCGCCTGCCATATACTCCATTACCAAAAACAAATAGTTCTGATCTTGAAAAGAGTAAATCAAATTGACTATCCATTATCCACCGTCAGCCAAAATATTTCTCTCAGCCTTCAAGTGTATTTGTTGATTCTTTTTAATCATCTACTTCTTCTTCAAGCATTTTATAGCTACTACCCGATCGTTTTTCTTCTCTCTACAAAGCCTGACCTATCCAAAGGCGCCTCTACCTATTATAGCAATTGATTAAAAATCTTTCTTAGAAATCTTGTGTCTCTTCTTTCTCAGTTCTTCCATTTGGGAATGGACTATCCGATTTTTGGTTTGTTACTTTTACTAAATAGATAGATTGAGTTCTTTGATTTTTTATTGAAATATTTGCCAGTTCTGTTATTGTTTTTCTCTGCTGATTTTGTTCATATTATACTTTTTTTACAAATACTTTTTAGCTTAAAGAACTTTTTGCATCGTGCTTTAGCTAATCTCTATATTATTCATGGTCTTAATCAGTTAAATTTAATAATAAACAGATATATAATTCAAGTCATTTGTTTCAGAAAAGAAAATGATTCACAACTAATTAGAATATTATTCAATCAGGCAAGGATGTACGATTTAAGTCTTTTCTTAGGAACGATTCGTTACGAATTTTAGGCCTATGCATTGTAGGTTTGCTAAATATCTTATTATTGTCGATGATATCTTCAAAATGTTTGATTTTGCTTTGTAAAAGAAGCTTCTATAATTAATGATTGTGCTATTTATTCTATTTCATCACAAAATAATTTGACTTCAACTTTTGTTCGTATTATAAATTCACACTCTCCAACTCATAAACCTTCGACTCCAAAGTCTTTATTTCTATTTTTTGACATTCTATGACTTTTTATTGATTTTTTATTTTCTATTTAATCATTCCGTATTAGTTTATCAATTGGAATTTTAAATGTTCGAACTAGTTTAATCTCATTGCCATTTACTTATACCTAGTTTCGTACTATTATCTTTTGTTGTTGGCTATTCTTAGTTATTACTGAAGCTGAGTGATCTTTTATTAGAGCATCTTTGCCTGCTCTGCCAAAGTCTTAGAAAGTTCTTAATAATGTTTGAGCTATTGAGATATTAATAAATAATCTTCGGTTTTTAGAGTTTTTTGAAAGGTAAGGCTGCCTTATAATTATTGCATCGTTAAATAATTTTTATATAAATCAATTATATCGAATCTATGCTGTAAATATAAGTTTTATGAAAATTAGAATTATTGATAGGTGGATCAAATTTATTATGTCAAAAGTCGAAATATGAAAATGTCGTTTATCAATTAATTCAGTATAATTCTAAAGATAGCTTATATCATTATCAGGCATTTTGTTCATTTATAATATATAATTTAATTATGAGAAACATTTCAAGGCTAATTACTCGGATGCAAAATATTCTGAGCATGAAAGATAACCAACCAAAGCAAAAGCTTAAAGACATATTTTAAAACATTAAGAAAAAGTTTAATTAAAACGATCCCAATGACTAAAAATACAATAAATATAAAATCGGTATAGCTCTTTATCTGCTATCGTGCTTTGGCCTTTATCAGATCAAAAAGTAAAAAGCTCAGCTCATCAGTACCTAGTAGCTGATCAGCGCTATCAAAAAATCCCAAACAAATACTATCTATGTCGTGAAAAACAACATAAAAGACAAGTAAGACGACAAGGAAGATAGAAAAATGATCAGTGATAATTCTAGAAAGATTTATCTAAAAATTGATGGAATAGAATTTGTATGTTATGTCCCAGAAATCAGACTATTTTATGAAAAGCTACAATAGATCTAAAAAAATAAAGCCACAGACAAAATCAAAATCATGTAAAAAGAAAATACCTATATCGATTATTAATTCAAAAGATTCTTTAGATCGGTTAATCATCTCATACTTCCACTTATTGTCCCTTTTCTCCTTTTCAATTCCAGTGTAGGAAAGGTTTTCAAGACCAAATTTCTTGGCCAAAATGACTCCTTTAGACCAACTATCAAATTCAAAGATATTGCTGGACTGGGAAATGCCAAAATATAGATAAGTTAGCTTGTAGATTTTTTAAAAAATCCTGCTAAGTATAAAAAGATTGGGGCCAAAGTGCCTAAAGGAGCTTTATTGTCAGGACCTCCTGGGACAGGGAAGACTATGCTTGCAAAAGCATGTGCTGGATAAGCCGATGTACCTTTCTTTTCTGTAAGTGGCAGCTAGTTTGTGTAATTATATGCAGGAATGGGAGCTACAAGAGTCAGAGATCTATTCAAGAATGCAAAAAAGCAAACTCCAGCCATAATTTTTATTGATTAAATCGATGCTATTGGAAGAAAGAGAGACGATAAGTTCGGAGGAGCCCATGATGAAAGAGCAAACACTCTGAATCAATTGTTAGTCGAAATGGATGGCTTTGGCACTTCTGATGATATAATTATTTTGGCAGCAACTAATCGAAAGTAAATGCTGGATAATGCTCTAACCCGCCCTGGAAGATTCGATAGAATGGTCGAAATATAGCTGCCAGATATTAAGGGTCGACAATAAATCCTATAAATTTATTTGAACAAGATAAAACTGTCTCCTAAGCAGCAAATCATCGATTATGCGAAGAGATTAGCCACCTTGACATACGGATTCAGCGGGGCTGATCTAGCTAATTTATGCAACGAAGCTGCTATCCTAGCTGTTAGAAAGGCTAAGTAGTTTGTTTAGCCTGAAGATTTTTAGTCAGCTTCAGATAGAGTCATCGCTGGACTATAACAGAATCTTAGTCTTGATGTAAATTAGAAGAAGAAGATTGCATATCATGAAGCTGGACATGCAGTTGTAGCTTGGTTCTCAGAAGGTTCTTCGCCTCTACTCAAAATCACAATCGTCCCAAGGTCCAAAGGTTCGTTAGGTTTTGCTCAATATTTGCCAAATTAATCTAGCCTTATGAACAAAAAACAGCTTTATGATCAAATATGCGTTATTTTGGGGGGTCGAACAGCTGAATAACAATTTTTCGGTGAAGTAAATGTATTTTTATTAAGGTCTCTAGTGGAGCTTCTGATGATTTGCAAAAAGTAAGACGAATAGCCAGGATGATGATAACAAGATTTGGCATGAGTGATATTTTACCTAATTACGCTCCCATGGAAACATAAGGGCAGAACATCTACAGCGAGGAGACCGCTGTGAAGATTGATAAGTAAGTTATAAGAGTAATATAATAATGTACAGCTTCCACCAGAAAGACTGTGAAGCTCTATCAAGATAAGATCAAAGCCTTGGCAGAAGAAGTTCTGAAGAAATAAAGTTTAAATCATCAAGAGATAAAGTAAATTTTGGGAGAGAGACCTTTCGAAATAAAATAGAACTATAGAGAGTTTTTATAAATTACCAAGGAGTAGAAAAAGGCCGATATGATTATTTGATAAAAACTTTTGTTATAATAGAAATTATTGAAATAGATCAAAGATTCATATTTAATCTATATTGATAGTTTTCAAAATCAAATGGAACTAGAAATTGGAGGTATTTAAAACTAAAAGAAAAACTCACAAAAAACCAGAGTCAAAGTAGCCATTAGGGTGCGTCCCTTCATTTAAAAAGAAAAAAGTGAAGATTCCTGTGTTGAAATACGATCAGAAGGGTAGATCATAATAGGAAAATTAAAGAGTTACAAATTCGATCATGTATTCAAAGACAACACGCCACAACATATAATATACGACCATTGCATCAAATAATTGGTAATGAACTGCTTTG
>Ga0194115_10006835_pt1 | contig 11491 bp, 9 predicted proteins | sample TA2MahsurfametaG_3_FD_148656 | JGI IMG/M metagenome (GOLD analysis project Ga0194115, IMG submission 148656) | Freshwater microbial communities from Lake Tanganyika, Tanzania - TA2015002 Mahale S4 surface | ecosystem: Environmental > Aquatic > Freshwater > Lake | place: Tanzania: Lake Tanganyika... | reverse complement strand
CAGTCGCGGGGATGAGGATACGCTCTGGGCCGTTGTGGCAACCGTGGGGCGCAAAAGCCGCGTGGCCGAGGTTTTCCGTTCCCGCTCCGCCGCCCTGAACGACCGCGACTGGCGCGACCAACAAGTGCGCGCCTACGCCGATTGGCTGATCCGCGCCAAACAACCCGTGCCACATTATTCGGTGACACCGATCAAACGAAGCGACCTGCCCCGGAAATGGACGCCATTGCCGGCGCTTGGGTTTTTGCGGGGGCAGATGGTGTAGGGGGTGGGGTTGCCCGCCCTGGGGGCTTATCTGAGGTGAACCAGCCGAACTCGAAGCCACTGGAGGCCTGCTTCAAACGCGGTCGCTGTCACGGGAATACTGTCCATGTAAAATCAGAAACCCACGCCTGTTGGAGTCCAGTTTATGACTTAACGGCCTAGTCTCCAGAAGTTATATTCAGAGAGAAATTACAGTCAGAGGGCTTAATTTTCTTTACAGCTACGGTCTCACGCTGTGCAACGAGTAAGTCACCTATTTCCTCTGGGGAATCTGGACAGTTCATTCCGACTAAAACCTCACGTAGCACGAGACTGCTTGAGAATTTTTCAAAATAAAGACTACCACTTTCGGTACATTTTTGGGTACACTCCGACAACCTACAAAAAAGTCTGTGCTCTGCCTCATACTTCCAATCCACCGATTTGGTACTCAGTAAGTCCTTGAGAACTTCTTCACCACCAACTATCTTTTTTGTTTTACAACAAAATGGAATTTCCAATCGTTTGGATGCGTAACTAACTCGAAAAACATCTTGCTCGGCCACATCGAAACCTAAAGCAATGCCCCTATGCTTGTCTGCATAATGACTCCAGAGGAGTAGATTATTCCATTCTTCACTGAAACAAATCAAGCCGCGATCTTTATTTCGCTCTTCTTTCCAGCGCGTCAACGCACGCTTATGTTTTTCATTCGAGATATCTGCCGGCAAAAATTCAAACGGGTCATTCAAGTCATTAATTCTTGATACCTTAAGCAGCCCTGATTCGATGAAGGTTTTTGCGTACTTCGCAGACAGAAAGCGCTAAAGTCTCATCGATCTGACACTCCCTCCAACAAAAAAATCGATGAAAAACACCGCAATCAGTATTGAAGCACAAATTCACGCAACTCTTTAGGCAACACTTGTCTCGAAGCACGCTTATTTTGATTAGATGCCGTGCGAAAAACGCCATGCATAGCAGACGCAATTAGCTGCTTCGCATTACGTCTATAGTTGGACCAGCCCCCAATTCGACCGGACAGCTGGCGTAACCGTGAGGGCCTAGGTGTAAGCCTAGGCATACGCCTATGTCTAAGCCCATTGAGCATGTTGAAATCATCACCGGCATTCAGCGCCGTCGGCGGTATACTGCCGAGGAGAAGGTCCGGCTGGTCGAACAGACCATGCAGCCTGGCATGACGGTTTCAGCCGTTGCCCGGCTTTATGGCGTCGCCCCGAGCCTGCTGTTCCAATGGAGGCGTCGCATGAGCGAAGGTGGGCAAGAAGCCGTCAGGGCCGATGAGGAGGTCGTTCCCCTGAGCCGCGTCCGCGAGCTTGAAAACCGGGTCCGCGAACTGGAACGCCTGCTTGGCCGCAAGACCATGGAAACCGAGATCCTGCGGGAGGCCCTGGAAGCCGCACGCCCAAAAAAACACGCCTTGCGCTTACCATCGCCGCCTCGGGACGCTTCCCGGTGAAGGCCGTCGCGGCAACGCTCGGCGTGGCCAGGTCCAATCTGGTCGAGCAACTCCAGCGACCCAAGCGCCCCCAGCGCGGCCCCTATCGGCGTGCGGAGGATGAGGCCGTGCTGGGCGAAATACGCGCCATCACCGACGCCCGCCCCACCTATGGCTATCGCCGCGTGATGGCCTTGTTGAACCGGGCCAGGCGCAATGCAGGCGCGCCACAGATCAATCACAAGCGCGTCTTTCGGCTCATGCGCCTCTCTTCAATGCTCCTGCAGCCCCATACCGGCAGGCGCCCCATTCGCGCCCATGAGGGCAACGTCGTCGCGGCTGCCTCCAATCAGCGCTAGGCGTCCGATGGCCTTGAGATCCCTTGCTGGAACGGCGAGGTGGTGCGCATCGCCTTCGCCATCGACACCCATGACCGCGAAATCATCACCTGGGTCGCGACCCATGGCGGCGGCATTTCCGGTGAGATGATCCGCGACATGATGCTCGACTGCGTCGAGCGCCGGTTCAACGCGCTACGCGCGCCGTTTCCCGTCCAATGGCTCGCCGATAATGGCTCCGCCTATACCGCCACCGAAACCACCGACTTCGCCGCAGCCTTGAACCTTGTTCCATGCTTCACGCCGGTCCGTAGTCCTGAAAGCAACGGCGTCTGCGAGGCCTTCGTCAAAACCCTGAAACGTGACTATGCCCGCGTGAACCCAAGGCCAGACGCCATCTCGGTCCTCCAGCAGCTGCCAGCATGGTTCGAGGATTACAATAACATCCACCCGCATTCGGGCTTGCGCATGCGCTCGCCACGTGAGTTCATAGCAAGCAAGTTATCCAACCAAGCCGAGTGTCCGGTTTGATAGGGGCAAGTCCAAGCAATGACACCAAGTTGGTAAGGACCCGAACTGGGCGTAACAGGATAAGGCGAATTATCCATCTTCAGTTGAACTCTTGATTCTATCGAAATTTATGACAGGGTATTTCTTTCGCAGGCCATACGAACCTAGCCTCAATCAGGTCTAGATCAGTTTTGCCCTCAAGCGGGTAACAATGATCTCCGCAACAACCACCACGACAAGTATGGTCAGTAATATCGTTGCTACACGATCCCATTGAAAGAAATTGATCGCATCATCCAGCACAACACCAATCCCGCCGGCACCGACCAGCCCCAGCACTGCACTTTCACGGATGTTGATATCCCATCGGAACAGCGCCACCCCCCAAAAGGCTGCGGCGATTTGAGGCCAAGCGCCCTTCAGCAAGACATGTCCTTTCGGCGCCCCCGTCGCCTCCAAAGCTTCCAGGGGACCGGGGGCGATTTCCTCCAGCGCTTCCGCCAGTAGCTTCCCGACAAAGCCGATACTGCGAAACGCAATAGCAAAGGTGCCAGCAGCAGCACCTGGACCAAAGATGGCCACGAAAATCAGTGCCCAAACCAACGAATTGACGGAGCGTGAGGTCACCAAAAGCAACTGCGCGAAAGCGTTCACCCCAGGGTAGGGGCAGATATTGCGCGCCGCCAGCAACGCCAGCGGTACAGCAAAAATGAACGCGAACAAGGTGCCAAGCGAGGCGATATGCAGCGTTTCCACCAGCGCGTGATGCACTGCCGGATGATAATGCCCAAGATCAGGCGGCCACATGCGCACCAGAAGATCGACCATCTGTTCCGGCGCATCAATCAGAAACTCTGGGATGATCTCAACATTGCGCACAGCCCAGACCAGCGTCACGACCAGGGCGAAATATACTGCCCAGCGCGTGAAGCGTTCCATGGGCGTGAAGCGCTGCCATTCGCGCATCAGCGCATTCATCGGAGTAGCGCCCGGATACGTCCGGAGATAAGCTCCGCAATGAATATCAGCGCAATGATGGAAAGCAGAATGGCCACAACGAAATCATAATCAAACCGCTTGAAGGCAGCGAATAGCGTGCCGCCGATACCGCCGGCGCCAACAATGCCGACCAGCGTTGAGTTACGCAGATTGGAGTCCAACTGATAGAGCGAAAAGCCAATGAAGCGCGAAGCCACCTGCGGTAAAACGCCATAGACCAGCACGGCGCCGAAGCCCGCACCGGTAGCCCTTATGGCTTCCACCTGCTTCATGGAGATTTCCTCGATTGCTTCAGCAAACAGCTTGGCGACAAAGCCCATGGAAGCGATGGTCAGCGCCGCCACCCCTGCCAAAGCGCCGAAACCGATTGCCTTCACGAACAGGATCGCAACAATCACGTAATGCAAGCTACGGCAAAAAGCGACAAAACCACGCGTGGCAACCGCAAGCGGCAAGGGCGCCAAGTTACGCGCCGCCATCAGGCCAAGCGGCAGCGCCAGCAAAATACCCAGCGCCGAGGAAATGACCGCGATTTGCAGGCTTTCCAGCATGCCTTCAATAAGCAATTCAGCACGGGAAAAATTGGGGGGCCACATGCGGGCCAAGAAGCGCCCCGCTTCCCCGAAGCCAACCGAAAGCCGTGCCCAGGTGATATCCAGTTGCCCAAACGCGTAAATCGCATACAGCATCAGGCCAAATGCCGTGGCACGCGCGCTCCAATTCGCTGGAAAAGCGCGGCGGCGTAGCGTGCTTGCGCTCACAGCCAATCCTCACCGCCGTAAATCTGGCGGAGATGTTCTGACTGCAAAGCCTCGGGCGGGCCATCAAACACAATCTCTCCGCCCGCCATGCCAATGATGCGCTGCGCGAAGCGCCGCGCCAGATCGACGTTATGAATATTCACCACCAGCGGTACACCCGCGGAGGTGGAAAGCCCTGTCATCAGTTCCATGATCTCAACCGCCGTACGGGGGTCGAGTGACGAAGTGGGTTCATCCGCCAGCAGCAATTCGGGCTGTTGCATCAAAGCGCGCGCAATCCCCACACGCTGGCGCTGCCCGCCCGAAAGCGCATCGGCGCGGCGGGTTGCCTGTTCCGGCAGACCTACAGCATCCAGCAAGGAAAAGGCACGCGCAATATCAGCGTCTGGATAGCGCCGCATCCATGCCTGCCAGAGAGATACATAGCCAAGCCGGCCGGAGAGCACATTCTCCATGACGGTCAGGCGTTCGACCAGATTGTATTCCTGAAACACCATGCCGATACGCCGGCGCGCCATGCGCAAACCGCGCCCACGCAAGGGCACAAGATCCTGCCCATTGAGCAGGATCTCACCTGCGGTGGGCTCTACCAGCCGATTGATGCAACGAAGCAGTGTGGATTTGCCCGTACCCGAAGGTCCAATCACGGCCGTGATGCCCTGCGGCGCGATGGCAAGGTTGATCCCGCGCAAAACAGGCTTGCCCGGGACATATTCCTTGACCAGGCCCTTGATAATAAGGCCCTGCATCGCGCCCGCTTGCATCACTGCGGCCGCGCTGGCGCTTGCTGTTGCTGCTGCTGGCGCTGCTGATTACGCCGCTGTTCGGCTTCCAATTCACGCCGGCTTTCCGCGTCAAACGCCACACGATTATAGGGCGCATTCACCGCATCCGCGACCGCGCGCACTGGCGCCCAATGTTCGGAATAGGTCGCGGGCCAGAAGCGATCATTGCCGCCGAGGTCACGGCGCAGCGATTCAGGGAAGCGATAATCAAAGAAGCATTTGCGGATGCGTTCCGCCAATTCCGGCTTCAGATCATGTGAAAGCGCGAAGGATGAAGTGGGGAACGGATCGGATTCCCAGATGATACGGAAGTTATCCCGCCGCACCTGGCCACGCGCCACCATGCGGTTGAACACATCGGAAGCAACCGGCGCGGCATCATAATCCCCGGCATTCACGCCCATGACGCTGCGGTCATGACCACCGGAATAGACCACGCGGTAATCCGTATCCGGCGTCAATCCAAGCCCGGGAAAGAAGGCGCGCGGCGCCAGATTGCCGGAATTGGAGGTAGCTGAGGTATGCGCAACGCGCTTGCCCTTCAGATCAGCCACCGATTGAAACGGGCTATCGGCGCGCACCAAGGTCACAACACGGTAGCTTTCAAAAGCATCTGGATTACCTTTGATCGCGAAGGGTACGGCGCCGGCCAGGTTAACAGCAAAGGCCGTGGGCCCCGTAGAAAACCCGGCAATATGCAGCCGTCCCGAACGCATGGCTTCCACCTGAGCGGCATTGCTGGTGACCTGGAAATACACTACGCGGCGCCCGACGCATTGGCCGAGATATTCCAATAGAGGGCGAAATTGCGTAGCATAAAGTGCGGGGTCTTCCACGGGCGTATAGGCAAAGACAAGCGTGGAAGGATCGCGCTGCCGCGCCGCATCGGCAGGCACATCAGCCACCATATCGCGGTTTGCATCGCAATAGGCTTCATCCAAGGAACCGCGGAAGGCGCAGGCGGATTGCGCTACAGCATCCCCCGTAAATGAGGTGACAAGCGCTGCGGCAAGGCCGATGGCGCCAAGGCTTTTGCGGAACATGGTGCTCTCCCTATGCTGGTGATTTGTATTGGTTTTCGATGTGGCGGCTTTGCCCGCAACCTGCAAGGTTTTGGTCATGGTCGGACCAGAACCACACCTTCCGGGTCCAGCGTGACCATAACCGCGCTACCGGCGCGACGACGATTCAGCCGATCAGGATGGATGGCGAAAAGCTCCCCAAGCGGGGTGGCGATAAGGTATTCCGTATGCGCGCCCATATAGGTTGCACGGGCGATCTGACCGGCGATACCGGGGCCGTTATCCGCAAGCCGGATGGCCTCAGGCCGGATCACCACATCACATGGCCCAGTCCCCAAGCCACGATGCGGCAGCGCAAGCGTCAGCGCATCAAGCGCCACCTGCGCGGTATCGCCGGTGACGCTTTCGATGGAACCGCGCACATGATTGGCCTCACCCATGAAGGTCGCGACAAAAACATTCTCCGGGCTGGCATAGAGCGCCTCTGGCGTGCCGGCTTGCGCGATTTCGGCATTGCGCATCACAACAATCTTGTCGGAAACCGCCAGCGCCTCTGATTGATCATGCGTCACGTAAACCACGGTCAGGCCAAGGCGCTGTTGCAGGGCGCGGATTTCCTCACGCATGCTGCGCCGAAGTCTGGTGTCCAGATTGGAAAGCGGCTCGTCAAACAACAGCACCGCCGGTTCCAAGACCAGCGCGCGCGCCACCGCGACACGTTGCTGCTGCCCGCCCGACATTTCCGAAGGCAGCCTTGCGCCAAACCCACGAAGGCCCACGGTTTCCAAGGCGGCTTCCGCCCGCGCCGCGGCATCCTTCTTGCCAAAGCCCGAGGAAATCAGGCCGTAGGACACATTCTCCAGCACTGTCATATGCGGAAATAGCGCATAGCTTTGAAACACCATGGAGACATTGCGCTCACCCGCAGAAAGCAGCGTCACATCCCGCCCGCCGATGAACAGCCGCCCGGCGCTTGGTTGTTCCAACCCGGCAATCATGCGGAGCAGCGTTGTCTTCCCGCAGCCCGAGGGCCCAAGCAAGGTCACCAGCGTGCCGCCTTCAATAATCAGATCAAGCGGCTTTACCGCCTCCACCTTGCCGTAACGCTTGGCAATGCCTTCAAGCCGAACCTCGGCGGCCTTATTGTTCACTACGCGCGCCCTCCTATCGGTGCGGCGGCCTGGCGCCGGCCAAGACGCCGGCTGCCGACCAGCAGATTGATCAGGCCAATCGCCGCCATCATCAGCACAATCAACGCGCTGCAATAGGCAATGGCCAGCCCGTAATCTCCATTGATGACGCGGTTGATGATAAAGACTGTCGCCATTTCATATTGCGCCGAGACCAGAAAGATCACGGCAGAAACCGTCGTCATGGCGCGTACAAAGGCATAGACCAGCGCGGTGACAATGGCAGGCTTCAGCAACGGTAGCACCACGGTGCGCAGGCTACGGAAGGTGGAAGCGCGCAAGGTTACTGCGGCCTCATCCAGGGATTTGTCGAGCTGGCTCATCGCCGCAACACCGGACCGCACGCCAACCGGCAAATTGCGGAAGACAAAGCAGGCGATAAGGATCATTGCCGTGCCGGTGATTTCAAGCGGCGGCAGATTATAGGTCAGGATATAGGCAACGCCGATCACCGTGCCGGGCACAGCGAAGGTCAGCATCAACGCGAATTCCAAGGCAGTACGCCCAAAAAAGCGCTGCCGTGAAAGCACCCAAGCCGCAAGCAAGCCAAGCACTGCCGTGATAGGGGCCGCAATGGCAGCAAGCTTAATGGTGGTAAAGAGCGAATGCCAGGCGCCGCCTGATAAAATCAGCGCGCCACTGGCGCTCCATTCCAGGGCAAAGGCGCGCTTGAAATGGGAAAGTGTGGGCGTCCAATCCCGCCCCCATACGCGCACGAAACCACCCGCCAGCGCCATGGTATAAACCGTGATCGTCAAAAACGCCCAAGGTAGCGCAATGGCATAGGCCATGCGGCGCACCGGCGTTGGCAGCGGTGTCGGCAGCCCGACATCGCCCTTACCAGTAAGCGAGACATAAGACCGCCCACCAATTACCACGCGCTGAATGATGAAAGCGCAGAGCGCAATCACCAGCATAATCCCAGCCAGCACGGCAGCACGGCCAAAATCCTGCTGCGCGCCAACGACCGCGAAGAAAATCTCGGTGGACAGCACACCGAAGGATCCACCCAGCACTATCGGGTTGCCAAAATCCGCGAGGCTTTCGATGAAAACAACCAACCAGGCATTGGCAATACCCGGCAGCATCAAGGGCAAGGATACAGCGCGGAAGGTTCGCATGCGGCTGGCGCGGAGTGTAGAGGATGCTTCCTCCATGGCTGGCGAAATGCCTTCCACCACGCCAATCAGCACCAGAAAGGCGGTCGGCGTGAAGGAGAAAACCTGAGCCAACCAAACGCCATTGAAGCCATAAATCCAGCGGCCAAGTTGCAAGCCAAACAGGCTATCGGCCAATTGGTTCACCACGCCGGACCGACCAAAAATCAATATCAGCCCAAGACCTATTACGAAGGGCGGCGTGATGATGGGTAGCACCGTCAACAGCCGCAAGGCGCGACGTGCAGGGAAGCTCGTGCGCGTGACGATCAGCGCGAAGCAAAGCCCGAGCAGCGTTGCCGCCGTTGCGGTAGATGTGGCAAGCACCAGCGTATTCCAAAAGACGCCGCAATTCGCCGTGGAGGTAACGCAAGCAAGCCCCCAAATCTTGCGATCAAACAGGCGCGCCGCCATGGCATCTGCAACACCAAGATCACCTTGCGACGTAAAGATCTGCGCGAGGATGGTAGTGACCGGCCAGGCGGTGAAAATCACAATGCAGGCAATCAGCACGCCAACCGCGCCGGCGATGAAGCGATCACCCTTGAAATAGCCGCGCAGCGCCAGGCCATCCGTCAGCAGCACAAGAAAACCGATGAAGCCAAGCGCGCCACCAAGCCCTATGCCGAATTGACGATCCTGCAATTCGCCAAAGACCGCTTCAAGGAAAGGATAATTCCAACCCTGAATGCCAATCGCGAAGCCCTGGGCGATGATGGATAACAATCCAAAGCTGCCCGCGATGATCAAAACACGCCCGCGTGTGCATGCGCTGCCGAAAGGCAGCGCGCCGGGCAAGGCCAAAGCCAAGGCAGCGATCACCGGCCAGAACCAGAAGCGACCAAAATGCAGCGCCTGCCACAGGGTCGACGCGGCCTCTGCATCCTCAGCGCCGAGGCCCATCAGTGTAGAAAGGCTCACGCCATCCTGCTGCATATGCCATGGCAGGATCAGCGTGCCCAAGGCAGCGATCATCCAGAAAAAAAAGCTGCTCCCAAAGAACATGCTGTGCGGGCTTCAGCGCGGGAGCGCGCCGACCTCCCGATCCCAACGCGCAAGAAGGCGGCGGCGTTCAGCACTCGCGCCAAAGCGGGCATTGTCATAATCAATGATCCGCGCGGTCGCCATATTCGGCGCGCCATCGGTCAGCGGCACGCGGCGATTGGCCATGGTTTGCAGCTTCTTTGCTTCCTGGGAAGCCGCAAGCTGCGCTTCAGCCGAAAGCACCCAATGATAGAAGCGCTGCGCGGCTGCCAGATTGCGCGCGCCTTTGATGATGGACATGGACCCGATTTCATAGCCAGTGCCTTCGCAAGGCACGGCATGGCCCACCGGGAAGCCGGCCGCGCGTTCTTCTGCGGCATTATGCACGAAGGAAATGGACAGCGCCGTCTCGCCACGCGCCACCGCCGTAATGGGCGCGGTGCCGGAACGCGGATAGGCATTGATGCTGCCATGCAGCCGACGCAGAAAATCAAAAGCCGGGTCTTCGCCCATCATCTGCACCAGCGTGGCAATGACGATATAGGCTGTGCCAGAGCTATTCGGGTTGGCCATCTGTATTTCGCCGCGATATTCGGGCCGCAGCAAATCCACCCAACACGAAGGCGCGGGCAGGTTTTTGCGCGTCAGCAATTCCGTATTGAAGCCGAAGCCAAGCACACTGGCATAAACGCCAACTGTGCGGCCTTCAGTCTGGCGCCATTGCGCCTGCGCCCATTCATGCAATTCAGCGATACGTGGGCTTTCATAAGCTTGCGTCAGTCCTTCCTCACCGGCGGCGACATGGGGATCGCCCGTGCCGCCCCACCAGACATCGCCGCGCGGGTTCCGCGCTTCGGCGCGCAGCTGCGCCAGCATTTCGCCAGTAGATTTCTGCGAGAGCGTCACACGGATGCCGGTTTCTCGCTCAAAGCCGCGCGCAATAGGCTGGCACCATTCGATGGTCGCGGAGCAATAGAGATTGAGATTGCCCTGCGCCCATACTGGCGCAGACCAACCGATGAAAACAGCGACAATAAGCCCCATAACGCGCGGCATGATATACTTCCCCACTTTATTTAACGCGGCAACGAACCGATCTCCCTCTCCCAGCGTTGCAGAATATGCCGTCGCCGATTGCTTTCTCCGTAAGCCGCGAAATCATAATCAATCAGCTTCACCTGGCTGAGGTCTGGGATGCGCGGATCAGGTGCGGCACCCTTATGCGCAGGCACATGCCATTGATTGGCTTTGGGCCCGATATCCATCGCTGCCGGTGTCAGATACCAGTCATAAAAGCGCCGAGCCTGAGCCAAATTGCGCGCGCCACGCATGATGGACATGCAGGCTACCTCGTAAGAAGTGCCCTCCGAAGGATAGACAAGATCAATCGGAAATCCCGCCTGCTGCATGGACGTGACTTCCATATTGAAGCTGACCGCAAGCGCGGTCTCGCCACGGGATACTGCCTGCATTGGCGCCGCACCTGAACGCGTATAGGCGTTCACATTGGGATGCAGACGCTTCAAATAATCAAAGGCGCGATCCTCATCCCAAAGCTGGATCAGCCCGGCAATGATCGTGTAGGCCGTGCCGGAAGAATTCGGATTGGGCAATTGGATTTCGCCTCGATACGCGGGGTTCAGCATATCCGCCCAGTTCCGCGGCAGCGGCAGGTTCTTGCGCGCCATCAATTCACGGTTCCAGGCGAGGCCAATGGCGCCCGATGAAACGCCAACGCAGCGTTTGCCGGACATGGCATGCACGCGCTTCGCCCAATCATGCAGCCCCGCCATATTGGGGGAAGTATAGGTCTGCAACAGATTACCCTCGGCGGCAGAAAAATGCGCCTCCGCCGACGCACCGAACCAGATATCGGTGCGTGGGTTTTGAGCCTCGGCACGGATCTGCGCCAGGATCTCGCCAGTGGATTTGCGCGCCATGGCAACGCGAATGCCGGTATCGCGCTGAAAGCCCGCGGCAATCGCCTCACACCAATCGGCGGCCGGCGCGCATAGCATGTTCAAGCTGCCCTGCGCCGCAGCG
>Ga0194115_10006834_pt1 | contig 11493 bp, 8 predicted proteins | sample TA2MahsurfametaG_3_FD_148656 | JGI IMG/M metagenome (GOLD analysis project Ga0194115, IMG submission 148656) | Freshwater microbial communities from Lake Tanganyika, Tanzania - TA2015002 Mahale S4 surface | ecosystem: Environmental > Aquatic > Freshwater > Lake | place: Tanzania: Lake Tanganyika... | reverse complement strand
CTGGCGGGAAAGGTCAGTTTTGAGGAGGTGTGCCATCTGCTTTGGACCGGCGAACTGCCGAACCGGAAGCAGCTGGAGGAGGTGAAGAAAGGCTTGGCGGCGGAGCGTGAGCTGCCGGCTGGGGTGGTGGACTACATTTTGGCGGCGCCGAAGGATGCGAGCCCGATGGACGTAATGCGGACCTGCGTCTCGATGCTGGGCCTGCACGACTACGGTCCGGTGGGGGCGGACCACGTGGAATTGAACCGGCAGCGCCGGCTCTCGCTGACGGCTAAGATCGGGGTGATTGCCGCCTATTTTCACCGGGCCAGAAGGGGGCAGTCGCTGCCCCCGGTGCGGCGGGATCTGGGAGAGGCGGCGCATTTTCTTTACCTAATGAACGGGCAGGAGGCGGGTCCGGAGGCGGTGGCCACGCTGGACGTGGCGTATATGCTCCATGCCGACCATGGGCTGAACGCTTCCACCTTTGCGGCGCGGGTGTGCGCGTCAACGCTGTCGGACATGTACTCGGCGACGAGCGCGGCGATCGGCACGTTGAAAGGACCGTTGCACGGCGGGGCGAATGAGGGGGTGATCCACATGTTGCAGGAGATCGGCACGATGGAGCGGGTGGATGCTTGGGTGCGGGAGCAGCTGGCGGCGAAGAAGAAGATCATGGGAATCGGGCACCGGGTGTACAAGGTGCTGGATCCGCGGGCGCCCCATCTGAAGCGGATGGCGGAAAAACTGACGAAGGAGCTGGGGGAGACGAAGTGGATCGAGATGAGCGAACGAATCGCCCAGATCATGCGACAGGAAAAAAAGCTGGAGGCGAACGTGGATTTCTACTCGGCCACGGTGTACTACAGCCTGGGAATTCCCACGGATCTGTTTACGCCGATCTTTGCGATCGCGCGGATGGCGGGGTGGACGGCGCACGTTTTGGAGCAGTGGCAGGATAATCGACTCTTCCGGCCGGATGCGGAATATTCCGGTCCTGCCGTGGGCCGCAGGGTCGTCCCCATCGATCAGCGATAGGCGCCCACGGGTCTCCGGCTTGGAAGCGGAGGCGGCTTCGTTTAGGCTAGAGGGTTCATGATCAATTGGGTTTTCAAAAAAATTCTCGGGACGCAAAACCAGCGGGAAGTCCGTCGGCTGACGCCCCTCGTTCAGGAGATCAACCGGCTGGAAGATGGATTACGACCCCTTTCCTTTGAGGAGCTAAGATCCAAAACCAGCGCCTTTCGGGAAAGAATCGCCCAAGGGGAGGGGGTCGATGCGATCCTGCCGGAGGCCTTTGCGGTGGTGAAGAACTGCTGCCGGCGGTTCACGGAGGAGAAGAGAAAGATCCGGGTCCGTGGGCAGGAGATTCCTTGGGAGATGATCCCGTTCGACGTCCAGCTGATCGGCGGGATGGTTCTGCACTCCGGCCGAATTGCGGAAATGGCCACGGGAGAAGGAAAGACGCTGGTGGCCACCCTGCCCACCTACCTCAACGCGCTCACCGGCAAGGGTGTGCATGTGGTGACGGTGAACGATTATCTGGCCGCACGTGATTCGGAATGGATGGGCGAGGTGTACCGGGAACTCGGACTGACGGTGGGTTGTCTCCAGCACGGGCAGAGCCAGGCCGAGCGCCGGGCGCAGTACGCCTGCGACATCACCTATGGGACGTGCTCGGAATTCGGCTTCGATTACCTGCGCGACAATGGCATGGCGACCACGCCGGAGGATCAAGTCCAACGCGGTCACTTCTACGCGATCATCGACGAGGTCGACAGCATCCTGATCGATGAGGCGAGAACGCCGTTGATCATTTCCGGGCCGGTGACGGTTTCCACGCACCAGTTCGACAAATATCGCTCGTCCATTGAAGGACTAGTGCGGAAACAGAACAGCCTCTGCACCGACTGGGCCAACCAAGCCAAGGAGAAGGTGGAGGCGGGGGATCTGCCGGGAGCGGGACGGTTGCTTTTCAAGGTGAAGCTGGGATCCCCCCGAAATAAGCTGCTGCTGAAGTTCATGGAAGACCCGGGGACGCGGCGGGCGATCGACGACGCGGAGCTGGAGATGTACCAGGACACCCGCCGGACCGAGCTCTACAAGACCAAGGAGGAGATGTATTTCACGATCGACGAGCGCAACAGCGAGGCGGACTTGTCGGAAATGGGCCGCAAATTCCTGAATCCTTCCGATCCGAACTTTTTCCTCGTGCCGGACCTGATCACGATCAACCACGACATCGACACGAACGCCGCCCATTCGGCGGAGGAGAAGTTAAAGGAAAAGCAGGCGGCACAGGCGAATTATGAGGAGGCAAGCCAGCGGATTCACAACATCAGCCAGCTGTTGCGGGCGTACTGCGTCTTCGAGAAGGACGTTCATTACGTGGTGCAGGAAAACAAGGTGATCATCGTGGACGAGTACACGGGGCGGTTGATGCCCGGGCGGCGCTGGAGCGACGGGTTGCACCAGGCGGTGGAGGCGAAGGAGGGGGTGCAGATCGACCGCGAAACGCAGACCTTGGCGACGATCACCATCCAAAACTATTTTCGGTTGTACGAAAAACTGGCAGGCATGACCGGCACGGCCGAGACGGAGGCGAACGAGTTTAAGGACATCTACCGGTTGGGCGTGGTGGTGATCCCGACGAACCGGGCCTGCGTGCGCAAGGACGCGGATGATCTGATTTTCAAGACGCGGAGGGAGAAGCTCAATGCGTTGATCGAGGAGATCAAAAAGCGGAACGCGGCGGGACAGCCCATGCTGGTGGGGACGGCGTCGGTGGAGTCGTCCGAAATCATCAGCCGGATGCTCCGGCGCGAAAACATCCCGCACAATGTGCTGAACGCGAAGTACCATCAGCAGGAGGCGGAGATCGTGGCGCGGGCGGGGGAGCGCGGGGCGGTGACGATCGCCACGAACATGGCGGGGCGAGGCACGGACATCAAACTTTCGCCGGGGGTGCCGGAGTTGGGTGGGTTGCACGTGGTGGGAACGGAGCGGCATGAGTCGCGCCGGATCGACCGGCAGCTACGTGGGCGGTGCGCGCGGCAGGGGGATCCGGGCTCGAGTCAGTTCTATATTTCGTTTGAGGATGACCTGATGCGGAACTTCGGCGATTCGCGGCGGATTGCCGGGTTGATGACGAAGCTGGGGATGGAGGACAACGAGGGGTTACAGCATCCCTGGCTGAACCGGTCGGTGGAGACGGCGCAGAAGAGGGTGGAGCAGAGAAATTACCAGATCCGGAAGCACACGCTCCAGTACGACGACGTGATGAACCAGCAGCGGACGGTGATTTACAGCTGGCGAACGGAGATTTTGACGACCGAGGATCCGCGGAAAGAGGTGTTTGAAACGGTGGATGAGAAGATCGGCGCGGAGGTGGAAGCGAGGGCGGGGACCGATCCGGTGGATCTGGATGGGCTGGTCCATTGGGCCAACACGGCAATGCCCTTGGGACTTCAGAAGGAGGATTTGCAGAACGCGGGGGGTAAGGACCAATGGAAGGAGCTGCTCAAGAGGCGAGTGCGGGAGGCGTACGAGCTGAAGGTGAAGTTTGAGAATCCGGAAGCGGTGAAGGCGCTGGAGAGGTACGTGTTGTTGGGGGCGATCGACCGGCTGTGGCAGGAGCATCTCTATGCGATGGATGGGCTGCGGACATCGATCAATCTTCGCGCGTACGGCCAGAAAGATCCTTTGATTGAGTACAAGCGGGAGGCCTACGGGATGTTTGAGGAGTTGATGGAGAGGATCAAGGGGGAGGTGGTGCTCAATCTGTTCCGGTCGGCCTCCAGCCTGTCGGCGTTTGAGCATTTCCTCGCCGCGTTGCCGCAGCGTACGGGGCGGGGCGAGTTGCCGGTGCAGGCCCAACCCACCGAGGCTTCTTTGAGCATGGGGGGTGGTAAGGCGGGCGCGGTGGAAGAAGCCCTGGCTCCCATGAAGCGGCAGGGACCGAAACAGGGGAGAAATGATCCGTGTCCGCTGGATCCGAACAAAAAATTTAAGAATTGCTGTGGGGCCAGTGGCAGCAAGGTCTGTTTCAAGGTGGCGGCCTAGCCGACTTCCCGGGTCGCGTGGACAGTCTCCGGCCTTGGGTTAGGATCTAACTATGAATCCGATAGCTCCGGGTGGTTTGTGGGCGGGAATGGTTCCGCTGGTGGCGGCATCTGGCTTCGCTTTAGTGCTGGGCTTTGGATTGGGGAGGATGACGGCGCCCGGGGATGGTTCCGGGCAAAAGGTTGGAGGTGGGGTTAAGGTTTCAAGGGAAGACGGCTCGGAAGGCGAACCGGCCTGGCAGGCGGTGGAGTCGGAGGCCAAAGATGTGTCTGCGGCTGACGTGGCTCGAGCGGCGGCGGTCGGCAGCCCGCGTCAGCGGGAACGTGCCCTGGAGGATGTGTTGGCCAAGGCAGACCTGGAGGAAGTGAAAAAGGCCCTCGAATGGGCCAACTCTCTGCCGGAAGGACCGATGAAAAAAGCGGCTTTGGAGAAGATCATCAAGCGATGGGGAGAGTTGGATGGGGCCGGCGCCACCGCCTACGCCGCCCAAGTATACGGCGAAACGGGAAATGCGAACCTTTTAAGGGAGGCCTTGGCGGGGTGGGCCGAAAAGGATCCGCAGGGGGCGATCAACCAGCTCGCCACGCTTGGGTTGGGCGAAGGACTGCAGAGGGACATCCGCCGGGATCTTTTGGAGCAGTGGGCAGATGCCAACCCAGCTGCGGCGGCGGCCTACGCCTCGGCCAATCGGGAGACGGACAGTTGGCGGGGCTTGGTTGGAACGGTGGCGGAAGAGTGGTCGAAGAGGGATCCCAAAGCGGCAGCGAATTGGGCCGCCTCCCTGCCGACCGGGCGGGACAAGCGGGGTGCCATTTATTCCGCCATCTCCAATTGGGCGGATGCGGATCCGAATGGCGCGGCTGCCTATGTGTCATCCCAAGCTCCTGGGGAAAGCCGGGATATGATGGCCGGGACCTTGGCCCGGCAGGTCGGTCAGGAGGATCCCGCTTCGGGTTTGAAATGGGCGGCGTTGGTGGCGGATCCCGCCACACAGGAACGAGCGGTCGCTGGGGCCTTGATTGATTTGTACCGAAAAGATGAGGCGCAAGCCCGAAAGATTCTGCAAACCTCCTCAATTTCGGAACAGGTACAACAAGCCGTTTTGATTCGCATGACGAATCGCGGTCCATGGTGGAGGTGATTTCTTTTACCTATAGAACGATTTACTTAATGGGGGTTCCGGTTAATTACTGTGTGCGATTTGGGTTCCAGAATCCGTTTTCTTTTTCTGGCCCAACCCAGCCAATTAGATTTTCTGTATTATCGCCGCCATAATAATTTGGACCACCGAGGCGGGATGGTTTTTCAGCAGTGACGTGGCCATCGCACCAAGCAATCAAAGCACGCCCATTCGCTCGAAAATGGAGGCTGGGTTGAAGATCAAAAGAGGGGGTTCCATCTGCCATGGGCGCGAAATAAGGCTCAGCAAAGGGGTACTCTTGCAGACCTCCCGATCGGGCAAAGGCAGTAGTTGCAAACATGAGGGTGGAGGAAAGATTGGGAACGTTCGCCGGTCGGGCAGGAAGGAAGCTTTCTCCCGGAGTGCCTCCGATGTAAGTCGCATTGTAACCATAGCCGCCGCTCCCTTGCTCAAATGAGGCTCCCTTGAGAGAATGAGCCGATAAAAGTGGGCAGATCGAAATGGTCCGACTTTTGCCTAAGTAAGGTGAAAGGTAGCCTTGGGTAGGGTCAAAGGATCCTCCGCTGCGGCCAATGCGTTTCCCATGCCACCGCGTTTGGTTGGCCCGATCGCTTCCAGGCGCGAAGGTTCCATTATCGGAAAGGTAGGAAAGATTAGCAGTAGCTAACTGACGCAGTTGAGCAGCAGAACGCGCAGCAGCGCCTGAGTTCCGGGTAGCCTGCACGGCAGGCAGGATTAAGCCACCCAGAAGAGCAATGACAGCGACTGACACGAGCAACTCGAGAAGAGAAAATGCAGGAGCAGAGTGTCTCATAGCGATGAGATCAGCGCAGAAGAGAGCCGAAAAAAAAGGCGATTTTGATAGAGTGGTGCAGAAATGGTTACCGTGTGGGGTTGTTGCGCAGTGTTCTCCATGATGGTAATGCCGGCGACATTGGGTGGGATCGTTAGAAAGGGTTGGCCACTGGTCGAAAGGGCAATCTCGGTCCACTGCTGCAAATCCGAAGAAGCCTCTACCGCAATGCGAAGGTCGATCTTGTTGGGATCGCGCCAAAAATGAAATTGAATCTCTTGTCCACGGAGAGAAATGTTTGGCTGCAGGCGGCTGGACGGATCTGTGGGAAGAGTAGCGAAAGCGTATTCCATCAAGTTGGAGCAGCCGTCTCCATCCGCGTCGGTCAATGGATCTGAAGTGGTGGTAAAATTATCCTGCCAAGCAAAGCGGGCTTTGCGCCAGGAGGAGTAACGGGCAGTTACGTGGGCGGCAACGGCGTCCAGATCGAATCCCGCACTTTCGGCCGTGGGATACGGATCGTAGATGGGGCGATCTTCCGCATCGAGGGTCCGGCCGTCGCCCACGATATCCACAATCCGGACGTGGGAAACCATGGTCACCCCGAGCCAGGCGAAATCGAAAGGGGTGCCGTAGGTGGCGGGATACTTTCCGGCTAAGCCGTCGAGATCGGTGGGACTAAGCTCAAGGAAAGCGTAGGTAGACGTGGGCCGAGGAGTAGAAGAGCGGCCAGAGAAGCGATAGAAATCAGTCCCATTCGAGGAAACCTCCACAAAAGCCAGTTCAAAAAAGCCGCGACCGGGGGTCGTGCTGAAACCATTTTCAAAAACAACTAGGTCAAAGCCATCTGTATCCAGAATTGGCGTGGCAAAGGAGAGGGTGATTGATCCGCCGTCGCCAAGTGTGACGATGGTAGTTGTATTGGAATTGTGAAATCCTGTGTTGTTAGTAGGACCAAGAGCCCCCTCTGGTGTTTGCCAAGTTTGGCTTACGTTCGGACCAGGCAGGTAATTAAGGAATGCGTTTGCCCAAGCCACCAGTTCGGGGTTTCGAAGAGTCATTTCTGCATCTTCGTATGCATCGATCGCGACACTACCAGTCGATTCGGGACCAGGTGAGTAGGGCCCAGCAAACAGCGGGCCACCGGCGCAGCATGCCCAAAGGAAGCCGAGCCGCGACATCATCGTGAAGTTGGGCCTACGGAAGTAGAGCACGCCTCTCCCTCCGGCCAACTGCGATACAGAGTCCGGACACCATAAGTAAGGATGTGCAAGATGGCTCTGGCACGGACCCAAGGTTGTCTATGGCAAAGTAGGCCGGCGTGTTCATGCCCCAGTCCCCGTTATCGGAGGAAGCCAGGTCAAAACTCAGCGCGTCCACCGTTCCAAGGGAGGTCAGATCGACGAAAGCCCAGGTGTTTAAAATGTAGTCTTGGCTAGAATTGGAGAACCGGTAGTCGGCGAGGTAAAAATCGACTGCCCCAGTTTCCGAGCCTCCCAAAAGACCCCGTACAGTTAGCCGAAGCCAATCGGCATCGGTTCCGGTACTTCCGCCGAATCTTTTAGAGAATCCAGATCCGTTGAGCATGTCGAAGGCAGCATAGGTGGTATTGGCCACAAAAAGCCCTCGCCCTTGAAAATCCCAACTGGTAGCTAGCGATATCGCTAGGCGATCGGCACCTTGATATGCCACGGCATAGTTGGGTGAGGTTCCAGCTCCACTGCCAGGTCGAGCGGCATACTGGTTCGACCAGCCCGGGGTGGTGGGGTCTTGAACATTGGAGTAAGCAAAGCCGCTCCAGGAGCCGTAGGTCGCGTTGTACGAATTCGGAAAAGTCACGCCGCCCGAAGTGAAACTGCCGGCACCATTAGAGCCGTTCCAGTAGGTGTTGGGGTTGAGGGTGAGGTCTTCGAAACCAACTACCGAGGCGTGAGTGGCGTACGGGGTGAGGTTTAAAAAGACCAAAGCAGTTAGAAACAGAATGCTTCTCAGCTGCACTTGGCACCAGTTTTGTGATGTCATGCGGGATCCTTGTCTGGCGATGGCCAGACGGGTCCGCACGGGATGCGGGCATCCGGACTATCGCCCTTCATTTTTGCGATGAGGGTTTCCCCCTTCCTTGCGGAAGGGGCGCGATGAGCCCCGGCGGGCAGATATTCGGACTCCGGGTTGCTGCCTCCTCCCCGCCTTCACCCTTCCGTTTCGCTTTGGGAGCGGAACTTCCGGATTGGCCGCTTTCGCATGGGGATTTGTCACCCGATACCGCAGCGCAACTGTGGCCGGTTCGCACGGCCTTCCCTGGATCCTCCGGGGGAAAGAACTGTTTCGAGTTTGAACGTCCAAGGCTCAAGGGTCAATCGAGGAGTTGGATTAGGATGAGGATGAAGATGAAGTTGAAGTAGCCGGTAAGCCTGGGCTCAAAACATCGGAAGCAACCTTAACTTCCGGCTTAAACTTAAGCCCAAAACGGGCATGATGTTGTGATGGCGGGAAAATCCTACAACGTGGCCGTGGTCGGCGTGACCGGCGCCGTCGGACAGGAAATTCTCCGCGTTCTCGAACGTAGAAAATTTCCCGCGGGGGAACTGGCGCTATTGGCCAGCGAGCGGTCCGCCGGCATAGAAACCGCTTTTGCCGGGAAAAAACACAAGGTGAGCAAACTGGAGGCCGCGGCTTTTGCCGATATGGACTTCGCCTTTTTCAGCGCCGGGGCTACCCGCTCACGGGAATTTGTGCCGGTGGCCCTCAAGGCCGGGGCGGTGGTCATCGATAATTCCTCCGCTTACCGGATGGATCCGGAGGTACCGTTGGTCGTTCCAGAGGTGAACGGGGATCTTTTGGAAAAGCATCCGAAGTTGATCGCCAATCCCAACTGCTCGGCCGCGATTCTGGCGGTGGCTTTGGCGCCGCTGCACCGGAAGGCTGGTCTGGAAAGCGTAATCGTGGCCACGTATCAGTCCGCCAGCGGAGCCGGAGCCAAGGCGATGGCGGAATTGGAAAAGCAGGTGAAGGATCACGCTGCCGGCAGGGAGCCCAAGGCGGAGGTGTTTCCCCATGTGTTGGCCTTCAATCTTTTCTCCCACAACAGTCCCGTGGCCGAGAACGGCTACAACGAGGAGGAGAACAAAATGGCGGAGGAGACGCGAAAGATCTTCGGCCTGCCTGATTTACGGATGGTGCCGACGTGCGTGCGGGTGCCGGTGCCGCGAGCTCATTCCGAGGCGGTAGTGGCCAGCTTCGCCAAGCCTCTTTCGGCCCAGGAGGCCAAGGCCCTTTTGGGCAAGGCGGAGGGCGTTCGGGTTGTGGACGAACCGGAGAAGAACCTCTTTCCGATGCCGAAGCATGCTTCCGGTAAGCTGGATGTCCTCGTGGGGCGGATTCGGGAGGTCCCGGGGGATCCAAAATCCTTGGCCTTTTTTGTCAGTGGGGATCAGCTGCTTAAGGGCGCGGCTTGGAATGCGGTGCAAATCGCGGAAAAGTTGATCAGCTCAAAAGCTTAAACCGAAAATTCATCGTTTACGTTTACGGTTACGTTTACGAAAGATAGGTAGCGGGTGGCTGGTTATGGGTGGCGGGTAATTTTGAGAGCGGAAGGCGAAAAACGGGAACCAACATTATGTCGCCCTTACAGGGCTAGCGCGTTTCGTCTTTCAAAAGATCCAGCCCATGCGTGCATGAGCTGGGCTGAGGTATTTCGCCCCGTTGGGGCGGGTCGAATGCGAAATTTGCTCCGCCAAGGGATGGCCCCGGCTTAACGCGCGCCGCCCATACCGGGAATCGTGCCGCCACCTTCCCAAGAAGCGGGTTTGTTCCAAGGCAGGGTGTTGACGCTGTGTTCATCTTTGGGCGTGCCATCGGGGTTGGTTCCGCTGCCGCTGGAGGCACAGGAGGCCAGGATACCTGCGGTTAGGACGGCCAAAAGATGGGGGAGGAGCTTCCGGATCATCCGGAATTAATACACCACCTGATCGCCCACTTCAATGGCGGTGGCCGGGGTGCCGGGGAGGACGTCGGCCACGGAGGTTTGGGCGTCGACGGTGACGGTCTTGATCTTTCCAATCATCTTTTCGCCTCGGTAAATCACCATGGTCAGTCCCTCCATGACCTGGTCGTTCTTTCCAAGATCGAGGATCACGAAGTTCCAAGTGGGATTGACCGCCAGGATCCGGCCGGAAAGGGACATTGACTTGGTCCCGCCCGGCTTGGTCATCTCAATCTGCTCGCGGAGTTTTTTCAGCTCCGTTTCGGTTTTCTCCTTGGCAGCAGTGAGCATTTTTTGCTCTCCTTCCGCCACTTTTACTTTTTCGGAAAGATCGTTGATTTCCTGGAAAAGCTCGTCGGGTTTCTTGCCCTTGAGGCCCTCTTCAAAGGCCTGCAACTGTTCGGAGGTGATTTTGAGTTTTGAGTTGGTGGACTCCAGGTCGGATTGGGTGGTCTCCAGATCCTTGGAAAGTTTGTCGGCCTGCAGGGTGAGCTCCTGGTTTTTCGCCTTTTGTTCCGTCAGATTTTCCTCGGATGTTTTTAATTTGCCTTGGTTGCTGATGAGCTCGTCATTGGCCGTGCCCCATTTATCGCCCGCCTGGCTTACCGAGACGGCGGGTTGGGCGGTATCCGTCATGAAGTCGCCGGTATATTGAAGACCCAAGGTTGGGAATTTTCCGCCCCGCAGGGATTCCTCCACCGCACGCAACTGGTTGGCGAACTGGTTTTTGGTGCCGCTCACCATGAAGGCGAGCACGGCTGTCGCAAGCGACAGGGCCACGGAGCCGCCCAGGCTGATTTTTCCGGCAATCGTCATAATTTGGCTTGGGGCAAAGTCTCCGCCCCACCCCTTGATTCCCAAGGGCTTTTGATTTTTTTATTCGGGACTTATTGGCGGCACTGCGAATTCATGTGAGTTTCTTTCGGCGGTAAGTTGCAAGGGAATCAGCCACCTCTTGCCCCGCCACCCGGAGTTCGTCCCGCAACCAATCCGGGCTGAAACCGTATGCCCCAAACGACTCCACGGCAGTGATTTCCGCATGGTCGGCAGTGACTACGCCGATCTCCCCCTTGCCAGTATGGGCTTGGACGATCCTTTCGATGATGCTGTCGGCGGTCTGGTCCCCTGAGGCGTAAAGGACGGCTAAAGAATCTTTGGGAGTCTCTTCCTTGCCGCCCGCCCGGCCGTCAAAGACCAGGGTGACTCGCCAGCGGCCGGAATCGTGGAGATCGGACATTTGTCGGATCAGCTCGCGTCGAGCATGACCCGGCTGGCGGGTGTGGAGGGAGCGGAGTTCCGGCCAGGAGTGGATGATGCTGTGGCCGTCGACCAACAGGTAACGGGGCGCGGCTGCCGGATCGGGCCGCGCGGGGGACCTCATCCCGCGGCGGGCTTTGGGGCACCGCCGGACTTCTTGGCTTCCTTCTTCCGCTTCAAATAGCGGAGCCGACGACGCTTTTTGATGCCTTTGTTGTACTGCTTGCCCATGTATTTGAAGAGTGAGGGAACCGGCAAGGATGGTCAAGGTTCAGCTTT
>Ga0194115_10006832_pt1 | contig 11494 bp, 9 predicted proteins | sample TA2MahsurfametaG_3_FD_148656 | JGI IMG/M metagenome (GOLD analysis project Ga0194115, IMG submission 148656) | Freshwater microbial communities from Lake Tanganyika, Tanzania - TA2015002 Mahale S4 surface | ecosystem: Environmental > Aquatic > Freshwater > Lake | place: Tanzania: Lake Tanganyika... | reverse complement strand
CGTTTCACGGTACTCATCGGTCCCATATGCCATCCGTTCAATAAGGATTTTTTGTACAGCAATTGCATCTCTATCTTTATAGAGCCGGGCAGAGTAACGACCCTTCTCCAAAATGTAGAGTACCTATCTTCGTAACGTAGCATATGAACTTGACTAAAATTGAGAACCCTTTCTAAACTTGACGTATAGTTGTGAATCTCTTCACTCTTACAAAGTCGATGCTCGACACGGCTTTCGACGTCCCTTTTTCTCGCAAGGGTGTGCTTCTTCCGCTGATACCGTGTTTCGATTGCAACTTTGTATATCTATTGAAGGCTAGCGTTGGTTATGAGGTACGCTTGCGACGAAATATCAGAGTACATCATCATGAGTTGCTGGATGATTGTTGGATTTTTGTTTTCGTCGTAGGCAGTGCGAATACGGTATACGATCAGACTGCTAATGCATTATGTTTCCTACCGACGATCATAACTGTAAAGACAAATATTGACTAACAGTAAGTCAGTGTATTCACATTCTCTGCAACAGACCGTCGCGATCATGCAACAACAAAAAGGAACATTCGTACCACAAAATTGATGTAGGGTCATGTTTCTCTCGTAGAGGGATTTCAGCCTTGCCGGCTCGCTTATGACCCCGCAGTACCAGAAAACTTAATTTGTACACAGCGCTACGTAATTGCTCCCGGGGTTCATAGCTTGTGATGCATCTGCACGTTCCCAGGTCAAGGTATATAATAGCCGACCCAGAATTGCATACGTAGTCTTTTCTTCCGGGCGAGATGAAAGAACAGGTGTGCTTGTGCTGGACGACGCAAACAGTTATGTTTTTTCAAAAACTCTTGCTATACAGAGAAGTACCACTATCAATTTCCTAAAGGCCATAAGTATACGTCGAAATAGTCAAATCGGGGATTCGGTATTCGAAGAACATATATATGCGGGATACGGAACGGCAGAACTCCCAACGAACCACCGAACTTTAGTTTCCCGCTGAGTCATGATGAAAAGAACAATGCGAAATTCCGTAGAACATGAGGACGAAAAAAGGCTATAAGTGAGGGACAGTATCGGAAGTATTGGCGTTTTGGATTGGAATGCTCAAAAACTTCCATCGAAGTCAAGGGCGAACACCAAGACTTTTACTCATATAATAAGACTGGGATATAGCACCATTTGATTGCGGAGCTATTCGCTTCTGGGAAAAATGGATCCCCAAGAGCGGTGCGGTTTGTTGTGGTAAGCAGTTGCGCTCGCCATCCGTCTCCACAACCAACGGGTATCTTATCGTAATTCGCCCAAACACACACAACATTTCAAAACAAGTTGTCGGAATGCTTGTAGATATCATGAGCCCTGACAAACTTCCGAACACTACTACGCCCGAGGATTCAGACCCTGGGCGGGGTGGCTTTATTGACAGAAATTTATTCTTTAGGAATTATCCTACTCAGCTGTTGGCATTGCAACAACAACGGGACCGCCTTATAGCTCTTCGGGATCAGGGTATCAACCGCGATTCTATTTTTGCTGCAGCCGTCCAGCGGCAGCTAATGGCTGCATCATCGGGACAGGCAGGAAACCTATCCAAGTATGCAATCGGAAATCATAACGGACTTGGAAGTTCGATCATTGTTCCTGCAGTCGGCGCGCCGTCGCCGTTAATCCGTGGCAGCTTAGAGCACACTCAGCAAACCAGGGGAAATCTTCCTACAATCGGTGACTCTCTCAAGCAGATCTCTGATGCGACTTTGGCAAACCCTTCCAGAGTCCTGCCGACGACAATACCTTGCCAAGCTCGCGGTATGACGTCCGATCACAACTCCACCGTAAGTGAATTCCAACGCTTTTTGCGATAAAAATGATGCGCAATTTGACAACGAGATGTCTCATCTTTCGCACCTTTCCTATTACTAGACCGCTTTCTTTGGAATTACTAGTGAAACCAAGCATGGCCAGCACCTTTGGTGTTCCCACGCGGGTTGCCGCGCCTCGGGCGTTAAGTTTCGGTACTGTGAGGTCTGTAAAAAGCCGGTCACGAAACAAAACTTCCGATCCCGTCATCTTCATGCAGACAGAATAAAGACAGGAGAGCAAATAGATCCAGAGGTTACTAGTGATTCACCGAGTAGAAAGCGGAAGTCGATGGGAGGAGATAAAGAGGAATCGTCTCAGGAGAAGGAATATATAAGCCGAGGCCTTATTCCTGGGGTTGGGTCATCGGCCAATATGTTTTTGCTTCAAAAAGAATTTCCAGTCGTCGGGCGGCCTGAGACTATCGCAGGAGCAAGATTCATGTCCATCGAAACGGACAGCTCAACATTCCCTCAACGACTCGAGTCGATTCGATTGAACAACCAAAAGATGATAAAGCTCGGCCGCAAAGAACGTTGGGCATCCCTACTCTCTGAGCGACCGCGGGATCTTCAGGGGGATATTGGAAAATGGTTGGCGATGGTGCTTGAAGTGAGTGACACATCACGTGATTTGCCACGCCCAAAGACGACTGAAGAAATCAATCCCCCCAAGGATAGTTGTCAAGGTCGCCCGAGTAACCAGATTGCAGCTTGGCAACAACTTCTCGAAGAGAGACCTAACGTCAGTGTTGGATCAGAAGCCACTGATTGGTTGGTGAAAGTTCTTAAGGTCAGCTGTTGGGGATCTCCATAGGAGGGGCGATAAATGCTGGCAATCCCGGAGAGCGAATGGCAGGATCTCTGAAAGCCCAGACAACGGATGGTACTCTTGCAAAGCTAGCATTCGGGAGATCCAGGCAGCCGATGGCACTCTTGTAGAGCGAGCATTTGGGGATGTGTACCGCTTCAAAGTTGAGTCTTGATTTCGAGACGGCCCACTCTCGATCGAAACGGCGCACACCGAGATTCCGTGAGGCAAATTACTCGATACGATACTGATGACCGATCAGGACGACAGAGCAGTTTCAAGAATGCTCTGGAAGAGCATATTGGTCACCAATAGTGTGACGTTGGTCTTTCAAGGATATATACCAATCGCTATGGGAGGCCACAAGTATCCTTATCGGCTGGTGTTGGGGCGAAAGGCACAGCTCTACCCATGCGTGGGTATCATGGATGCCTCGATTATGTACCCCAGGGTGTTGGGTAGATCATAAAGACAACTCATCAAGACAACGCAATGGCAGCATGGACGATACATGGCCGAGTTGGATTCAGACGCAGATAACGCCTTGATTAGGGTCGTAGAAGGGCCCATCATGCCCTGGGATTGCTTCGAATGAACAGGGTGGCCACGAAGAATCCGTTTGTATGTAGGTACGATACGATATTTGTTCCCCACCGTGTTTGCGAGACGCGGTAATAACATACATACCCCATGCCTTCTCATTTTTCACTGGTGAATCTCGTACATAGAGGCTTGTAGCTCTTACGTCATAATGCATCAGCGCATTGCGACACAGCACGTTATAACAATAAATCGACGGAATTGATAACAGGTGTCTTGACGGCAAAACGACCCATGTTGACGTCACGATAGCTCTCGCCACACCATCGTTCTTTCAGTCGATTCATAATTCCATGGAGAATTCGACCGTCATTTTTACGGTGGCGTCATTTAAGGACGACCAGTTGGGTGATTTTCGTTGTCCAATCAGCTGCCAGGCTTTGAGAAGCTGGTCGTCTGGTCGATGGTTTTCTGCGTATTGAAATCTACGTACACTATCAAATGTGGTTGGCCTACGCACGTTGTCGTTGCCCGAATGGAAATTCGGAGGGGGGCTCCAACAGCGGCGCCGAAATGCGATGGAATGGCTATGCAACGCTCAATCCGTGTCATCAGCTTCGACATCATCTTGCAAACCAACCTTAGCTATCACAAGACAACTCATCAAGAAATTTTCCATCTAGTATACCAACAATAGCGCCGTAGTGGAGTCTGACAGCAAACCAAAACACGAACGCAGCTGCAACGTTAGAAGCCAAGGGTCGCGACATGAATAGCAAGGCGGGTCAACCTCAATCCCATGGCCAGGCCTTGCCTGTTCCTGTGGCGGCGGCTCCACAACCTTCCCTATCTCAGACAGGGGCTCCACCACCATGGCAGATTCTTCAGCCTAGCCAGCCGGGGAGTGTGAACGAGAATGGAGGGATTTTGTATGACTATTTGTCATCCTTCGATCCCTTGCAGGCGCATGCATTTCAACTCACGGCATCCGCTGGTCTGACCAATATTCTCGCTCCAGCTCCCACTGGTATGCAACCTACTTCAGGGATTCCATATGATGGAACTAGTCAGCCGCCACCCACCGTGTTCAACTTGCACAGTACGGGACATGCCCCTCAGACAAACGGAACCGCACCCCAGCCTTATTTCTATATACAACCCACGGCTGCACCAGCAGGCCTGCATGCGATTGCTCCTGCCGCTTCACCAGGGGTCGCCCCAGGGTATCTCTTGCCTGCTGCACCGGGATACTCGCAGCAGATCCGTCCCGGTGGTTTTCCCGCAGTCGCCGCCGTAGTTGGACCTCCTCCCCCGGGTCAACCGCATATGCCGCCCCAACTTCAAGGTGCCGTGGTGGGTGGTGTTCAACATCCACCACCATTGGCACCTGCAATGCCAAGCAGCGAAAAGAGAGAGTTGGCAGATATTAATCCGGCTGACCGCCATCCTTCTAAGAGACCAAGAGAACTTGCTCCCTCTGTGGTTTCTTCTTCAACCCATCTAAGCAACAAAAACAATGCAAACAGCCAGCTAGATGTTAAGCCGCCCGTAGAAGCGACGCAGGCAGAACTTGACCGGATGAGCCCGGCTGAACGAAGACGATATGAACGAAACCTTCGAGAACAGCAACGATCGTACAAGATTAGCCAGCAGATTAAGGAACTCAGAGATGTGCTGGCCGAATCGAATGTTCCCTTCAAGCCAAACAAGTACTCCATTCTGCTCAGCGTTGTGGATTATATCAAACAGTTACAAGCACGAGCTATTATGCTGGACGCGGAGCATCAAAGGCTCATCGCCACGATACGGCAGACCAATGAAATGGTGAATACGGGGACCACACCGAGTTCGGTTGACGAAGATACGATCGATGGTAACAGTGACAATGAAATGCTCTTTGTTCAAGGGCTTGACTATAAATCTGTATTTGAGCAATGCCCGGCGGCTTTGGGCATTGCCTCGCTGGATGGCCGGATCATGGAATGCAACCCCGAGTTCCAGCAGCTTATTGGATTTGAGAAGAATGATCTCTTGAAGCAAAGTCTCTTCAATCTCGTCAAGAACCACCAAGATATCTTCCGCGCGATGGCGGAAATGCTTAAGGTTGCCGAAATACCAGGACAAGATCCAGCTTCTCTATTGAAGCACCGATTCTGGAGTGGAGAAGTGGTGTCGAACATCAACTTGAAGGTACGTTGTCTTGATAATGGCGAAATGAGAAGAACAGGCGCGAAGACGTACCAATATCTAACTTGTCGGATCTTGTTCTATTTAACAGCTGCATATGAATCTTACATTAACCCTTTCGGAGACTGGAACCCCAAAATTCTTCAACTGCGCACTCACAACCGCCTGATGGCTCGAACTCTCAGCACCGCGAACAATGTGCATCGTCATCAGATCAGTTGGAAAGGCAATGCCTCGAGCCGGTGCATACCTCTATGAAATTATCGCGGTGAAGGGATACGGTCATCTGCACCAATATTGGACTGATATCACGATCTGCCGGTTTCCACCGCAGATGTCTATGAAGTGCGATAGGGGCTTCATGGGACCGTCCTACGGGTATTTCGTCCCTGCTCTTGATGGTTTTGTGGAAAAGCGATACAATCCTTTTTTTCTCATTCTAGCCTGTATGGCCTTCGAATGCCGTCGAGTCGCACGGTGCAGCTTTCGCACTGTCATTTCACGTGTCGATGTCATGTTTTGCTTTTGCAACGTGGCACGTTCTGGAAGAGCAGCCCTTCCGGATTGAAATATTGATGCGTCCACCTGGGGAGGCGATTATTCGCTGTTGCCATGGCAATCGGTTTTTTCTCAACTTGCTAGAGTGTGTCGTTGTGAAGTACGAATAGCATGATAAGCTAACTGAAAGCTAGTACCATCTTCTTGATGAATCTCGTACTATCGACTTTTTGAAATCGTCGTGATGTATATGTATTGGAATTACCAAATCATTAGTTCTTCGTCAGGTGAATTTCTGTCTACAAGGTAGACATTATATGAGATGGCAGACGGTCATTCCCATGAATTACCATACCCAAGCCTTACAAAATGAAGAAGTATCGCAAACATTCCTTCCGTTTAGTACATGGAAGCCAACGGTTGAATCAATATTGCGATGGCCGACGAAGGAGGAGGGAGGAGTGTTTGTCGTATGATGGAATACGAACGATGGATACCTGTGCAGATGACATAACGATTATTCTCTACAAGCTCAACTTCCTCCTCCCTTCAAATCGTTTCACAACGATACATACTGTTCATTTCGTTGTGCAAAAACGATTTTGAGATCACAGTCTGACACTGAATACTGCTTGTAGCAAGTAAGTCAATCAGACGGTGTGAATGCTCTACAGTTATTTGGACCGTTAAAAGTTGTACGAATGCGATTGGTTTCTTGCCCGAGCCTCCTGTGCAGCCATGTTGATGAAGGCAGGGTTTCGCCAATCGTGGAAGCTCTTGCTCAGAGCGCGCACCCTCGCCTTGTAGAAGATGATACTGGAGTCTACAGGAGCGGCGCGCTGTTTTTCCGAATTCGGAGAACAACCCCATCGCGCTGATGACAGCGTTCCTGCTGCTGCCCATCACGAGCAAGCTTTCACACAGGTAATGTTATCAATACACTTTACATTCACCAGAGAAAGCAAACGAGACCAAGTAGTTAGAATAGGCACCTCCGGTGGACCTCCGGTGGAAGCAGGCTTTTGCCATGGCCAGTATACCGTGGGGCGGAGGCGGTTCTGTTGCCACGACTCCCCGGAACAATTCGCTAGGCCTGAAACCCACAATTGAAACATTTGCTCGAGAGGTCACTCTTGTTTCAGACGCGGACGACCATAATAATATCACCACAATTCGCAGCCATCCACAACACTACAACACCGCAGTAATTCCGCTAAAGACAGCCTTTCAAGTTCATCCACATCCTCCACACGCAGCCACCGCAGCGGAAATCGCTCTCGGTATTTCGTCACCCTTTCATTCCAGTGGCAGGACGCACGAAGCGGACCTGTTCATGGTAGCTACTCATTATCCACACGATTCATACAACCGCAATCCAGACCCTGTCGATCAGTCAAGATCAGCTGATATTTCCTCGGTGATAGAGTCTCTCCACGAAGTTAATAGCAAAGCCAGGGACGAAGAACACACAAGCCGGACTTCAGACACTGGTTTTGTGACAAGTCCAGGTAGGATGACACCCCTCAGTGATTCGCAACACGGGAATGATCATCCAAGAATCTTTGGTATGGGTATCGGTACGCCATCAACTGTCTCCACTGCGCCATCGACTGACGATGCATCTTTCGCTACAACGGAGTATCGTCTCGATGATTCACACCTTCCCAACCTGCTTTCCGGTTCACCTGATCCCGGAGGCAGTCCTCCATGGGGGGACGATGGGCTGTTGCCGGGAGAGGCGTTCGGGGGGCCGTTTATGCCACAGTTGCGGGATGAAGGTCTGTGTTCATCCTCGACGCCAGCTTCGCGTAGCACGAAAATGCGATACAATCCCGGAGAGGGGGAACAGCAGCGAGTCGCCACGTTTCGGGATAGAGGACAGCCTTTGTCGTCTCCAATACGACCTCATAATGGAAGAGATGGACAACACCATCAGTCTCTGTCGACATGGAATACGCCGCCGCAGTACCCGCAGCGACGAAACCAGGAGTACGGAGGACAAGTGACGAGCCTGTATGGATTTGCATCGGTCCACCAGCAACAGCCCACTGCTCGGACGGGAAATGGTGGACAGCTACCACTTCCAGGCACTCCTCCAAGGCCAAGAAGTTCTAGACAGTCCGCGCCTGTAGGAACATCCGGTCATCGACAGCCAGCTCCTGCTGCTCAGTCCGGAACAACTGCTCCATCTGCAGGGGCGAGTAGTCAATCACGCTCTTCCTCTGAAATACTCAAAACCTTACTTCGCAAAAAGGCGTGTTTGTACGAGCCTGATACCTCTCGAGCTGTCGCTCTGGTGACCTGGCTGGTAGGACGAGAGCTCGCGCTCAACTTCGGATTCTTTTCAAGGCAGCAGCTCCAGGCAGGCGTCCATGCTTGCGTCGCCGATAAGATCGAATCAGGCATAATCACTCGAACCAAGGTTAATCGCTGTATGCAGATCATCCTAAATTCGTGCTTTCATTACATCATTCCAAGATCAGACGGCACGGAGGAGAAGGGAGATGCCTTCATCAAGACTTTTTCGCAAAGTGTTCAGGACGACGCGCATTTGCTGCGTTATTTACCCAATCCCTGGAACGACCTTGATGCTGATCCAGAGTACATCCTCGAGGCGTGCTTGGCAGATGAAGAAGATGCTGAAAGACCGCCACACAGTTCCACACCTAAGTCGTCCCCAAAGTTAACGAGTTCCAAGCCCCCTAGCAGCCCGGGAGGAGACAAGGATATGGAAGACTACGATTCCAAACGTTCGGTACTTTTGTGCTTCAATGAAAACGTCCGTTGCGCAGAAGACGTTGTGCGTTGTCACAATGAGTTTATTCGTGACACAGCCAACGCAGCTGGTCTCCAGTTGACGGCACAGGAATGGTGGAATTTCTTTGGACGCGAAGCTTCAAGAGCCCCTTATCTCTGGGGAAATATTGGAATTCCAGTTCTCTCATCTGAAACTGCAACTGGCAGCAATCGAAGTCCGCCTGACGCACTGGGTCAGATGAGCGACGATGAAGCGAACAAGTTTCGCACCACCTGGTGTGCCAAAAGATATGAACACGACCATGAACTCTGTGGTTTCGCACATGTGGAAATTGGGGGTGGCTGGCTTCGTCGCAATCCTGCTGTTTACCGATATCAAGATCGCATGTGTCCTTTCGTTTACAGGGTGAAAGATACGCGAGTGAGTCCCTTTCCGTTCTTCATAAACGAGTGTCCGAAGGGTGTTCACTGTGACATGGCCCACTCGTTGGAAGAAATTCATTACCATCCACTTCAGTACAAGACCAAGACCTGCTCGAAAACCATGTTCCGGTGCAAACTGGGAGGTGTCTGCCCAGATGTTCATCAAGCGGAGTCAACGAGAACTTCAAACAAAAAGTCAAGCGATCGATCGCACCCTCGGCACCAAAAGAAGCACGATCAAAGTAGCACCCCAACGTCCAAACCAGTACAGCCGGTGCCATCAGGCTCGCCCATGGTGTATGCTAGTCCTGCTCCACTTTCAAGCTTCGATCGACATTTGGGGATGCCGGGTCTCCAATGTCTTTTTCGAAGACACTGTTCGGTTATCCGAGAGCACGTACGCACTCAGGGGGAGTGTGTGTGCGTCTATAGTTGCTTCGGCGACGATACGGGGATCAAGGATGAAAACAGCCAAATGGCGACCAATGTATTAGGCATCGGTATGTCCAATGTTACAGAAGGTCAAGGCTCGTCCTCCATTCATGCGATGTAATAGCTACCGTGGGAATCCATGTCGTATTTGTTTTGTACTCCCATGTCACTTTTGCTGTCCACAATCACGAAGATTGAATTGGAAAGCTCGTGAGATCAATCTACCAGTTACCTCTCTTCAATCGAGCCATGTGTTTGATGTAGTAATAACTTACTCAATAGTACTTGCCGCTTTGAAGCCAACCTCCGTTCCGTTGTGCTTGGATCGATCCGTCCCCTCCCTTTCAGCGCTTGTTGGAAAGACAGAACATTAGGAAGAAAGTCATCGTAATTGCCGACTGCAGATCCACCGCCGCTTATATCCACCACGGGGTTACCTTTCAAGGCACAAAAATAATGCGACGAACAGTCGAAGATTTCATGAAATGGGTCGATCCGAGAGGATGAAGGGCGAAGAATCCCGTATCGGGTGCGAAAATTTTGGCTTCTACGGTGATCCTTCTCTTCTCAACCTTACAAAAGAGGCCGATAAGGATCGGATAGCATCATCCATTTTGAAACGAGTTTGGAGTTCTTTATGTGCCTTTTAGTAAGAAGGACTGAAAAGGTGTGTGGATCTTGGGGCTTTTCGAAGGTGATGTACACCTATGAATGACTCTCACAATGCCCTACTCTGTCCAGTGAAGCTCCGTTTTTTTTTCGGTGGTCTGTATGCGAGAGCGAGACGAGGACCGATCAAGATTTTTTTTCTGTTCCAAAACGCTGTGGGGAATGGGGAATTGGCATCTTTTTCTTCCTCGTGACTGAAATGCCGTCGTCATCGTATCCTGGAATTTGCACGCTGAATCCTGGTAATTGATATTTGTATGTACCTGTATGTACTAATTCCCAAGTAAACCTTCTTTTGAGGCCGACCTTTATCGTGGCACGCTGAAACGAAAAACGAAAATTATCCGCTCCGGAAATTCTCGTATTGCGACACTTTCGGAGCGAAGCCGAACATGTGCCCTTTTATCGTCCACGACGACGAAAAACTCAAGATCAACGGAAAAACCTTAGTCACGAGTATCGTTTCGCGACCTAACGGCCAATAATTATCAACCTGTCTGTCTGTGAGGCGGCAATGGGGAGGCTCACAGACGTCGCGCGCGTTGTGCGCCCAGTTGAGATTTTTTTCGGAGGAGTTTTTCGGAGGGCCCGGCCGACGAAAAACACCCTCCCGTTTTCGGAGGCACCCGGACATGGACAGGGCTCCGAAAGATTTAAAAGTCCGTCTGGCCTGTTTCGGCGGTTTTTGGGCCCCCATAAGGGTCGGTTCGGCGCCTCCGAAACAAAAACTATGGGTTCGTTGAGTTTTTCGTCCGAAAATCGGCCGCCCATAACAGCGTGTGCAAACAGGGTATCGGATTTTTATTTTTCGAAATATGGGACAGCATAACCCATTCCGACGACGTACAGATTTCGGATTTTTGGTTTGGGCAACTTTTCATTGCCCGATGCCGGACGACTCACTGGAGTGCACTTCGGATTTTTGATTTCGGGTTTTTTCATTGTCCGCCCAATCCGAAGTGCACTCCAGTGAATCCTCCGATACCGTGTCAAAGCAATCGGAGGGACAATCACAGGATGTTTCGTTGTTCGGGCGTCGTTGTTTGCACACCATCACTCAACAACGACCATTGATCCGCTGTCTTCTTCTACCTACGATTCCACTGGTGTCACGGAACGCCATGATGAGTCATTGAATGTCATTGTAGTCCTATTTCAGTTTGAACCAACCGATGTCGTCGTCAGGTTGGCGCAGCAGTTGAGTGACGACGATGATGCTGGTTGTGAATCGAGACGGTGTGCAATGAGGCTCTGTCATAAACCGCTGTGACTCAGTCATGCCATCAAGAGATATTGGTTTCATGGAGATGCCGTAGACTTTGCTT
>Ga0194115_10006831_pt1 | contig 11496 bp, 8 predicted proteins | sample TA2MahsurfametaG_3_FD_148656 | JGI IMG/M metagenome (GOLD analysis project Ga0194115, IMG submission 148656) | Freshwater microbial communities from Lake Tanganyika, Tanzania - TA2015002 Mahale S4 surface | ecosystem: Environmental > Aquatic > Freshwater > Lake | place: Tanzania: Lake Tanganyika... | reverse complement strand
ATCAAATCTTCCTTTTCACATTCCACCGATTCGGATGGAGCCGAATCCAACAAATGCGTCTTTAGTTGGGGGGAGCCAGGGTCAGTACAACGTGAGAAAAGGAACGACCAACACTCCACCCGCCAACCAATACACAGGATATACATCTTTCTTCATTGACTTACCTTGAAGACTCCTGTCAAGTCAAAGGTCGCCGTCGACATGGACCGAGAGGCTCCTCCCATGGCTCCCATGAGATATGTAGCAATGCTGCGAGTAGAAGAAGACGATGGACGGACCATGCGGGTTAGCATCTTGGAAGTGGGAGATGAAAATAGCATGGTGGGGATGATCGGACTATGACCTGCAAAATACGTGCAAAATGGTACTTCGGTAGCGAGGCCAGCACTCGTTGCTTCATGCTTGGTTTTGGCGGGTCTGATATGCCTCTTGGATTATAGTTTGCAACTGGTCATTGAAAATCATCTTCCTTTCGGGAGACCAATCTTTTATTCTTTGCCTTTCGACCCATGTATAATTCGTAAGCCTCAGAGACCTTCGCCTTTGGCTGATTAGCTCCTCTTGAAACATGCATCGCGTGTGTATCATACGAAGATAACGCGCTTTATGCAACTATGACACATAGTCACAGTCAGCATTTGGTATCACACAGATATATATGGTAGTTATGTATGCCTATAGGTTTATGTTGGGTCAGACAATGTTCCGATCCTTCCACAGTTTTGTGGTTTCACACGACGATCGAGAGAGATATCATAGGGACGGATCCTCCCATGTCTCAAGCTCTTCCTATGGCAAATGACGTCGTGATTGTATACTGTAATGAATCTATCGCATCACCAATTGTGGGAGGTGATACAGGAGGTGATACAGGAAGGGCACACATCCAGTCGAATAATTACAAACCAAAAAGATTAATTGCCAAGATAGGACCCGTCCGATTGTCAATACCCTTGTACCAAAATGGGTTGGTGTCATGGTGAACCGCGGCCGTCCCGTCAGTTATGGTCGGTGTCCTCTTTCCAGTAAATATATTTATAGCTGCCGATGCAGCAGGCTCTGATGTGACTGTACCATTTCTCCTGGCCCCAGTAATTGCCTTGACAGAGTGATGCGACGTCGACTTTCGTTCAATATCTGGATATCGTACTAGCTGGGTCAATATTCTAGCTATGAACACTCTTTGTCGCCCTAGCAGCTTCTATTTTTGGACACTGTCAAATTATAGACTACCTGAAATAGATGGAAGAAAGAACGATATCGAAGTCTTCCAGCAAGTGCTGCCATCGTAGTCTCGCGTCAGATAAAACCGAAGGAAAGATAGGAAGCTCAAAAACATAGGTACACTTTATTGTTGCCCATACATGGCATCCAAGGTTTCCAGATCAGACGGATCAGGTCGGACAAAGTGATCTTCGGTCATGGAGTCAAGCGAAACATGTTCAACCATGCACCCCCGCGATGTATGAAAAAGACCTAGAGCATGGCCCAGTTCGTGACAATAGTTGTAGGCTAAGGATTTGGGTGTCGCATCTAGCAAGTCTGATCCATCACTGCCGAATTCATCGTTTTGCAGAATAGTCGCTGCGATGATCTCCCGTTCGTCATTCACGTAGACTTCCGAAAAGAATCGACTTGTCGTATCTCCAAAGTTTCCGTTACAGACTCGGATTTTTCCTGCGGGTGGAATGCAATCACCAATTGCATCCATGGTACCTTCAGGTAGATCCGAAACGAGTTCTAAGTCGACACTGGATGCAGTCCATTCTTCAATTATTTCTTCCAAAATAATAGAATTGGCGGGATCCGTCAGAGAATTCAGAATCGTCAATCGCAGAGGAGATGATCCGCTGCTTACCCAACGCGGACCAGGTGCTGAAGCCTCTTGATGGCTGATCCAAGTCGTATCTTCCCAGATGGCATGTACTGGCGGTAGATTCGGTAGACTACGTGCCGATGGCGTTTCGGTTGGTTCTGCTGTAGCCACTGTCGGGGTGGGTGTCGGGGGCTCAAGGGAAGCGATACTAGGTGTCGAGGATCTGCTTGGTCTGGTCGACGGTGCTAAGCCTACTGCCACGGTCGGCGTCATGGTAGGCGACGTCGTTGTAGTCAACGAGGTCGGTACGGCCGTTGATGAGTTAGAACCCCCCGGAACGGCTGTGCCCATTCCAGACGGTTGTGGTTGGGTAGTCGGCCTCTTCGTCGGCTTTGGGAACCTTGTCAATCCAATATTGCCATTGTCGATATGGCTGTTCGTACTATTCCTGGCACCCATGTCAAGTTTTTCTTGTTGTCTTGAATTAATGAAGACTCCCACCATCGGCGCAAGGATACTACTTGCCAGCACAAGTATCGTGACTAGGCGACACAGTAGACCGAGTTTTGACTCGGCATGAAAGAATCGCGGGTAGGCAGTGTCCGATGCGGATCCAGAAGACGATGCCATCGTAGTCGTGAGCCTGACAGCTCCATGCTCGCCACTTGATGGTTTGGCACCGTGCTCAATATCGCGACCGTCACCCAGGTAGCTGGAAAGTTCTGAAATCATACCATCATCACCGTCTACGTCCGTAAATTGAACAGTTTGTGGTGATTGAAAGAAGGCTCGTGAATGAACCATCCATTTATGTTTTTGTGTTCTTGTATTTCTTTGGATTGCTGTCATTTGGGCGTGTTGTTGTTGAAGTCTCCTAATGAAGGGGTCTTCGGACAGAATCTCACGAGACTCGGACTCATACGCTGCCTCTAGAACTTCCTGGTGGGAAAGGAAAAATCCAGAGTTGGTAGCGAGCTGTGACAAAGAAGGCGAGGCGGTGTGCCGATTTGGAGTAGCCGCCGAAAACGCGTCGCAATCATTGTCATAGTATGCATCAAGCTCATCTTGAGCATCACAGCGAACAATCGGTCCGGGAAGTTCTACCGAGCTATGCTCTGGTGAATCAAGAGCCGACGTCTTGTCGTGTGTAGGGTGAACAATTGATGAGTCGACGTCATCCCCATTTGCATTGTTTCCCTGGCTGGCATCCAAGTTCTGAGTGGGAGTCGTTCGGAGAGAACGGATTTCTGTTGCTTCCGATCCAGATTGAATGTCGGACGCCTCCGTCGTAGAACTGAACAACATGGGAGATTCTAGTTCTGACACTTCTTCCGAATCATATGAATTGTCTGGCCTGCCAAGCATACTTGGAAGGGAATAGGGAGAATTGGAACTTTTCTCGTTATTCACGTTGACTGACGTAGACGTCGGTTCCAAATTAGCGTTGAGACGGAAAGGGACTACCAATTTTTTTGATACTCCCGATTGTGGAGCTGATAATTCTGATTCATGAATCATAGATTGAAGGGACACTGCCTCACTATTCGTTCTAGTATGGCTGGGAATATTCGCCATTATGGGTGTTTCCTTGTCCTCCCTGTCCAACTGTCTGAAAATGTCTGGTGTTTCAGCCGTCGATGCCGACGCGGAATAGACCAATTCCATGAATGGGGAGGAGGGAGCAGAACAAATACTTGTACACATACTGGTGGAAAGAGGATCGACCGAGGGACTGTCAGTTGACGGCAGACGTAATGGTTGAGATTTCAAGGTCTCTTCTTCTTCATGGGCGGGTGTTAGGCAGAAATCATCTCTCCATGCAGAATTGAGTTGATTCAAAGTTCTTGAGGCTAGAGGAGAGGATCTGAGACTGGAGTTTGACGGACTATTAGGGATCATCGATCTAGAGTTGAAGGACCGTCGTCGAGATGAGGGAGATCTCAAGACAACACCGTTCTCATCAGCTTTCTCCTTCGCGATAGAAGGGCTCAAACTTCGATGCCGCATCATCAGACGGTCTTTCCTAGACGGTGTCGGCGGAAGATAGAATATACCGTGACGGAAAGGTTCATTCTCCATTGTGTTTTTTGGGTATCGGAGTCTTTTGGGGGGGGGGGCGTTGTAGGGATACCGGTAGTATGCAAGTGATGTTGTTCCTGGCTGGTCGTTTCAACAATCACTGTCACTCAGCTGTTTATATATACAATTTGAAATAAGTTGTACTGTACCGCTTCCCAATCTCACAAAAACCAACAACTGGAAAAAGTGATTGGGTACGAGAACGGATGGCTTTTGAATTGATATAGTATACATATATGTATTAGCCTATAACGGATTTCGTCCGTTGAAGCGTGTCTTGCGACACCCCGTATTTACAACGTGAAAAAAGGATGACTCATGGTCTGTCCTCATGTCAGATTGTCCGAAGATCAACATCAAGTGCAGCAAACGTGACAGGGATGCGGCCGGTACTTACTACACGCGACGTTATGGCGTAGGAGTCATGTGCTACTACGGAGGACGCCAAATTTCCTGTCCTTGTGAAACACGGGACGTCTTCTCGTTTTAATCCCCATCCCAGAGATCAAAAGGTTACGGTTACGGTATCAAAAGGTTACGGTTACGGTTTGCACAAGTCTTGCCAGAAATACCAAAATTAGGAGCCATTACGAGATAGCTGGAAATATCCATATTGTTCCATCATGGGTCGACGAGCGAAGAAAGCACCAGTAAGTCTATGTTTTTTGTTGTCTCTTGGTCCGAAGATTTCTTGATTGAATGTGAGGGTTGTCCTGAGTTGTGTGTTCTACTGTTTGCCAGGGGTTTCAGACTACTCGATGCATTTCTCCGTCCATTCATTTTGTAAACGAATTCGAACAAACTTTCGCTGCCTTGTTGTCGCTTACGATTTACCATCTGCGATGTTGTTCACGGATGTCTCCTTTACAGGTCCAAACGAAGAAACGACCGACACTTGCCAAACGATTCAAATGTCCCTTTTGTGCCAATGAAGATACAGTGGAATGTAAAATGGATTTCAGAGTAGGCGTAGGTCGATTAGGATGTCGTTTATGTGGTGCATCGTATCAGATGCCGATTCATCATTTACATGAACCGATTGATGTATTTTCCGAATGGCTTGATGACTGTGAGGCGGCAGCTCAGGGGAAACGAACGGGTGGTGGTGGTGGTGGTGGTAGTACTAGTATCGGGGGACGGGGGACTAGTAATCTCCCCGATTCACACGGGACTTCTTCGGCTGTACCGCAATATGAGAGTGATGATGATGAGGATGATGAAGATCATGTTCCTGCCCCCTCGGGACTTGGGAAGGCTAAGAACAACAAGTCATCGAAAGCAACAGGTTCCAAGAATGCCCCGGCTCAAAAAGAACAACAACAATTACAACAACAACGGCGTTCGAACATTGATTTAGGTCTAGGTGACTCCGATGATGATGACGGAGATGACTCGGATTAGAACACGAGACCGGGTGGATACCGTAAGGCTACATCCGCGTCCGTTATGGCCCAGTTCCCAAGACCACGGTTTTGTTTTGAGATCAAACTTCATTCCTAACCATTAGACGCTCCCCAGATTTTTTCTCTCCATTACCATACGATAGCCGTTGTGTTACGATCTACAAACAAAATCAGATATCGGATTGATTGGATGCTACGCAGTTTAACAAGTCACGCATGAGGTCAAAAACAACCCGCCAGAAAAATCCTATTATTCATTGTTAAAAAAATTCAATAGCGTTTTTTTTCTTTATTCATCGTCTGTCGTCAATGATGATTGACTTCGGCAATGTTGGATGGCAAGATCTTTTGCATGGGGACCCGCAGGATCACCCAGTAGGGATCCTCTTCGTTGTTCTTGGGGTATAGACCCTCCAGGGGATGTTGGGGGTGTTAACATAATTAGACTTGGTGGTCTTGTAACTGCGACTCGTCGGTAGACCATTTGCGTCGATAAAAAGTTTTCTGCCACATATTCACAAAAGGCATTGTCACACGTCGCCGTCGCAAAGCCCAATAGTAATACACTAAAGATTCCAAAGGTGACCCATCCTACCCATCTCTTGTCTTCTGGGAAATCACCAATTATCTTTACACAGATAGACACAAAGTATGCACCAAGCGTAAGGATCGGAATGAGCATTAAGGCAACGTATAGGAAGGAAAATGACGCTTTTTTCTCATCCAGGAACTCCTTCGTGACTGCGGATTTCGGTTGATCTGGAATACAGTAAAGATCGATCTTACTTCCCTGAGGTGACATCCAATACGATGAAAACACATGCATATATTCTTGGGGTAACCCCGCAAAGCTTTCCACGTCTGGTTGCTTCACGTACTCCGTCTGTGTCGTTGGCGTATATGCGAAAACAACCTGAATATCATATCGGGCCGAAGAATTCGAGTTCCTATTCACAGTACATGCCACCACGACCCCATTCACTACTTGAGGATCACGATACCGCTTTAGAAAAATTCGTAGAGCACAGGTATTGTACAAGAGGAAAAAACCAGCAAACACAATACAAGCGACACCCAGCATGTATCGTGCCAAATGGTAAATATCTATCAAGTCCACATCGAAAAATTTCTTATTGTCGTTTTGTGCCAGAATATTCTGTGGCAGCAAGAGGAGTACCACTCCAATTATTGAAGACCTTGATGGCATCATTGTGAAGAAATATATTGGGGTGAGATATGAGGGAGACACCAGAGGTTGTTTTGCAAGTTGCAATACCCTGCTCGATTTCGAGAGGACAGGGATATTGACCTGCCGTACTGTACCAACAAATTCGGAGAGATGTGATTCCGCGCACGAATAATTGAAACTGCCGTTGAGAAACGTGTTTTGATATGCCATATGGGATCTGAAACGATGAAAAATTTCGGCACGTGCCTAAACACCCAATGACTCCGCTCCCAACGTATTGTTGTCGCACCTTATTTACAATGTAGGCATATACTACATGTGGAACTTCAACCGTTCATGGCTGTATGTAAGGCGCACGTACCGTTCGTCATCTGGGTGTACGGTTAAAGCTACAGTTAAGCACCTGCCAGCTTGGTGGGTCTGCGTGCGCATATACAACAGGGAATTTTCCGTGGTTGGTATGATACTGTGAAAAGACCCGTGAGTTTGTTGTGATAGTGGGAACAAATTTGTGAGGGACTATTGGATAATTCGATGTATGTGATAGTGAATTTGGATTGCGGTAGGTGAACTACCAGCAGAGAAATGGATGTCGATGCCTAGATTATCTACCCATTCGTGGCGTGAATTTTGCGATCGTGGCTCATCCTAGACTTGCCACACAGGCTCACAGAATCCAGACTATCTCCTGATATTCAGCCTCTATAGAAGGCATGACTCAGTTTCTTTTCAACGGCAAGCCGGACTTCATATGATCTATGTTAGGGATGACCACGTACATCACGAAAGCAAATCGTAATCGATTTCAATCATGTGTTGGCAGAATTCTGTGAAAAAGCAGCAGGTCAAAGGTTGGGTCGATGAACGTTGGGTCGTAAGAGGTCGTGAGAGGTTGGGTCGTTGACCATTGATTCCCTTCAAACGGAATGAAATGAGAGCAGCCTCTTTGGAAACGACGGGGTCGTACCATCATTCCTCGCAGCCTGGGCCAGGATCGTTTGCATTACAATTGGAACGCCGCTGCCCTTTGCTTGAAGGCTTCATGGAGGTCAGAAATGAAGAAGTGAGCTTGATGCCCAGGCCCTCAAGAAAAGTATTTTGTGACGGAAATAGTGGAGGCTATATGAAATGAGATTGGCAGCCATCACTTCGGTTCCCGGGTTTGTTCACATGTCCCCTTTACGGATTGTTTCCCATGCTGGATTCTTCGCAAAAATCGTCGGAAGAATGAACTTCAAACACACGTCAACGACACACTAGGGAAAGATTATGCAGGTGACGTGATATGGTGGAAAGCATGTTGATCATGTGTACAGAGCTCGAGCATCCAAACCCTTTCGCCCATCTTGGAACAGGACTATGGACCCATGGCAAATGCGGTGACGAAAAGACCGACAGAGGTGAAGCGTAGCGGCACGTAATATATCAACAATCAACAAAGTTGTCTCTATAGTAACTGTGAATGAGACAATTACACATTTTCTCGCAACACCTTGACAACGCTGGCAAAGGCGAACCATTCAGGAATATCGTCTCCTCCTCGAAGCATCTGTCGGAACTTCGTTCCAGACAACTTCTTTTCATTCAATCCCTTCTCCTTGGCTTCATCTGCCGTGACGTATCCGGCTTCTTCAGTGTAGACCAAGTTCAGTGATGGGACGGGCGTGACACCCAACTTCTCGGCGTTGGCCATGGCGGTATCTTGGGCATCGTAGGCACCGTAGTAGTCTTCTCCAGTAATGCTAGATTTAGATCCGGCCATATCACGTCCGATGATGAAGTGAGTGCAGCCAAAGTTCTTTCGGATGATCATGTGCTGGATAGCCTCCCTCGGTCCAGCCATGTGCATCGAGTATGGAAGGTATTCCCAGAACACACGAGGGTTTTGGGTTTCTTCCTTCAAAACTTCGTACGTCTTGTATCGGACAGTTCCAGGGATATCATCGGCCTGAGTGGGTCCGCATGTGGGATGGACGAGGACAATACCACCTTCTCCGACCAAAGGATCGTCAAGGGCACGAGTGAAGAGTTCGTAGTGAGCGCGGTGGACAGGGTTACGGCATTGGAAGGCAACGACGTCCTTGTCATCAGGAAGTTCGGCACGAACTTCCGCAGGGGTTTTGCAGGGGAAATCACGGACAGGAAAGTTCAATCCAGTGACCTTTCCTCCCATGTAGTACTTTCCACGCTCAGTGGCAACCATCAAGGTACCAGGATGTTCCAACTCAGAAGTTCCATAGCATTCTTTGCATTCCTTAACCTTGTTGGGGGTGAACTTGTCGGTGAATTCAACGGTGGCAATGGGGAGATCACCTTGTTTCAGCAAAATCGTGGTGCCAGGTTGAAGGTCTTCACTGTCGGTGTCGAACACGACGGGAAGTCCAAAGATCGTTCCGTCGGGAAGAGCCATGGTGTCGACGACGCTTTTGTAGGCGGCTTCGTCCATGAATCCGGTCAATGGCGAGAATCCTCCATTCATGATCAGTTCAACATCACAGAGTTGACGCTCCGAGGCTTCCAATTCGATCGTCGCCTTAGCCATGGCAGCTTCTTTGTCAGCATCCGATTTAACGACAAGATCCACCAAAGTTCCACCATGCGGCGATTGCTTAGCCGCCAATGACCTGTTAGGCATTATTGTTCGATGAAGAATGAAGACAATGGGAAGAAGAAGCTTGTGAGTTAAGTTATTCACTTCCTCGAAAAAAAACTGTCCATAGAGACTTCGTCCTTCGGAGCAGTCATTACCCGCCCGTGGTGGTCCAGGCGAACTTCGAGGAAGCACGTACGTTTGAAAGGAATGGGCGATTCCACGAGGTGCCACTGGCGTGAAAGCCGATGAGGAAGCGGTTAAACAGGCAAGGGCAATGAAGAGTTTCATCTTTCTATTCTCTGAGGTCTTTATCTGAGCAGATTCGTTTTTCGTCTAAAGAGAGCGAAGATCGATATAACTTTTCGGTGGGATGAAGACGACGAAAAGAAAATGAGCGGCTCACAATAATTTAGCGTGACGGCACAACGTGCGTTTTCGCGGGATGCCCTGCCTCGCCACGTCTCTTGTTTAGTGGAAGTTTGACCTCTCCGATCAGATTCTCTCCACCCCTCTCTACCACCGTACGGGGAAAATAGCAGATGTCCATCGCTGCAGCATGGGGGTAAATTTCAAAGGGGTCGTCGCGTGGTCTTCAGAGTGACGTAAGAAATGATGCCAAGTATCGGATACTTGAGATCTTCTTCACCTCGACGACGAGAACCCGAACAGACACGCTGTATCAACTAGTAGAGGCCCGCTGTTTATCGAAGGTCATGATTCCGTCACATTCCTGAGGAGATTCATGACAAGAATGGCTTGGGGAAAGTTGAAGTACCGGTATTCCTCATTACTCCATGTAAACGTGCACTTCACTTTCATCATCGTCACAGCAACTTTCGCTGTATGGAACAACAAGTTACGATTTTCGTACACTGTCGTCACATTCCTGAGGAGATTCATGACGCGTGTGACTTGGGGAAAGTCGATGTACCGGCATTCCTCATTACAAATTACTACGTGTAAACACGCAATTCCCTTTCATCATCGTCGCCGCAACCAATGCAATCTGAAGACGGCAATCCACCTCAGGTTGTATAGAACAACAATCTACGATTTTCGTACACCAGAAAAAATTCGACCGGGAATCTGTCATCTAAACCAAAAGGGTTCTATGGGTGATACGACGTCCTATATACAGCAGCGACCTCCGTGGATTGGTCGAGAGAGAAAAATTGCTTCGCCGTACTTGGTTGGAAAGGGTATGTTGTGGGACTGCAGGACTCGTTTTTCTGAACAATCATTTGACCTTGAAAATTTCCCTTAGCATCGCGCCAGATACTGGTTTCTTTTTCTGGAGGCGATCGTAAAGATAGCTCAACGCATGGGCCAAATGATACGCCGTTGGACGTTTGGTAGGATCAGGATGGTAACATGACCTCGTCGCAAGGAGCATGATCTGGAGATCCTTATTCGTTGCATTCAGAATCTTTTCAGGCATTGTGGGTAATCGACCTTCCAGTTTCCGTTCAACGACTTGTTCCAGTGTTAGTTGACCCTCCGGTTCCTTATGTGTCCACGGTTGATGGCGACTCATGACTTGATAGAGAATATTCCCAAACCCATACATGTCAGTGTAGGGAGGTTGGACGTAGCTGGTATTGCGGACCTCTTCTGGGGAACGCCACAAATCGGCACGGAATGTAACTGGTGCACCACATTCGACCGTGAAATTACTTCCCTTTTTGGTCCTCAAAAACATACCAATGTTGAAGTCATTCCACTTGATGACTTTGCCACTGTCCGAGTAGATGATATTGGCAATATTAATGTCATTGTGTGAAAACACCATCGGAGGAGGAGTTGGAATGGTAGGTTTGGTAAAACCATTTTCATCCTTGAAGGACTCGTGTGGAATGACCTGAAGGGCCTGTAGATCAGCCAATCCTCTTGCCAAGTCTCGGGCGATTCTCAATCTTTGTCGATTCCGTATATCATAGGACTTAACAACATCTCTCGCACCACTGGGCGCCCACTCTTGTAAAATTGATTGTCCACAAAAACCGTATGCATTAATAACGTATCGACTTGCAGTAAGGATATCACTAACGATGACGTCCATGGCATGTCGTTCATAGGCTTCGATATCAAAGTTTCTTTCGTGTTGTAACACCTTTAGGACGGCGGTATCGTTACCGACAGTCCACGCTGTTCGCCACGATCCTTTGGTACTCAAGAGGGATGTTTGATCCTCTTCCATCGAATGCTCATGTAGATAGTTGCATGTTGGGTGAACTTGTGGTGTAATGATGGGTTCGCACTCTTCAAAGAATTCTCGCTCAAAGGGGAAGTAGTTGTGTTCGTAGACGCTATTGTTGTCGACGCTATATCTCTCATCAATATTTGTCGGTAAGTCAAAGCGAATTGGACTTGAATCGGGAGGCTGCGAGTCGACAAGTCGACTGTCCCTTGGCGTCGA
>Ga0194115_10006829_pt1 | contig 11500 bp, 7 predicted proteins | sample TA2MahsurfametaG_3_FD_148656 | JGI IMG/M metagenome (GOLD analysis project Ga0194115, IMG submission 148656) | Freshwater microbial communities from Lake Tanganyika, Tanzania - TA2015002 Mahale S4 surface | ecosystem: Environmental > Aquatic > Freshwater > Lake | place: Tanzania: Lake Tanganyika... | reverse complement strand
TCACACGGAACCATGCGAAGCCCATGTACGACTATTCATCAGCGTCATCCTTCCAACCGACACCGACGTATATTAATGAGGCTGTCGAAATGCTCCTCTTTGAGTTTCCCTTCGTTCGAGTAGATAATATGCGAAAGTTTTTGAAGGATCACAAGCAACACTTTACACTGGTCCGGAATCACATCTTGGCCATTCTCAAGAACAGTCTCAACAGTCAAAAAGACACGAAGGCAAATGACGACGATGTGGAACTCCAGCAGTTTCACTCACTCAAACCTGTATGGGTGACGAAGCGTCCATCGCAAGAACAGATACAGTCCCTGGGGGCCCGGTACTGTACGAAAAGGTTTGTCCGACGACCACTACCAACATTGACGGATCCCATACTCCGGGACGAAGTTCAATTCGCACGAGAAGAGTTGGAGACTTGGATGGAAATGATGGATGAAAAACAAAAGCGTTGCGAGGCTCGAAAACGATCAAAGCAAAGTGGGAACGGTGTGGAATGTGGTTGTTGCTTTGATAAGGTCCCGATTGAAGAAATGGTAGGTTGTCGGAATGAGGGACACTTGTTCTGCATGGATTGTATCCAAGGCTATGCCGATACACAAATATTTTCGAATGGAAGTTTAGGGGTAATCAAGGCAACGGGGGTACAGGCTTGCGAGTTGGTTTGTTTCGATTCGAGTGGTTGTCAGTCAGGCTTCTTTGAAGACCAGCTACAGCGGGCTCTCCCAGTGAAGACATTGGAACGATATACCGAATTACAATTTCGCGCGAGTATTGAGGCTGCTGGAATGTCAGAGGAGATATGGTAGGTTTGCCTTTGGCAGTTGTCTTGCTGGAACTATACCTGGTTCTAGTAATGGAGCGTTTGAAGCTAACACCGCGACGTTTTTTGTCTGAAGTTCTTGTCCGAAATGTGGATTTCAGGCGTATCTTCCACTCAACTTGGTTGTTTTCCAATGTCCGATGGATGACTGTCGGCATGAATCATGTCGTAAATGTGGCAAGGAGCCGCACATTCCGTTGCGCTGCGAAGAAGTTGTCCAGAAGAATCGAGAGGATGAAGGCCGACTCAAGGTGGAAGAAGCGTTGGCGGAGGCAAAGATTCGCAAATGTCCAAAGTGTACGACACCCTTTGTGAAAAGTGATGGATGTAACAAGATGACTTGTCGTTGTGGGGCGAAAATATGCTACATCTGTCGGCAGGAACTCAACGGGCACAATCCATATGACCACTTTTGTAAAAAATGTGGAAAGTGTGTCCTCTTCTCGAATGCAGAAGAAGACGATCAACGAGCGATGCGAGAGGCTGGACTGACTGCAGCTCAAGCCTATCGGCAGGAACTACAAGAAACGGGAGGATCGGATGTCCATGTCGACATTGATGTCGATCGAATCATGACGTCAGGAGAGGCATCTCGTCGTCGTCCAGTCTCTATTCGACGATAAGCCACACACACAGCAGTGTTGATCGACCGTAGCTACATGAAACAATCCACGCACGGACAGGCTAACGGAACAGTATGTGGCATTACAGAATTGGAGTATTCAACGAGCTCTCACCTTACGGATAACAAAAGGCGAAGCAAGTAGTGTTATCCGATAGGTGATCTGCTGCACCACCCTCGCAGTTTTTCCCGCTCCGTCGGCCAAGATATCGTGGCAAACAGATCAGTGGGATAGTTGGGACGTGCGTACAGATAAGGCAATACATTGCGTTGAAACCAAGGCCGTTCTATTCATGTCGACTCGAAATGGTCGTTTGCTGGTTTCGTGAATGATGCTGATTTCTTTCTCGTAACCGGTTATCCCGTGATACAGTACCCAGTCAATTTATGGCCGTGTTGTCCTGATCCCATCGAGGGCCCGGATCGTGGTCGACGCGTTACAGGCGATTCATGTCGAGGCGAGAGAGGAATATGGCTGCTGACTCGCCCCCGAGCAGGTACGAGAGCTTTGAAGAATCGATGGAGTAGGAACAATTATGACGAATGCATAATTGTCAAACGATGGTAGTCACTGCACCACATGGGGATCTGGAGGCGCGATCAGGGTGACGGTGGGGGTATGAAGGCTTGACATAATGTGTTCATTCGGTCGTGGTCACGTGTGGCGGGGGTACAGCACAATCTTGAACGGTGGTATAGGGTACCAGACACGCAATCACAGGTTAAAGGAGCCGAAATGTAGATCACCGTGCTTGGTTTCATTCAAATACGCTTTTTGATTGCCTGACGACTACCGTACTTCGATCATGTGTATCCAATACTACAGTCCTAGGATATGAACCACAAGATGCTTTCGTCGCGGGGGCCGTCAGTCGGACTGTATTGATACGCTGACGTCTTTTACGCCTGAAGAATTCAGAACCTTCTTCTGGCATCCTGAGGATGCCAGAAGTGAAAATGTACTCTATGCTCACATGCTTACCGCACCGATGTTCTTCCTAAGTCTGTGGGATCTTTCTAGTAGTAGTATTCCATGACAGAGGTTGTTGACATCATGATCCGGCGATTTCATGTATTTCGCTGGTTTTCTTCGTCCTAGGCTGCCCATTTGTTGGTTTCCCCCCGCAACAACGATGGCGGACAAAGTCATGCCGACTACAGTACCATACAGTGATGGTTGGATACCAAATCCAACTACCGGTATATTGCATGATAATGGCTCTACGAGATCCACGTCTACAAGATTGTGCAGTTTGCCATCATAGCAAGTTCGGTATGTACTATCATATCGTGATCGATAGTAGGCCAAGTACTGTGTGACCAGAAACGTACATACATACCTCCCAGACCCGAATTTCACTGTGATACAATAGTGAGGTCGTGTCAAATGATGGTTCATTGCGGGACAACAAATGAACAACAGATCACAGCAGCCAGTCGTGTTTCTTGTATCATATCCATTGAAATAGACCATAGCATACTCCTTCCATCTTAATTCGCCATACATGTCCTCCGATAAGGTCTTCTGGTATAATCATGTCTTCCGTGCAACATGTTGGCGATTCGTCTGCGGGTGAGGGTGAGGAAAGCAACGTACAGTTGTATCGAGTTCTGGAAGTATTTCCGGAAGTCTCCATTGATCATGTGCAAAACTTGCTACGCGCTTGCGGTGACTCGGCAGAAGTGGTAATCTCCATTCTTTCGGAAGACTCGTATCCGAAGAGTACGTATGATCATGGGGGGGTGCTTCCCTCCGATGGTGAGCAGCAGAATATTTCGCCACGAGATCGAGTCTTGGAGTTGTTTAGGGATGTATCTACCGATTACTTGGAACAGTTACTCCATGAATTCAACAACTCAGCCGAAAAGGTCATGTCCGTGCTTTCCGATGGTTTGTATCCGAGGAGCAAGCCCGATCAGGACAGGTCTTCCCCTGATAGTGAGGAAAATGATATGCATAGGGATCGAGTACTGGAAGTATTTCCGGAAGTCACAACCGATCACGTGCAAAAGTTGCTCCGCGCTTGCGACGATTCGGCCGAAGTCGTAATCTCCATTCTTTCTGAAGACTCGTATCCGAAGAGTACACCTGATCATGGTGGGTTGCTTCCCCCCTCCTATGGTGAGCAGCAGAATATTTCGCCACGAGATCGAGTCTTCGAGTTGTTTAAGGATGTATCTACCGATCACTTGGAACAGTTACTCCTTGATTGCAACAACTCAGCCGAAAAGGTCATGTCCATTCTTTCCGATGGTTTGTATCCGAGGAGCAAGCCCGATCAGGACATGTCTTCCTCTGACGGTGAGGAAAATGATATGCATAGGGATCGAGTACTGGAAGTATTTCCGGAAGTCACAACCGATCACGTGCAACAGCTACTCCAGGCGTGCAACGACTCTACAGATGCGGTCATCTCCATTCTTGCAGAAGACTCGTATCCAAAGAGAATATCTGACGGAGGGACGGTTCCCTCTGATAGTGAGGAGCAGATTGTTGCCCTGCGAGATCGATTTTTTGTATTGTTTCCGGATGTGTGTAACAAACACTTGGAAAAGTTACTCCGTGATTGCGACAATGCGTTCGAAATGGTCGTGTCCATTCTTTCTGATGGGTCCTATCCGAAGAGCAAGTCTGATGGGGGGAGGCCCTTTGCTTTTGGAACGGCTACTACGGTATCTTCTCCGGTCCTCACACGGAAACATGCCAAGCCCATGTACGACTATACTTCAACGTCATCTTTTCAGCTGACACAGACGTATGTCGACGAAGCTGTCGATATGCTCCTCTATGAGTTCCCCTTCATTCGAGTAGACAGCATGTGCGTATTTATGAAGGAGCACAAGCAACACTTTACACTGGTTCGGAATCATATTTTGAAATCTCTCAAGCAAGGCGACAAGGTTCACCATGACAACGCAACTGACGACGACCTGGAACTTCAGCAGTTTCAATCACTCAAATCTGTATGGGTGACGAAGCGTCCGTCGAAAGAACAGATGAGATCCATCGGTATCCGCCGCTGTACGAAACGGTTTGTCCTACGACCACTACCCACGTTAACGGATCCGATACTCCGAGACGAAGTCTCATTCGCACAACAAGAGTTGGAGACTTGGATGGAAATGATGGATGAAAAACAAAAGCGTTGCGAGGCTCGAAAGAGATCGAAGCAAAGTGGGAGCGGTATGGAATGTGGTTGTTGTTTTGATGAGGTCCCGATTGAAGAAATGGTGGGTTGTCGCAATGAGGGACACTTGTTCTGCATGGATTGTATCCAGAGCTATGCCGATACACAAATATTTTCGAATGGAAGTTTAGGGGTAATCAAGGCGACGGGAAAACAGGCTTGCGAGTTGGTTTGTTTCGACTCCAGTGGTTGTCAGTCAGGCTTCTTTGAAGAGCAGCTGCAGCGGGCATTCCGCGTGAAGACGTTGGAACGATACACCGAATTGCAATTCCGTGCAAGCATTGAGGCTTCTGGAACGTCAGAGGAGATATGGTAGGTTGCGTTTGGGAGTCGTTGGTCTGACTGTGAAATATCTTTTGGTTCAAATCATGGAGGTTTCGAAGCTAACACCATGACCTTTTTCCCTTGAAGTTCCTGTCCGAAATGTGGATTTCAGGCGTATCTTCCACTCAACTTGGTTGTTTTCCAATGTCCGATGGATGACTGTCGGCATGAATCATGTCGGAAATGTGGCAAGGAGTCACACATTCCGTTGCGTTGTGACGAAGTTGTCCAAAAGCAGCAGCGTGAGGATGAAGGCCGACTCAAGGTGGAAGAAGCGTTGGCGGAGGCGAAGATTCGAAAATGTCCAAAGTGTACGACACCCTTTGTGAAAAGTGATGGCTGCAATAAGATCATTTGTCGTTGTGGGGCGAAAATATGCTACATCTGTCAGGCAGAGCTGGATAAAGAGAATCCCTATAGTCACTTCTCCGATTCGAAATGTGTTATGTACTCGAATGTAGAAGAAGACGATCAACGAGCGATGCGAGAGGCTGGACTAACCGCAGCTCAAGCCTATCGCCAAGAACTACAAGAAACGGGAGGATCTGATCTCCGTGTCAATATTGACGTTGATCGAATCATGCATGTCAATCCACTGAGGGATGTCAATCTAATCAAGCCTTCAAATCCGGTACCCCGTCGACGCCGTAGCTTCTTTCGCAGGTTCTGACTATCAAGGCCCTGCCGACGACTAGTCGTGGCAATTCAGCTGGGAATATAGTCGTACGAGAAAGTTTGATAGAAGTTGGTGATGTTTGCGTCCTTGCAGACAATCAATGCGTCTGATGCAACTGCCCAAGTCAGATCATCCGCCTGTTTCGCGATGCGGCCGCTAGAAGATAGTCACGACTAACGAGGCCATCAAGGTCGTAACTTGCGTTGTTTTTTTTGGGGCGAAAATATGATTGGAAAGTAAAGTTAGTCTACCTTAAGGTGGATTGTTAAAGCCAGTTGTTCTTCAGCGCCTTTTGAGATCCCATGCGCTTGATGACAAAGAGGACTACCACGAGGCCTGCGGTAACGATGGACACAAGAACTCGGCTGAAGCTATCAGGCAGTAAATCAAAGCCCTTGGATGGCGATGTTCGAGTGAAGAAAAGGTCGGGTCCGCCAAAGGCAAGAACAAGTGATTGTGACTCCAGTGCAGTAGGCACCGAAACGATGGAGGCGACAGCCTCCAGAGTATGGTTGTAGGATAGGACTGATTGCGGCATCTGCACGATCAACTCACTGTACGGATAAAGTCCTTCCTTCTTTTCAGCATCCTTCAGTTCACCCATTGGCCGCCGAGTTTCCAACAACGGACGATTGACCGACGCAATCTTCCCATCATCACTGGCAATGAGGATGTTTCGGCTACTGATCCCACCTCGTGTTGCAGTGACACCTAGTGCCGTTACGCGCTTGGGAAAGACGTAGGTCTTTGAAAGTACGACTGGCTTTGATTCTCGAACGTCGAAGCTTGAAAACGAAGTGGCATGTTCCGGGGAGGAAAACATACCAATACCCTTGGGGTCAATCATACCCTCGTGAAGAGTCAAGACGCCCAACTCTGTCCGGCGAGTCTTGCTGTTGACAAAGGAGTAGAGGACCCAGTTTTCAGAGATAAGCGCAGTTACGTCATGATCGGTATCGGCATTGGCATGACTCGTTCGATACAGGATACGGCCTGAGACAGTATCCACCAGGTTGACGAAAAGGTTGGCCATGGAATCTTCTGGCTTGGTTTCAGCGGTGGCAGTATCACCTACTCCAGCAGGCTTGCGTTTTGGCGTTTTACCACTTGCCTTTTCAAGAGACGTTGCAATACTGGTTTTGGAAGCAGCATCTGTTGTCGTAATGACCACGGCGAGGTGTGGGTTAATGTACTTGAGTAGTAGAGCGTTATCACCCAGAATAGTGCTCATAGTCTGGACCATCTCGTCACGAATAGGATAGGCGACTTTGACAACTCGTTCACCAGCGAATGAGCTTCTTCCGACCAAATGAGAAACAAAAGTGGAATCTGGGCCTGCCGCAACCTGGTATGATTCTACCGTGCTCATCACCTTGTCAACGACGTGAGTGTACATCCCGTTGGAAGCTCGGGTCAGTTGCTCCTTAATGAGGGCGAATGTCTCGGAATCTCCAGGAATCATGGAAACACTTCGGTCCTCATGGAGCAACAAAGATGCTTGATGACAACTACCAGTCGATCCATAGATGGGGATAACTTGAGAAACGGGAGAGGTCACAGTGGACGTCGATGCTGCATGAACAGCTCCACTAGCTCCATCGATACATTTCCATTCAACAAAATCGGAAGCGGCCGAAATCACAAGAATCTCACGACTATGTGTCCCACCATTGATCCCATGAAACGCAGCAGGCGAATTCGTCGTCCCATGGACCATGGTATGCCACAGGGCCGTGTTGGGTAGGTCTAATGACCAGCGCATAGATCCACGATTCGGCCCGGAAGTTTCTAATCCCCACATCCGATGATTCTTCTGTGATAGGAGGGCAGCGACTTTCACAAAACCGAAAGTATGATCACGGGCACTGAATCCTCCCGCCGATGACGAACCAAGGGAGAAGAGTGATAACAAACTCTCGGCTTGAGCACTGAGACGGCTTGAAACGGAAAGTCTGTTGGAAATGATATCCTTCTCTTCGCTCGAATCATTCGAACCCATATGGCTGGCATCCAACATGACAGCCGATGAAATCGACGCCAGTCCTTCTTCCGCCGACCACCTAACTTTTGTTGAAACAGAAGTTGAAGCAACTGAGAAGGAGACCTGCGTTGTGGTCCCGCCCGACGTACTCAACAACACTCCTAAGGAGTCTGTGGTACATTCTAGGACTGAAAGATTTTCGACAAAGTTCCCATCGGAAAGGAAGACATCACCAGACATGGGAGTGGGGGATGACGATGCGATAAATGCCGCCAGACTGTCACTACCCATTTCGACGACAAGCTTGGCAGCACGACAATAGGCGACTACACCATTGACTGGAGAACCATTAAGAGGTCTCCATCGACTTCCAAAACCTTCGTAAAGTCGCATCCCATTCTTACCCTCTCCATCAATGCCATGTACAGCAATCGCGAAATCATTATTCGTTGGACGAACTGCAACTACCTTTACCCAACTCTCACTCCACGATGAGGCGTCAATCACATCAGTCTTCCCCTCTAAGGAAAAGATAGCAGCATTCCCACTAGTCGTCACGCCTAGGCCATAAAAGGATCCTTGGGTAAAGTATGTCTCCAAGGAGGACACGACCAAAGAATCGAGATGGATCGATTTGATTGATAGGAATTCATCATTCCCAACTTGCATATTGACACTCCAGATCCGATTCGAGGTACCATCTTCTTGCACATATGCGATAACTCCCTGCATATGACTACCATCCTCCGAGACGACACTCAAGACTTGTGGAGTTTCTCCACTCTTGAGTTTCTGGTTTAGACCCTTCACAAAGGAAATACGATCAACAATAGATCCATCCTTCGCCTTCAAGATGAAAATTTCTCCTTCGGTCGAGACTAGAACATATTCACCACCGACTGCCCAAACACCGGATTTCCCATTCCCCTTCATTTGGGTGTCCCACAGTAGGGCGCCTGTTGCCTTGTCCCAACTGCGGGCTAAGCCAGAACTATCCATGGTAAAGAAGACGGTATCAGTGAATGCCAGGCTATGTTCGGAACCCTTTCGGCCACAGACATTACGACGCCACAGTAAGGAACCATTTGCAATGCTTCGACTTGCGACGTAGCAGGAACTATCGTCTGTCGTAAGGATGGAATCACCATGAACACCCACATGTTTGGTCACCCCATGTCCCGAGGTGACCAGAGTAAAATCCAACAATCCTGCATCTTCGCGATGCAAGGCAGACGTTGAGGCTATGAACCATAGGGAACACAAAGCTTTACTAGTGACCCTCATTGTGTACAAACTTTGTTCCTTGAGAACGCCAATGATCCTCAGCAAAAGGAGAAAACGGACGATGGGTGTTGGGAATCACCGGCGGCTAGTACTGCCTTGCAAAGATCGGCGGATGTTGCCACCAAGCTTCACTGTATGCATACACAGCCCGCAGGCATCGTTGTCATTCGTCACGGCAATGACAGACAGACGCGATAGGGCGAACGAAAGAGTCGAGCTATTCGTACCATCGAGTCTGGTCGCCCACGAGGAATAGCGTCTACTATTCCTGTGAGTCACGCGAGTGGGCGCAGAGAAGGCCCCCAATTCAGGAAATTCTAGGATACTGGAATATATTTTTCTCTTAGCTGAGGTAATACTATAGTCCAACGACGGATGAAGCAGATACCGCAAGCTCTTTCAGACGATTGACAGCCTTCTCGGCAACCTGTCTTGCACCGATCAAGACTAACGGCACTCCATTCCCAGGTCGGGTGCTGGCACCGCAGAACAATAGATTTCGATGAGAAGTAGAATCTTGACTTGGTCGTGTCAGACTGAGTTGTGAAAAGCCATGACTCTAGAGGAAGGTGGATGATACCCAAAGTTAGAATCCATATGCTGGAACCTTTTGGATGCCACGTCATGGGACTGAAGAAATTCCTCAGATTGGTACTTACTAATGCAAAGGGCGTTCCTGCGGCCAGATGGAATTGCTCCGCCCACGTAGCTGGAGTGTCGACGACTTCGTCAATGATTAGGTCTTCCAAGTTTTGGAGAGATTCTAGAACGCTCATTCTTGCCAATACGGCTTTCCGAGCTTCCTTGATGGTAGCTTCTGAAAATTGACTCTTATACCGGTGTAAGGATTCTTCACGTGGTAGTTTGGCATAGTCGGCATCTCGGACTAATGTACGACACGGAACAAGGACCATGATTGAATCACAACCATCCGGTGCAGCGGTGGGATCTGTCTTACTAGCTCGATGGACATAAAAATTGAAGGGAGTGTCAGGTCGGACGTCGCCATGATTGTCGCGTAGAATACCCCAACTAGCTTCAGCCTGTGATCTTGAATTGGCAATCATGAAAACATTGTGCGTATTTAAGGCATTTAATTCCTTCCTCACTGACCAGTGAAATGAGATCACTCCACTACTGAAGGAAAAACCGTCATCCCAATCGAAAATCCCCGGGGGTATTTCAGTTGACGACGCTGTATCACGATTGGACAGAAGGCTTTTTGTGGCATAAGGTAAATCAGCATTGACGACCACAAGGTCCGCCGGAAAAAATGATTCCTTAGAACCCTTAAGGATGGTCACACCATCTTCCTGAATACGTGTCACCATTGCGTCGGCCTCAATATGGACACCCAGAGTCGTAGCCAGGCGTTCTAGAGCATCCGTTACGGATTGAAAGCCGCCTATCGGTGCATAGACTAGCAGGACAGACCGAAATCCTCGTATATGTGAGCGACTCTGTGCATCGTATGCCATTTCGGGACAAGTGTAGAAGAATATATACTACTCACCGCCTGATTTCGCGTTGCTAGGATGAAGCTCAATGGCAGCAAGTAAACCAAAAACAGCTGGAGCCGTACTCCGTAAGACACCACCACCCAGAAGTTGGTTATTACGGTAGGGCTCAAGGCCAACGTAGAGGTCTTGAAATGATGCCAGGGCTTTCATTTTGTTCGATTGAAAAATGGCATCCAATACATCTGAATGTGGCTTTAAGGGCCAAGCTCTTGCGAAGTCCCGAAGAGCTTCGATTACGAACTTAGGCAAGGATCCCAAATCAATACATTCTTCGATGAAATTAGACAAACCAGCATCGAGAAAGGCACTCGTCGCTCTCATATATTCGTCCCAATGGATCGCACCATTTTCTTCCCAACTATTCATGATTTCTCGAGACTGTTTTTCAGCCTGGCATATCTTTTCCGATGGTCGTCCTCGAGGAAAGCCTAGTTCAATGGTATCCCCGTCTTCAAAGATGACCTGGTAGGCAGGAACGCATTGATTGATATGCAGTCCGAAGGCATCTGCTGATTGCCCAGTGCAATCAAGAAAAAGTGCTCGGTAGACGTCGGGAAGCAAAAGAAGGCTGGGACCGCGTTCGTGACGAAAGGTGCCATAACTATCGATCGTTCGTTCGAAGGATGCACAACGACCACCGACCCTAACATTTTTTTCAACAATTGTAATGTGACAAGCGCCATCGTAGGAAGCAGCGATCCTTGATGCGACTGCCAAGCCACCAACACCACCACCGACCACCACTACTCTCGGCTCAGGAATCCCATTGTCGAAATCGGACGGATTTTGGGAAGCTAGTAATGGATGTGTTGTTTGATGAGATACACCATTAAAGGCATCGCAAAAGCTGGTGAAGAGAAGAAAAACCCATGTAGTCACTGTCAGCAATACAAAGCTAACCATGGCATCAAGGTGTCAGAAATGTGAAATCGGAGCCAATCACTTGAAAATTGGCGCAGAGAATGGCTTCATCATCCGGAGGAATACTTTATCTTTATAATGACATTTTTGCTCCTTTCGGCAACCATCGTGGTGCGAGTCCACATGGTCTAGAGGCATGATTCCTGCTTTGG
>Ga0194115_10006827_pt1 | contig 11503 bp, 10 predicted proteins | sample TA2MahsurfametaG_3_FD_148656 | JGI IMG/M metagenome (GOLD analysis project Ga0194115, IMG submission 148656) | Freshwater microbial communities from Lake Tanganyika, Tanzania - TA2015002 Mahale S4 surface | ecosystem: Environmental > Aquatic > Freshwater > Lake | place: Tanzania: Lake... | reverse complement strand
CACGATAGCGCCTGCGGCCCCGTCAGAAGGCCCCACGGTGATCTGATGCTCCAGGCCAAGCCTTTTACTTTCGGACGGCTCAATGGGACTGCCTATGACTTTCCTGAAGCCGGTGACGTTCTGCCCATGCACACGCATGGCGAGGCTGACGTTTACATTACCGTGGTGGCGCGCGGCTCCTTTCGGGCGCATGGCAATGGCTGGGAACGGGTTCTCAGGGCTGGTGATGTGGCCGATTGGAAGCCGAATGATCCGCATGAGTTTGTTGCACTCGGTGCTAATTCACGAATTGTAAACATTATCAAAGGCTGATATGGCCGCAGCACAAAAGATTTCGGAACTTACGACAGCCGGACCCCTTACAGGACCCGAGTTGGTTCCGATTGTCCAGAACGGCGGCACTGTCCAGACCTTTGTTTCTACTCTAGCCATCTTCGCCACCAGCACACTAAGCTCTGACATCGCTACTGTATCGGTTCGCCTAGACCAGGTATCCGCCCTAGTATCATCTAATGCTGCGGCCATTACCTCCACGAACGCCGTAGTATCTACATTGGATACACGTGTTGCTGCCGTATCAGCTTCTGTATCGGTTTTGAAAATCCAAGTTGACGCAGTATCAGCGGCCCTAACTTCCACTAATGCAGTAGTGTCTACGCTAGAAGTTCGCGTCAGTACAGTGTCCGCTGCCGTTTCTGCCAATGCAGCTTCCATCACCTCCACCAACGCTGTCGTATCTGCTCTCGACACTCGCGTCGCTTCGGTGTCCGCTTCGGTGTCCGCTTTGCAAATCCAAGTCAACGCCGTTTCTGCTGCCCTTACTTCGACCAACAATGTAGTATCCGCCTTAGAAATTCGTGTCAGCAACGCCTCCGCTGCCATCGTCTCAGCCAATGCAGTAATCGCCAACGTGTCCGCTTTGGTGTCCGCTCTCGACATCCACCTTACCAACGTATCGGCCTCAGTATCCGTTCTTAACGGCCAGATGCTGCAAGTACAGGCGTCTATTTCCGCCATCAATTCGGTCCTAGCTACCATCGACACTTCGGCTATCGCTGCTTTAGAAGTCCGCGTCAGCAACTTGTCAATTGCTGTATCCACCAATACAGCCGCCGTCACATCTATCAACGCCGCCGTTTCGGCCCTTGATATCCGCCTTACTGCCGTATCCGCATCCGTATCCGTCAATAGCGCCGCCATCACTTCCATTAACGTCGTCCTCTCCACCAAGGTCAACCGCGTCGGCGACTTTATGGACGCAGTCCAGTACATCGAGTTCGACACCTCCACCACAGTTGCTACGTCAGTCGGGCGTCTGCATTGGGACATTGAATACGGTACGCTTGACATCGGCTTGGCAGGGGGCAACTCCAACCTCCTTATCGGCCAACGCGAAGTCATGTATGTCTACAACAATACTGCTGCTACCCTCACTAAGGGCAAGGTCGTAGAAGTTACGGGTGCCCAAGGACAGCGCCTTACCGTCAAGTTAGCTCAAGCCGACAATGACGCTAACAGTGCCACAGTCCTTGGCATCATGTTAGAAACGGTTTCTGTAAACGCTTCCGGTTACGTGGCTACCAATGGCATCGTACGTAACGTAAATACCGGCGCCTTCACTGATGGTCAGATTGTCTATTTATCTCCGGTCTCAGCCGGTGAGCTAACTGCCACTAAGCCCATCGCGCCCCAGCACCTGGTTATGATTGGCTACACCGTTAAGGGTGGCTCCGTCGGCGCGGGCTCCATTTACGTCAAAACCCAGAACGGCTACGAAATCGGCGAACTGCACGACGTCAAGACCTCTTCCAGCGCCTCCATTGCCAACAACGAAGTCATCGCGTGGAACACCAGCGCCGGGGTCTTTACCAACTCCACCGTCCTGATCGACACCCAAGCTTCCATCAGCGCCCTTAACATTCAAGTCGCTGCTGTGAGCGCGGCTACCTCAGTCAACGCTGCCGCCATTACTTCCATCAACAATGTCGTCAGCGCCCTTGAAATCCGCGTCAGCACCGTATCGGCTCAGGCGTCCGCTATCCAGTCCCAAGTCAACGCCGTATCGGTTCTTGTGTCTGCCCTTGACGTGCGCGTAGCTTCTGTATCAGCCTCAGTATCGGCGCTTCAAGTTCAAGTCAATGCCGTTTCGGCAGCCCTGACATCCACCAACAACGTCGTCTCAACCCTTGAAATCCGAGTCAGCGCGGCCTCCGCTACTGGTACCACCAACTCCGCCGCCATCACTTCCATCAATGCAGTTCTCGTTTCGATCCTCGCCATCCTTAACAATACCAACTACCGCATCATTGAGTGAGCGAGTGAGAATCTACTTGCACACCTTTCTCACCTAGGCTAATATGCGCTTCTTAACAAGGAGCCATACATGTCTGACAAAGTCAATCGCGTCCAACTTCTTAACGACGCCAAAGCCCAACTGACCCCGTGGACCACCGAAGATGGACGCCTCTTCTTAGACTACACCGACCTCGGCATTCGCCGAACCCTGGCCATAACCCCCGTCGGCAACTGTGACTTCCGTGGTTGGTTTTCTGCCTTCTGCGTCGATCAAATCAACCTGGTACCCAACGGCGATCTTGTCAACTCTGCTCAAACTTACTTCGCGCATTGGACCCGCACCCGTGGCCCCAAACTCAAAGATTACATTCGCGTGGGTGGGCGCATCGGCGAACTCTACATAGACACGGGCAACGACGCAAACGATGCTTGGCGCATCACCCCGACCGGCATCGAACTCGTCAAGGGCGGTCCTACCCACATCCGCATGCTGCGTGGTGCGGGTGTTCTGCCTCTGATTGAACCCGACTTCAACGCTGATCCATCAGAATTTCCTACCCTGCTTCGCAAGTACATTGCTTCTGACGATGACACCTTAATGCTACTAACGGCGTGGCTTCTCGGCTGCCTGCGCCCGGAAGGCCCTTACCCAGTTCTCACCATCTCAGGCGAGCAAGGTTCAGGTAAGTCCACCGTCCTGCGCCTTATGCGTCGCATCATCGACCCCCATGCCCTCGACATGCGTACGCCCCCCGAAGACCAACGTGACCTCCAAGCTATGGTACGCAACTCCTTCATATTAGCGTTCGATAATGTATCCTACATCAGCAACAAGATGTCAGACGCCTTGTGCGTCATCAGCACCGGCACCGGGGCCCAAGGTGGTCGCGCACTCTACACCAACGCCGAAGAGTCCGCCGTGCGCGTCTGTCGCCCCGTGGCCATGAACGGCATCCCTGACGTAGTCGAGCGCGGCGATCTTGTTGATCGCTCCATCCACGTTCACCTGCCCCGTATCGACCCGCGCCTGCGCCGTGACGACTCTGAATTTTGGGACAGCTTCCACGCCGACCATCCACGCCTACTAGGTTCCCTCATGAATGCAGCATTGAAAGCTATGCAAAACTATGGTAATGTAGTCTTGGCTGAAAAGCCGCGCATGTCTGCATTCGCAGTGTGGGCTGTTGCCGCCGAACAAGCTTTTGGCTGGGCGCCGGGTCGTCTTATGGAAGTCTATAAGAACAACCGCTCGGCAGCCGAATCCCAAATGCTAGAGTTCAATGGCATGGCATCTGCACTGCTACGCATGATGGCAAAACAGAAGGAGTTTTCAGGAACCTATTCGGATTTGATTGGACAGTTGGAAATGAACATCGGCCCTCGCGAACGCCTACCCCAGACCTCTCACAGCTTTGCTGCGGAACTGAAGCGCATTCGCCCAGCCCTAGAACGCCAAGGCTTGCGCTTCTTCAATGCTGGGCGTTCCGGTTCTGTCGAACAGAAGGGCCGTTCGCGCATTTCCATCGTTCGTCAAGATGAAGAGGAACCCGCACCAGCATGACCGACGAGCCTTACGTTCCCAAAGTCAGCACCAAGAAACTGCCCGCGTACTTCGACAAAATAAAGAAGAGCGCGCGGGAACGTACGGGCAACCCCCTTTCCCAGAAGGAACGGGTGGCCAAGCATAAGCGCGAACTCAAGGCCATGAACATCCACAAGCCCGGCCACGGCATTCGCGCCGAGAACGTCAAAGCCATCCGCGACCTTAAGAACCACTTGCGCGAAACATGGCAAGCCTCTTGGGACAAAATAAACAAGATCAAAAAGCTGCGCCCCAAGCAAGTCGAGTTCGCCCGCCACTATGCCCTGAACGGACGCACCAACAAATGTGGCGCCATGCGCCTCGCGGGCTACGATACCGTCAATCCTGCCGTTCTGCTGGCTATGGCCAACAAGAACCTATCCATTCCACACTTCAACGATCTAGTTACTGCTTTCGAAATCGAGGAGAAGGCCCGCATGAAAATCAACGTAGAAGACGTAGTCAAGTGGTTCAACGACATTGCCACCCAGGCCATGGCTTCCGGCGATTTTACTAACGCCAACCGCGCCATGGAGAACCTTGCCAAATACCTAGGCATGTTCGTCGAAAAGAAAGAAATCACGCACCGCACCATCCATTCCAAAGAAGAACTGGATACCCGGATCAGCGAACTGACTGCCATCCTACGCGAAGCAGAGCCGGACATTGAGCGAAAACTCCGCATCCACTAAAGACGAAAAGCTTCTCCAGCTAAAAGCTGAACTGGCTGACGCCCTCCACCAAAAAGCGGTACTGGAGGCGCAAGAAGACTTCTACGTATTCGTCAAGCTCCTCGCGCATTTGATGCTTGATGGCAACGACTACCGTGACGGGCGCCACATCGAAGCCATCGCCGCCACTTTGCAGGAAGTAGACCGGGGCCTCGTCGACCGCCTGATGCTGGCCCTGCCGCCCGGCTCCATGAAGTCCGTTCTCCTGATGCTTTTCACCGCTTGGTGTCTGGGCCGCCACCCTACTTGGCGCATCATGTGGATTTCGCACACCACCGACAAGGCCGTGGAATGCTCTGGCCGTATCCGCGACTTAGTGCGCTCCACCGAATACCAAGAAATCTTTCCCGGCGTCCACATCCGCGACGACATGTCCGGCGTTACCGGCTGGAAGCTCGTAACAGGTGGCTCCTTCATGCCAGCCGGTGCAGGCAAGTCCATCGCCGGTTATCGCTTCAACTTGGGCATCCTCGATGACCCCCTCTCCGAACAGACCGCCAAGTCCGACACCGAACGCGAACGGGTCAACAACTGGTATGGCCCCGGCTTCCGGTCCCGTAAGCTGCCCGATTCCCGCATCGTCCTTGTCAACACACGCTGGCACGTGCGCGACCTTTCCGGCTTCCTCCTCGACAAGTCTGCCCGCAACGCCCGCGTCGACCAGTGGGAAGTCATATCCATCCCAGCAATCCTTGACAAGCCTGCCGCCGACCACCTGATGCTGCCCGAAGGCGAATCCTACTGGCCCGAGTTCATCACCATGGACGACCTGATCGCCACTCGCGAGGGCCTGAATCGGGCAGACTGGGGCGCCCTGTATATGCAGACCCCAACCGGCGAGGATGGCAACGTCTTCAACAAGGACGACTTTCAAGACTGGGACGAAGACGATCCGCCCGAATGTGACGAAATCATTCAGACCCTAGACACGGCTTTCTCCACCAAAGCCAAGGCCGACTACTCCGTGATCCAGACATGGGGCATCTTTCACCTGACCTTCACGGACGACAAAGGCTACGAATATCAAGAGCCTAACGCCATTCTCCTAAACCAGGTGAGGGGCCGCTGGTCCTTCCCCCAACTCCGGGCCGCTGCCAAAGAGCAATACAACATGTACAGGCCCGACCGCATGATCATCGAAAACAAAGCCTCTGGTCAGTCCCTCCTCCAAGACCTTAAGCTTAACGGCTTGCCAGTATTGCCTTTTCAGCCGGATCGTGATAAAGTAGCACGTGCCCATGCCGTCAGCGGTATCGTTGAGCGGCAGCGCGTCTGGCTACCCCTAGGCAAGAAGTTCGCAGCCGAACTCCTTCAGGAAGCCCTTGAGTTCCCAAAAGGCGCCCATGACGACGCGGTCGATTCCATGGTCATGGCGCTTCTCTACTTGCGGCGCCGCTACCAACTAACCCAAGAGGCGGTCAACCAACCTGACCCAGTATCCCGCCGCCGTCCTTTCAAAAGCTATTGGAGCCAAGTGACCCATGTCCGATAATCTTGAAGAAGCCCCTGAAATGGAATTTGAGTTCTCCGAAGAAACCTTGGAACTTGAAGTCCCTGAAGAGGTGATTGAAGTCGACATGTCCTTCGGCGCCAATCTGGCCCTGTCCATGGACGACGCTATCCTACGCGACATCGGCTCGGCCCGTCAAGACGCCCTTCAAAACTATAAGAACTCCCGCCAGCAGTGGGAAGAAAAGATCAAGCAAGGCATCCGCTACCTGGGCCTGAATACCGAAGGCGAGGGCAACACGGACGTCGAAGGTGCCTGTACTGCTGTCCACCCCCTCCTTATCGAAAACGTAGTCAAGTTCCAAGCCAAGGCCATTCAAGAACTCTGGCCAGCCAAAGGCCCCGTTCGTACCAAGGTTCGTGGCTACGTCGACGTGATCCGCGAGAACACTGCCCAGCGTGTCCGCACCTACATGAACTACCAGCTCACCGAGCAAATCCCAGGCTTCTACAGCGACCTAGAACGTAACCTGTTCCGCGTCGGCTTCATGGGCACCGGCATCCGCAAAGCCGGATGGAACGCCACCTCCGTTATTCCTGACCCAACTATTGTCTACGCTGAAAACTTCTATGTCGACCCTTCCGTCTCCCATCTGAAGGACGCCGAAGAATACATCGAAGTCATGGAGCTGTCTACTCGCAAGATGGACAACCTCATCGCCTCCGACACCTTCCGCGAGTTTACTGAGAACGACGCCGAGGAAACACTCGACACCAACGAAATCACCGAAGCCATCGCCAATGCCCAAGGCTTCGATATGTCCCTTGAACGCAAAGGCTTTACGGTCGGTGAGTCCCATTGCTATCTCGACCTAAACGGCGATGATCCCTTCCTGCCCGAAGGCGGCACAGCGCCCTACATCGTCCACTTTAACGTCAAGACCGGCAACGTCTACTCCATTCGTCGCAACTGGCGCGAAGAAGACCGGGCCATGACCAAGCGCCTCTGGTACACCATCGACCAGTTCATTCCGGCCTTCGGCATCTACTCCCTTGGCTACGTCCATCTTATCGGCGACCTCGCCGCATCCACCTCTGCTGCCCTGCGCGCTCTAGTCGACTCCGGTCAATACGCTAACTGGACCGCAGGCTTTAAATCGCAAGACGCTAAGTTCGCCGAATCCGACACGCCCCTTGGCTTCGGCGAGTTTCGCGACGTCAACCTATCGCCCGAAGAACTTCAGAAGGCGTTCCTGCCGCTTCCCACCAAGGAACCCAGCCAAACCCTCTTCGGCCTCATGAAGTACATGGTAGAGTCGGGCCAGAAGTTCGCCGACTCCGCTGACGAAGTCGTTGCCAACAGCACCAACTACGGTCCAGCGGCAACTACTCTAGCTTTGCTTGAAGCTTCCCAACGCTTCTACTCGTCCATTCACAAGCGCCTTCACCAGTCGCAGGGCGAGTTCCTAAAGCTAATCGGCGAACTCAACTTCGAGAACCTGCCCGACGTCATCAACTTCGTGGTAGGTTCCGAAAATCAGTACGTCCAGCGCACTGACTTCAATCCCCAGATCGTTGATGTCATTCCGGCTTCCGACCCCAACGCCCTTACCGAATCGCAGCGGGTAGCCAAAGCTCAGATCGAACTCAACACGGCAGCCCAGTTCCCCCAACTCCATGACATGCGCGAAGCCTTGCGCCGCTACTATGCAGCCCTTGGTGTCGAGTCCATCGACAAGCTTTTGACTAACCCCGAAGCCCAAGCTGTCAGCGCCGACCCCCTCACTGAAATTCAAGTGGCTATGTCCGGCAAACCCATCAAGGCCCAGCTAGGCCAGAACCACGCTGCCCATATCGCAGTCAAAACGGCCTTCTTACAAGCACCTCAGATGCAGGGCGCCAACGATCAGACTATTGCGCTGGGTCAGCAAGTCCTTGCAGCCAACATTGCCGAACACAAAGTCTTGATGTTCGTTGCCCAAGCCATGCAGCTCGCCCAGCAGATGGGCATGCCCATCCAAGACGAAAACGTCCAGGCCCAGATCGCCACCCAGCTTGTGCAAATCTCAGCGGCCAGCAACCCACAAGCCCAGCAAGCTAACGTCGAGCAGCAAATGCTCCAACTTCAAGCTGCCGAACTTGAGATGGCCGGACAGCGCATCCAATCTCAAGATATCCGCGAGGCAGCCAAGATCGCCCAGAAGAACCGCGAGCTAGACCTCAAAGAAACGGATATGCTTCTGAAAGCCCAAAACTCCCAAAAGCGGAACCAAATCGACGCCTCTGCGAAAATACTTGACAACTCGGCTAAATTAGCGGATATTCAAGCCCAAAGACTTGCAGAAAGAGCTAACACGCCCGCCACATGAAACTACTATCAGAATACGTATCCGAAGTCCAGAAGCACATCGACCAAAAGAAAGATGCTTTAGCTAGGGGGTCAGCGACCTCCTACGATGAATACGCTCGCGCATGCGGCGTCATAAGCGGCTTGGGTCTTGCCGTCAACATCCTAAAAGACCTCTTCCAATCAACTCCCCCAGAGGAAAGGAACTGATGCTTACTACCCGCGCGCCCCTAGACGGGGCCATTTCTAACGACCAGTGGATTTCGGCTGACGAAGTTTCCGATCCGACGCCACTGCCACGGATTCCCGGAGTGGGGATTCTTGTCCGGCCTGTGCCTATTAGGCGCAAATCTGCGGGCGGTATCCTTCTTCCTGATTCATTCCGAGAAGACCGTGAGTATCTCAACACTGTGGGCCGCGTCCTTGCTTTGGGCGAACTCGCATTCATCGACGAAGATATATACCGGAAAGGTCCTTGGGTCAAGCCCGGCGACCACATCGTATACTCAAAACTCGCAGGCCAGAAAATCTTTTGGAAGGGCGTGAAGCTCCTCCTCATCAAAGCTTCTAGCATCGAGCTTGTGGTCGATACCCCGGAATATCTCGACTCCAACTTCAAGGAATAAATCATGTCCGAATCCGGCTATCAAGAAATCGACCTCGACAACCCAGGCAAAGCCGCAGCCGACGCAGAAGCATCCGACATTGAGATCGTGGAAGAGCCTGCTGCCGAGCCACCTCCAGAAGCTGCTCAGGCGCCCGCACCCGCAGTCGCTTCCACACCTTCTGAAGATGACGAGTCTGACGACGAGAGTCCATCCGAGTCCCCTTCCAGCGGTCCAAGGAAGCAGACGCGAAGTCAACGCCTCAAGAACCAACGTGATGCTTATGCCAGACAATTAGCTGAAGCACAAGCCCGCCTGTCCGTCCTTGAAAGCCGGGCGCAGCGAGCTGAAGCCGAAGCTGACGAAGGCGCTGCTATTGGTTTCGACCTATACATCAAGCAGCTCGACACCTCGATGAAGGCTTTGCGCCGAGACTTCGATGCTGCCTACGACTCGGGCGACCGGGACAAAATCTTCGAAATCCAGCAGCAAATCGCTAGCATCACGTCAACTAAAGCGCAAGCTGAAAAGGACAGGCGGTCGATCCCTACGCGGGCGGCGCCTACTGGACAGGAAGCCCCGCCGCAGACCCCGCCGACACAGCCCCCACCTCCTAGGCGCCAACCCAGCCCGGCTGCTGTCGACTGGTACGATCGCAACAAAAGCTGGTTCAACAAGGACGCTGTTATGACAACCAGTGCCCGCGTCATTGACCAGCAAATGGTTCAGGATGGCTATATTCCTAGCGACCCTGACTACTTTGAGGAACTTGACCGGCGGCTCCAGCAGGAGTTCCCCCACAAGCTAGGCCGTCAAGCCCCGGCCCGCCAGCCAGCTAACAACCCCACTATCCAGAACCGGTCCACACCGGCACCTGCTCCCGGCAAGGTCCGCGTAACCATCACGCAGGCGGACCGGGACATGGCCAACCACCTCGGGATCAGCGTCGAACAGTACGCCCGCGAGAAGGCCAAGACCGAACGTGCCGCCCAGACCGTCAGCCAATACACGGAGATTCTATAATGAAAAACAAACTCTTTGCGGCCCCTAACAACGCCGTCGATGAAGCACTTGAAAATTCTCTGGAAACAGAGTATAATCCTCCTAATGCGCTAGAAATCCCCCCAATGCCCGACGACGATGCGTTCGTCTACAGATGGATTCGCTTCCGGGTTAGGGACCAAGATGATTTCAACAACATCTCTCAGCGCATGCGAGAAGGGTGGTCATTCGTTCCTCTGGAAGAAGTTCCCGAAGGATACGTTTTCCCCGGTCTTGAAAGCAAAATTTCTGCTTTGGCAGGCGCAGCTATCAACGGAGACCTGGTCTTCGCAAAGCTACCTCGACGGAAAGCGGAAGCCATCCAAAAGTGGGGCGAAGACAGAGCCATACAAGCGGAGCAGGCTTTCGATCTAAAGACGGTCAGCTACGAAGACGGCATGGGCCGTAAGCAGCAGTTTGCCAACGAAGGTTCAAAACGATTTTCCAGGGGGCGACGTCCCTCATTTGGATAACACAACGAAGGAGGATAGAAGGTGGCACAATCTTTTGCCCCATTCGGTCTTCGCGCAGTGGCGGCCCTTGGCACCCACGGCAACGAAGTCCGCGCTTATCCGCTTCCCAATGGCGCTAACTGCCCTGACCTCGGTAAGGGGTCTCCGGTAAAGCTGTCGGGCGGCGTAATTGTTTCGGCTGGTACTGGTGGTGGCCCCCTGCTGGGTGTCGCTGCTGGCTTTGCGTGGATCGATCCGACCACGAAGCAGCCGCAACTTAAGAACTCAATCCCCGCAGATACGTCTTCGGCTGGCCTGTACGACGGTTCCGACCGCCCGACCGCCTACGTCGTGGACAATCCCTTCGCGCTCTTCATCGTGCAGGCTGACGCTTCCGTTACGGCGGGCGACCTCGGCCTGAACTTCGATGTGACCGCGGCGGGCGGTGATGTCAACTCGGTGTACGGTACGTCCCAGTATACGCTGGATGCGTCCACCCGTACTTCCGCTGTCGGCACCGCTTTGAAGCTTGTGGGTTTGGCCAACATTCCTGACAACAACTGGGGCGATCCGTACCCGATTGTCGTTGTGAAGCTGAATGGTCCGATCCTCCAGCAAGTTTCTGCGGCCTAATAGGGGGACCTGAACAATGTCAATTTTGACTCGCGCACAGTTTGCGAAGCAGCTTGTTCCCGGCCTTAACGCGATCTTCGGCACGGCCTATAAGAGCATCGACAACGAACATGCACCGCTGTTCGACATCGAGCGTTCTGATCGTTCGTTCGAAGAAGAAGTGTTGATGACGGGTTTTGGTACGGCCCCGGTCAAGTCCGAAGGTGATCAGGTGTTCTTCGACACCGCCTCCGAAGCTTGGACGAGCCGCTACACGCACGAAACCGTTGCCATGGCTTTCGCCATCACCGAAGAAGCTATCGAGGACAACCTCTATGGCACGACGGGCAAGATGAAGGCGAACGCGATGGGCCGTGCTATGGCGAATG
>Ga0194115_10006822_pt1 | contig 11508 bp, 9 predicted proteins | sample TA2MahsurfametaG_3_FD_148656 | JGI IMG/M metagenome (GOLD analysis project Ga0194115, IMG submission 148656) | Freshwater microbial communities from Lake Tanganyika, Tanzania - TA2015002 Mahale S4 surface | ecosystem: Environmental > Aquatic > Freshwater > Lake | place: Tanzania: Lake Tanganyika... | reverse complement strand
AAATTAGGTTTATCAATACAGATAAGGGTGTGGATAGTAATAATTTACCTTGGGCAGACCCACTTTTACCATATCAAACTTCTTATCCATTAGTAGGTGAGTATGTCTTGGTATTTAAAATGTTGGGCACCTACTGGTATATCGGTCCACTTAACACCAAACGAAAAATTACACAGAACGCCGCTCCAATTACAGGACTTCTCCAATCGGTATCAACTAGTAAAATACTACAAAACAAACGAGCATCAGCACTCGGCGTATTAACACAAGCTACAGTTAATCCAAACAAAGTAGGAAAGGATTTTAAAGAAGCAAAAGTAAATCCATTAAAAGCTTTTGAAGGTGATATATTATACCAAGGACGATATGGACAATCTATCCGTCTTGGTAGTAGTCAAATGATACAATCGTCCTTTGGTGAGCAAAACCCAAATATTATCATTCGTGTTGGACAAGGACCTGAAACAGGAAGAAGCACAGAAGATGGTGGGCCACAAGCGTTAACAAATGAATCTTTGAATACCGACCCTAGCTCAATGTGGATGGTATCAAAACAAATACTTGGATTAATACCAGCCACATTTGGTACAAATATTCATTTACGTTCTGTACTTGATAAACCTGTTGCCTTTGACGGTGCATCTATTCTAATCAATTCAGATAGATTGATTTTTAATTCTAAAGCAACATCCATATTCCTATTTGCAAAAAAAGGAATACATATGAATGCGTTAGAAGATGGAATTACAGTAGATACATCAGGTCCAATAATTCTAAAAACGCCAAACGAAATAAATTTATTCTCAGAAAAAACATTAGATATTACTGGTAAAGAGGATATCCTCATCGCAACCAAACGAGATGTGACCATAAGTGGTGATAGAAACATTACTGTTTTGGGTAATGAAATATTTTTAGGTGGTCGCAATTCGTTAGCGTCACCAATCGTATTAGCAAAACCATTGAAGATGTTTTTGATGGAACTACTACGTACTCTTATGTCCACGCAACCATTAACACTAGGAATAACAGGAATAGTAAATCCAGCGTTGATAGCTAGATTATTGGTAGTGTACACGAAGTATATGGTATTCCCAGATCCATTCAATCCAATGTGGGCATCAAATGATACCTTTGCTATGAAAACTAATGAACGTACAATGGCAGGTGATTTACCAGCAAACGAATCGTTTAAGAATGTTAGAGGATTGGGTACAGTTGGACGTACACAAGCGGCTGCATTTGGCAGACAGCAAGCTAATAATGCTGGATTAAAAGATTTACGTAAGCTATATGACGAAGAATTAATTTCCAAACTATAATTTATGGCTACTATAAACACTCGTGGAATAGAAAAAGAAGCTTACTTTGATGCATATATTAAAAACACTACAAACTCGGCTGCGGTAATACCAACTATATCAAAAATTCCAAAAAATTTACCTCTTGAAACATTAGTAGCTATCACCACATACAAGCCACAAACAATATCGGGCACGGTACTACAGAAGTATGGTCAAAATACGCAAATAATACAAAACTCAATAGCAGCAAGATTAGAACAATCAGGATTCAACAGAGATAGACTAGCAAACTATACACCACGAGTTGCTGGTAATGCTATACAACGTAGAAGAAATATAGATGGTCGTAGAATTAATGGTATTCTTAGAGGAAGAACTGCTAGAGAAACATTATTGGCTGGACTTGACCCAAAAACTAGAAAATTAGTAGAAGATTTGGAAGATTTAAAGAAGTTACAAGAATTACAAGCTAAATTAGATAGATGGGTCAAATACATCGAAGGACAAATAAACAAATTTACAGGAATCTTCAATGCACTAATTAATGGACCGCTTGCAGCAGCTACAGCTGTTGTTGATGTAGTATTTAATAGAATAGTTGCATTGGAAACTTTATACAACGCAGCAAAAGCATTGTTTGAATTGACTAAAAAAATCTATTACAACACAAAACGAGCAATATTAAAGGTAATATTTGAAGATTATCCAAAAGCAAAAAGAACATTCTTCAAAGCAATCGATGTATTCCGTAAGATTTTAAAGTTGCCTGAATTAAAACTAAAGATACGGTTTCCTAAGTTTCCAAAGTTACCTAGATTAACTCCAACAAAAACAGATTTTATCAAAAAGTTTAAAAAACTTTTAAATAATCTGATGAAAAAGGATGCGGAGTTCAATCAAAAAGCTTACGATATGGCTGTACAACAAGCTGGGTTTGAATTTGAAGATCCTAAAAAAGATAAAATACAACGTGGATTTATACGAGCAAAAAATGCTTTACGTGCTGCTAGAGTTGAGCTATTAGCAAAACAAGCAATAGTACAAAATAAAGTAAACAAAGGAAGAGATAGATTATTCAAAAATATACGCAAAACAACTGATGTTACAAATCGTGAACGTAATCGTTTATTAGAACAATACGATAAAGAAAAGAAGAGAGCAAGTAAGATAAACAAACTAAAGGAATCGGTATCGGCTAGAAGATATTTAAATGCACAAGAATTACGTGAAATCGTTCCATCAAGTAGAGTGGATATTACACGAAAGAATGGTCTTGGAGACTTACCAGCAACCTTACCAGATAGACCAGGAGCACAATTACCTGCACCAACACAAGCAATAACACAACAATAATTTATATGCCAACTGGATTAATAACTCGTAATGGTCAGACCGTGTATGTCGATAGACGTAATAATAAATTTTACGTTTTACAAGGCATTTCCGAACGAATCAATCAACAAGCACAAAAAACTGTTGATGTTCTCTCAAAAAATTTAACACAAATTACGGAAATAACAAATCTAACAAATAACTTCGTTCAGTCTGTTGGAACCGTTGGTGCATCGTTCAATAGAGATTACATTAGACAAGAATTTGCTACAAATTTAGTAAATGTTGCAAATGATACCAGTAATCTAACCAATCAAACTAGACAACAGGTTATCAACGATAGAAACAATCCATCAGTTAATCAACAAGCAGTAACACAACCAAATGCTACAGAGTTTAATATTTCATTTGAGCAAAAAACTATAACAACAACAGTTGTACGACAAAATCCAGCAAAAGCTTTATCTGACGTAGCTGCAGAAAATAGACGACACGCATTAGAAAATGGGTTTGAAACGGCACTAACGGTACAATCAACAGGACCGTCAACAGTTACAATTAATGGTCAACGATGGTACAGATCCACAGCAACTATAACATATGAAAAAATAGATCCAACAGTTTTAGGTCCTGAAAAACGTAGATTATTTGAACAACGAGTACAAAATCAAGTATCAACCACAACGTTTCAACCAACAAGTTCTCCTGTCTTGTCGGTGCCTGCAAATATTACACCAACAATACCAACGGTAACACCAGTAGCGGCATTAAATCAAACAACAGAAACATTACCAAATGTACCATATCCTGGTGGAATATACCAACGTAACTCTAGGGGTAATAATGTTAAGCTGATACAAGAAAGACTCAATAGAGTATTACGACCAGCAACACCAATAGTAGAAGATGGTATATTTGGATCATTAACATTTAATGCGGTCACACAATTTCAACAAAATTGGAATAGTACAAACACAAATAAATTAATTGTTGACGGTAGAGTTGGAAATAACACTTGGAATGCATTATTTAGCACACCAGTTCAGTCAACGCTAGCACCAGTAGTAATCCAACAACAGTCAATAACAATGGTAGGTACACCAAGCAGTTTAACACAACCAATAACAGCACCAGCCCCACAACCAGTACAAACTCCACCACCAGTATCAACACCACCATCAGCACCAACTCCACAACCAGCACCAACTCGACCACCAGCAAGATTAATCAGAAGTACAAGAGAAATAGATTACTACACATCTATACCGGATGATATAGTATCTGTCCGTGGTGATGTGATATCCGCTACATCAATAAGGAGATTGGAGTCAGTCGCCTTTGATGCAGCACTGAATTTAGTCGAAAATAAGGCAAGGGAGTTGGGATTTGTTTATATTAAGTCAAATAACGGATTTCCTACAACTTCTAAAAAGTTTGTGATGATTAACGATGACAATAGAGAATTTTTTCAAGTAACTGTTAGTGGTACTTGGAGCAAATAAATCGTTTAAATTCAATATCTTTTGATATTTAAGTAAAGGGGTTTTAACGGTTATATTTTTTAGGAGAAAATTTATGGACAAAACATTATTAAAAGCATACATTAGAACCATAGTAGAAGAGGAAGTCAACAGAATTCTTCCAGAACTATTGGGTGAAGCTGTGTCTCAAATCAAAGGAGCACAACAAGTTAATGAAACTGTTGCTACTCCAACCAAATCAAAGATTGACCGTACAAGATTAGCAGCGTTGATGGGATTAGAACGTCACGGAGATACTATCACAGCAACCACCAACAATATGGTTCTCCCACAAAACATGCCACAAGGTGTAAATTTAAACGACCCATTATTAAAACCAGCAGTCGAAGCTATTACCAAAGATTATAGTGCACTGATGAAAAAGATGGGATTAAGTAAGTAAAATGGCAACTATTGGTTTAGGTCAAACGCTTCCATTAAACAGAGGCACTCGTGGATTTTTCCAGTCCACAAATGATGCTTTGGAAAACGAAAAGTCAAAATTTATAAATCTAATTTTAACTAAAAAGGGTGAACGTATATCAAATCCTGCGTTTGGTTGCGATTTATGGTTACTACTGTTTGAACAAAAAGATGGACCGATACAAGATTTGGCAAGAGATTTTGTATTCGAAGCAGTAAATACATTTATGCCATATTTAAAACTACAACAAGTGCGAATTACTAATGATGAAACATTTTTAAATGATAACTCCATAAATTTGTATGTTAGTTATGGGTTTGTCAACAACCCATTGGTATCAGACCAAGTACAACTAACACTTGGAGCAGGAAACACAGTTAGTGGAAATTTAGCTGTGTCTGGAAGAACAACAACACGTAATTTTTATTAGAGAAGCATAATGGCTACAACCAATAATGTCTTAAATAAGCTATCTGTAGCACCTAAGGAAGTAAGTTACCTTAATAAGTCATTCGTTGACTTCAAGGGTGACCTTATTACCTTTATTAAAAACTATTATCCAACAACCTGGACGGATTTTAACGAAGCAAACCCAGGTATGATTATGTTGGAACTCGCTGCTTATGTTGGTGATGTGTTATCATTTTATGTTGATAACCAGTTTAAAGAAAACTTATTAGCTTACGCAGAAGAGGAAGAAAACGTTATTTCTATAGCACAAGCATTAGGATACAAACCAAAAACTATAGTGCCTGCAACAGCAGAAATATTGATATCACAAGTGGTTCCAGCACTTGGTTCTGCAGACGGTTACATTCCTGATGAAACCTACTTATTAAAAATAGACAAAAATTCTACAGTATCAACATTACCACCACAAGTAGTAACATTTAGAACAATAGAGCTAGTAGATTTTGCAGACCCAATAAACAGAGTTATAGTTCCACGAGTTTTAGATAATGAAACTCTTTTACCTTTGTCATATTTAGTTACCAAAAAAGTTAAAGTAATAGCTGGTGATATTCGTCAAGAAACATTTACATTTGGTAGTCCTGAAAAATTTTCAACAATTACAATGGCAGACACAAATGTAACAGCAATTAATAGTGTAGTGGACTCAAACAATAATCAATTTTATGAAGTGGATTATTTAGCGCAAGACACAATTGTTGAGGATCGTGCAGTGTCGTACACGGCGTCAGTAAGTGAATCAATAAGTCCACAATATTGTTTAAAATATAAATCAGTACCACGTAGATTCGTAACGAGATTGGGTACGGACAAAAAAACACAGCTAATATTTGGTTCTGGTAAAGGTAATGTATCAGAAGATATTGTTTATTTAGATTCCCAACAAGTAGCCAACTCAGAGTATGGTTCGCTGAACAACAGACGGCTTGCGAGTGTGTCATTAAGTAATACCGATTTGCTAAACACTGACAATTTTGGGTTAGCACCATCTAACACAACATTAACTGTGACATATTTTACTGGTGGTGGGGTCAATAGTAATGTAGCATCAGGAACGATTGTACAGGTTGGACAAATGAATGTTCTTAATAGAACAACAGAACTAAACCAAACAGAACTTGATTTATTTAATGAGATAGTAGGTACTATTACCGTATTCAACGAAATGCCAGCCACAGGTGGACAAGATGGTGAAGCTATCGAAGAAATTAGACAACGTGCTTTAGCGAGTTACAACGCACAAAATCGTATAGTAACTCGTAGAGACTATGAAGCGAGAACACTAGCAATGCCATCAAAATTTGGTGCAATTGCCAAAGTATTCGCTATCTCAGATAGTTTACAAAGTAAAATACAAGAAACAACTTCACCAGAACAACAGGATGAAAACATTAGACAATACGTAGAAAATAATCCAAAACCTAATGCAATTAATTTGTATGTTCTTGGATACAATCAAAGTAAGAAAATTACCACACTAAATTCACTAGTAAAATCTAATTTAAAGCAATATCTATCACAATATCGAATGTTAACAGACCAAGTAAATATACTTGATGCGTTTGTTGTCAATATCGGTGTAAATTTCGATATTACTGTATTTAAAAATTATAATATGAGTGATGTGGTAGCTGTATGTCTGGGTGCTATTAAAGATTACTTTAATATTGATAAGTGGGGTATTAATCAACCAATTCGTTTAGGTGATTTATCTTTATTATTAAATGCACAAGATGGTGTACAAAGTGTAAATTCATTACAATTTATCAATAAATATTTTTCTAAAGATGGTAGAGATTATCAACCATATCGTTATGATTTATTAGAGGCAACTTCAGATGGTGTAATATATCCATCACTAGACCCATGCATATTTGAAATTAGATATCCAGAAGATGATATTGTAGGAAGTGCAAGACAATGAGAATTATACTAACCGCCTCCGCAGATACAACTGTTTACCAACGATATCCAGTAAATAATGCTGGATTAGACGAAATTATAGAAGTCGGTAAAGTTGCAAAATCAGAAGATTTAGGCATTGCATATAGCGCAAGTGCAGCACGCACGTTAATTAATTTTAATATTACAAACAGCGGTTCATTCCCAAATACAGCATCTTATCATTTGAATTTAAAAGTAGCAAATGCATCTAAATTACCATATTCGCAAGAACTAAAAGTACACAAAATTTCAGGTTCTTGGGTAGAAGGAAGTGGATACTTTATTCAACAAAATGTAAATCCACGCGATGGAGCAACATGGAGTGGCAGTAATGCCGCAGCGGCGCTATCATGGAGTGCGCTTGGTTGTGATTTTTATGCGACACCATCAAAAAGTGTTATAATAAATGAATATCCAATGCAAGATTTACGCATAGATGTATCGTCAATATTGCGACCAGTTGTGTCACAATCACTAGACTTTAATGGTCTATTGATTAGATTTGCAACCGCATCAGAAACAGATCACACTAATGAAGGTAATATTAAGTTTTTCTCTAAACAAACACACACTATTTATCAACCCACATTGGAAGTAGCTTGGGACGACTCCACGTTCACCACAGGATCACTTAAACAAATTCCTAATACATTTGATATTGAAGTAGTACCAAAAAATGTAAAGGAAACATATGTACGTGGGTCAAAAGAAAAAGTACGTTTAGTTGTACGGGATAAATATCCGCAAAAGAATTTTGATGCAACACTACGATATAAAAATGTATATTATTTACCAACATCATCGTTCTTTAGTGTTGTAGATAGACAAGCAGGTACAACAGTCCTACCAGGTGATGAATTTGCAAAGTTGAGTTGTGATGCAACGGGGTCATTCTTTGTATTAGATACCTCTAATTTGTATAAGAACCGAAATTACTCAGTTGACATAGAAATTAATAATGGCAGCTCGGATATTAACGTAATACCAGAAGTGTTTACGTTCTTGGTAAAGTAAGATGACGTTTGATGATTTACTAAAAACATTCAAGGTACAATCTGACTTGAATAGAGAGTTTTGGACACCAGAAGATAAACTGAATCCAAAACTTCGGGCAGCTCTTATGAAGATTGCAAAAGAGTTTTACGATACTATTGAATTAAAAAACAAACCAAAGATTAAAGATATCGTGTTTACAGGTAGTTTAGCGAACTATAACTACTCAAAGTACTCAGATGTTGACCTTCATTTATTATTTGATTTTGGTAAGGATAAGGAAGTACTATCACAATTGTTCTTGTTAGCAAAGTCAAAGTGGAACGACAAGCATGATATCACTGTTAAAGGATACGATGTAGAAGTATACGCAGAAGATGAAAGTTCACCACATATAGCAACGGGTTTATATAGTGTGCTAAAAAACAAGTGGATTAAAGAACCAAAGAAAGAAACACCAGTATATGACGAACAAGACGTAATGACCAAGGTGCGATATTTTGTGGGTATGTTTGACCAATTAGTAAATCAATACAAGGCTGGTCAATTAGATGGTCTTGATAAAAAAATAGAAAAGTTTAAAGACAAGTTGGGTAAGTTTAGACAATCAGGATTAGAAAAAGGTGGAGAATTTTCTACCGAAAATCTTGCGTTTAAGTTGTTACGACGAGCAGGATATATGGATAAGTTAGCAAACTTACAAAATATGACGATGGACAAACAACTCTCAGTTGCGGAAGTAAAGTAATATGGCAATTCTCAGTTCTATAAATAAAACAATAGTACAGGTATCTGAATACAACACAGGTTCTTCGGATTTGGTGTTAGATATTCCGTTAACATCTGGTGAAACCATTCAGTTTATTGCTGAATCGCAGTTTTTTACACCACGCAATATAGCAACTAGTAGAGCTGATGTATTAGGATTACCAAGTCAAAGTGTTGTGGAATACACGGCAGGAAATATACCAGTAGTAAAAATGCCAATTGGTGCAAAAGACATTACTAATCCGCAATTTTATGCATTTTCTGTGCAAAGTGATCAATACCTGGACATCCCAATTGATAACTTTTTTAGAGAATTGTTTGACGACTTAGAACTTCCTGATGATGACCCAAATTTAACAACATTACGTGGACAACGTGAAGCTGCAATGCAAGCAGCAATGGCATTAGATGACTTTGCAGCAGCGATTGCAGATGGGGATACGGAAGCAGCTGATATAGCAGATGCAGAAATTGATGAAGGTCTTGCAGAAACGCTACCAGCAGAAGAACCAGATCCAGCATCAATAATAACACCAGAAGAAGAAGATGAACTAGCCGCATTAGATTTTGTTGGATTGTCCGATGTATCTGGAGTCACCGATGGAGCTGACGACATTATTGACCCATCACCTGAAGTTACAGAAGATGATTTGATACAACGTATTCCACGAATTCCTGGCAATAAAAAAGTTTTGGGTATAGATACGGTAAATAAAGCAATCGACTTACTTAACGACGGTATTCAACAGATTGAAGGATCTATACAACAAGGAACCGACGAAGAAGGTAAATGTAAGTTTATTACAGTAGCAAAGGGTAAGAAAGGATTCCGTGGTATTGGTAAAAAGAAAGAACGTAAAGTATCACGGGCAGACACAGAAGCTAAGTTAAAATTAGTAAAAGAAGATATTGCCGCACAAGAAGCCAGCCCAACAACAATACTACAAACAAAAAGTGGAGTCCCAACTACCTATAGAATATCAAAACAAACATTGTTTGGAAAAATAGTTGGTGGTGTTCTTAAAAATGGATTTTTGGCAGCATTGGTTGGTGTAGTAGCAGCACCGTTTACTGCTGGAGCATCATTAGCACTAACTGCTGGAGCTGTTGGAGCTCTCGCAGTTACGACAGCGACTGCCGTAGTTGCAGATTTAGCAGGTGCAAAACAATTTGTTCCAAAAGGATTTGCACCTATGAAAAAAGAACAAGCATTAAAAGTACTAAAGAGAACAGCAGAAAAATTAGAAAGCATATTAAATAAGGATTGTAATTAATGCCAACTCAAGAAAATTATGTCCAATTTATTCCTGGTAATCCACAGGTAGTTTCAGTTTCTCGTTTAGCGGAAGGAGAAAATGATACAGAAGTTATATTTGGTAGATTACCGGGACAGTTTGGGTTTGACCAAGATGATAATATAGAAATGCATTTTTATGACTCATCTAATAATTTAGTTGGGTCAGTGATCATCCCAGTAAATACAGGTATAATTTCAGGAAGAACAATACTACTTCCAGATGGGACAGAAGATGAAAAGATAGTGGTGGATATGACCAGAGTACAGAAAGAACTTGGGTTATTAGTACCACCAGGTACATATACCGTTTCTATAAATCTATTTTCTAATGAAATAGGCGCCTATAATAATCCAAAGATGATTATAGAAGAAGTGTCTACGTCTAGAACAGAATTACGTTTGGGATTTGTCGCATCAAATATTACTGATGTAGAAGTAAGCGAATTATTTGAGTTTACCCAACCAAGTGTGCCAAGAGCCACCGCAGCGAGTATTTTGGCAGATATACTTGTTGTCGATAATCCAACGTCTACTGAGGATCAACAGGCACCAGGTCCAGATGAAATATTGGCATTTACATCTAATGTAATACAAAAATTAGAAGATGTAGACCCAGAAATAATAACAAAATTATCAGACATACAACCTGATGCTAATGATAATTTGTTCGCTACTATACGAGTTTTGAACGAAGCTATTTACGATGAATTTCTTTCACTCTTGGAAAATACAAAAAATTCAAAACAATTTGATAGATTACAAGAAAGTGAATTGTTAATTTTAGTTCAAAAGGCAGTGGATAAAGCATTAAAAAATACAAATTTGAGATTATTCACAGGTGATACTGTATTTTATACAACCCCTGTTTAATATTACGAGGTAAAATATGGCTAACGCAGCAGATTATTTACAACTAAATACTACTCAATTACTCAATACGTACAAGTTAAGAACTCGTAGTATTGATGTTCGTACATTTGTTGCGACAAATATAGCATCAAATTATGTATTAACTTCAACAGTTATCTCGAATAATGCTGCTATCATACTTACCCCATCTTCGTTTATTTTACAACCAAACGAATCAATATCGATAACGGTAGAATACGACACAGCACAATTAGAAACACTTTCAGCCGGAACATTGGAAGGGGCATTAACCTTTAGTGTAGCAGCAACACCTGTAGTTGTTCCACAGGTGCCAACTGCACCACCAGCCCCACCACTACCAGAAGCACCTATTCAAATAATTTCACGTATTCAAATTACACCAACAAATTTTACATTATCTGAAGTTGGTGAAACAACACAATTTACCGCAATTTTATATGTTGGAGATGTAGCAACACCAGCAACATTTGCATGGAGTTTAGAAAACGATAAAGCAGATGCATTCAAAATAGATGAAACTTCTGGTATAGTAAAATCACTAAAATTAGGTACAAATAAAGCTAC
>Ga0194115_10006820_pt1 | contig 11508 bp, 13 predicted proteins | sample TA2MahsurfametaG_3_FD_148656 | JGI IMG/M metagenome (GOLD analysis project Ga0194115, IMG submission 148656) | Freshwater microbial communities from Lake Tanganyika, Tanzania - TA2015002 Mahale S4 surface | ecosystem: Environmental > Aquatic > Freshwater > Lake | place: Tanzania: Lake... | reverse complement strand
ATTCACAAAATAATGAATTTCATTGGCATAAAGCAAAATTTCAAAATCATTTTGCAGATTGGAAAAATAAACTAAATAGTTTATGCTATGGAGATTGGATTTTTCAAATTGATGCAGATGAAATACCGCATATCAATTTAATAGAAAACTTGCCAGCATTATTAAAAGAAAATCAAATAGTTGATATGATTCGAGTTCCTAGAGTTAATACTGTTGAAGGTTTAACAGAAGAACATATTAAAAAATGGGGTTGGAATGTAAATGAAAAAGGTTGGGTAAATTGGGCTGATTGGCAGATGCGTATTTATAAAAATATTCCTGAAATTAAATGGATTAACAAAGTTCATGAAGTATTAGATGGTTTTAAGAATCATGGAATGCTTCCTTTAGAAGAAGAATGGGCGTTATATCATCCAAAGACAATTGAGCGACAAACGCGTCAAAATGAATATTATAATAAATTAGGATAAACATGATCAAAATTGAAAAAAACAAATTGTATTTAGTAACTGGAGGATCTGGTTTTCTAGGTCATCCGTTAGTTAAATATATTTTAGACAAAGGCGGAACAGTCCGCGTAATTTCGCGCGATGAAGGAAAACTTATCGATTTAAAAGAAAAATATTCATCGGTAGAAATTTATACAGGTGATATATCAGATGTATTTGAAGTACGACAAGCTATGAAAAATGTTACAGGAGTATTTCATTTAGCAGCATCAAAACATGTAGGCTTAGCAGAAAAATTTGTTAGAGAAAACATAAAAACTAATACTATAGGTTCTTTAAATATTTTAGAAAATTCTTTAGATCATCCTACTCTTAAGTTTGTGTTAAGTATATCTACAGATAAAGCTGCACAGGTAGCTGGAGTATATGGAGCTACTAAATTTTTAATGGAACGTGCAATAAAACAATATGAAGAATTGAATCCTAATGTGTTATATCGAACAGTTAGATATGGAAATGTATTATATTCAACAGGTTCAGTATTATGTAAATGGAAAGATTTAATTTCTCAGGGAAAACAAGTTATCGTAACAGCTCCAGAAGCTACTAGATTCTTTTGGTCAGTAGATGATGCAATTCAACTTATAATTGATTGTATGAATAATGCAACTGACAGTTCACCTTATTGTCCAATTATGAAATCTATGCGTATTGATGATTTATTACAAGCAATGATTCAAAAATACAGTAACGGCCAAGATATATCAATCAAAATCATTGGATTACAGCCTGGCGAAAATATGCACGAAAAGGTATTAGAAGAAGGCCCATATTCAAATGAAGTAGAACATTTTACAATCGAAGAAATTCTTCCAATGATTTGAGTTTGAATTTATGATGTTTACAGATTTCATCCGGAGAGATATAAAACGGTTGTTGAAAACAAAATATCCTATATATTTTTATTGGGATAGACAATTAATACCAGATCATCCATATGTTGTATATCAAACCGAAGATTTAGAATTAAATCATAAATTAGATACTGAATATGAACGATTATTAAATAACGCAGTTAAAGTATATGATTATTCTATGATGAATTCTAGTTATAAAGATTTTGAATTTAAACCATTCTTGCCAAATTTAAAATCTAAATATTGCGAAGAAAAAAAAGAAATTGATATATTATTTTATGGCTTAATGACACCTAGAAGACAATCAATTATTGATGATTTAAAGTTAAATGTATGTTATAGGCAGTTTTTAACTTTAGACGAAATGAAAGAATTAATACCTAAATCTAAATGGGTGTTATCAATAGGGTCTGCATCTAATATACATAATGATTTATTACGCGTTACCCCTGCGCTAAATCTAGGCGGTAATATTTTATTAGAACATACTCAAGAAACTTGGTATGATGAATATTTACAAAAAAATTTTAAGAACCGGATACAATTTATATGAAAATATTAGTTTTAGGACATACCGGTATGTTAGGCAATTCTGTACATCGATATCTACAAAATTTTTATACAATTGATACTATAGATTATCGATGGCCAAGTAATGAATTTATTGAATATATAAAATCATATAATGGAGACTTTATAATAAATTGTATTGGAGCAATACCACAAAAAACATCTAATTTTGGTATTAATTCAATATTACCTGTTTTTTTAGATTTAACAAGTAAATGTAAAATTATACATCCATCTACTGATTGCGAATTTGATGATACATTATATGGCATCTCAAAACGAATTGCTACGGATTGGTTACGTTATAATGGTAAAAAAACTTATATATTTAAAACATCTATTATAGGTATTGAATTAAAAACTTCTGATAGTTTATTATGTTGGTTTTTGAAACAATCTAAAGCAAACGGATTTACATCAGCAAAATGGAATGGCATAACTACATTAGAATGGGCAAAACAATGTAAAATATTAATTGAATCAAAAAAATCAATTGATCAAAATTATTTTGTATTTTGTTCTGAATGTATTTCAAAATTTGAGTTACTAAAAATAATTAAACAAGTATTCAATCATGATATAGAAATTATACCTATAGATGGTATAGGTCAAGATAAATGTTTAGTTGGTACAAAATTAAATAACATACATCAACAATTGATTGAACTTAAAAAATTTTATAGTAAAGATTAAAAACATGAAAAAACGATTAATTATTGCACCGCATATTGATGATGAACTATTAGGTTGTTTTAGTTCAATCGATGAAAATTGTTTTATATTATATGTAGGTTGTGATGAAAGTAAAATTAATTTTAAATGGGTAAAACAACGTCCAGATCTACAACAAAGGTTAGATGAACTTAACTTAGTTCAATCTAAGTTACATTTTTCATATGAAATATTAAACAATCAAGTTAACTCATATGTTATACAAGATCTAATTCCGGAGTTTGAACGAATTATTAATAAAATTCAACCAGATGAATTATATATACCGGTACCATCATATAATCAAGATCATCGAGTAGTATACGAAGCTGCATTAACAGCAATGCGGCCGCATGATATAAACTTTTTTGTTAAAAAGGTTTTAGTTTATGAACAAATACAAGATTTATGGAATCATAATTATCATGAATTTAAACCTACATTTTTTAGATTAGTTGATATTGAACAAAAAATTGAATCATATCATTTAATGAAATCACAGGTTAGATCATTTCGAAATGGCAATATGTTAAAAAATTTAGCAGCTATACGAGGAATACAATCTAATTTAGAATATGCAGAAGGATTTGAAGTATTAAGATGGGTGGAATAAATATACTATATTGTTCATATCGAGATTGGGCAACGCAAATACTAACATTTTCTAAACATTTTATGTTAGAAAATTATTCAAATATAGATTTGAAATTTACGCATATATCTACAACTAATGAATTATTAAATTTAGATTTATCACAATACAATTTATTATTTTTTATAGGTTGGAGTGAAATAATTCCTTCTGATATTATTGACAATAATTATTGTATATGTTTACATCCTTCTCCATTACCAAAATATCGAGGAGGTAGTCCGATTCAACATCAAATTATCAATGGAGATTATGATAGTGCCATTAGTTTTTTTATAATGAATAATAATATTGATACTGGAGATATTTTATATCAAATACCACTTAATTTAAAAGGGGAACTATCAGATATCTTTACTAATATCATTAATGATTCATATAAGATAATTTGTCAAATCATTATAGATTATAATAAATCTAAAAAACTAAAAGGCGTTCCACAAAATCATTCAGACTCAACTACATTTAAACGTAGATCCAAACAGATGAGTGAAATTCAAATCAATGATTTTCAAAATTATACAGCAACTCAACTATATGATAAAATTAGATCATTACAAGATCCATATCCTAATGCATTTATACGATGTAAAGATGATACGATATTGTATATAACAAAAGCAAAATTATGAAAATAGCATTTTTAACAGAGATGGGGTTTACTGGTAAAATTCCAGCTGATCACCCAAATATGAGAACCGAATTTGCGTGGATGCATGCACTAGATGCAATACATCATAATATTCATGAATATAAAAGAATTTCTGGATATGATCATGTTTTTGTAATTTTTCCAAAAGGCAAAACATTTTTATCAGCCGAAGGCTCATGTTTATTACAAAATGCAACGAATCCAGTTTCTGATTTATTAGACTCAGATATCATCTTAGATTTAAAAAAATTGAATAAACAGGTACATTATGTACAAGAAGGTCCACATTGGTGGTATAATGATTACGAAATTACAGATCAAATCAATTTCTTTAATATGTTACAACTTGTAGATTCAATTTACGCACATAATGAATCAGACGCACTATATTATCGAGGTTTATGTAAAGATACTAAAGTTCATGTTATTCCAACATTAATGATTGATACTTTAATTAAAGACATATTATGGACACCGGAAGAAAAAGTAATCATTGGCGGTAATTTTGCTAGATGGTACGGCGGAATGGAAAGTTTTATCATTGCATCTGAATTTAAATTACCAATCTGGGGTCAAACTTCACACGCTACTCGTACCGAAGAATGGCATCTTGTTGAACATTTACCTAGAGTAATGTGGAATGAATGGATTCGGCAATTAAGCACATTTAAATATGCTGTTCATTTAATGCCAACGGTAGCTGCTGGAACATTTAGTTTGAATTGTGCATATTTAGGAATTCCATGTATAGGAAATAAATTAGTTGATACACAACGATTATGTCATCCAGAATTATCAGTTGATGTTAACGATCTAGACACAGCAAGATCTTTAGCAATAAGATTACGAGATGATGCTGATTTCTATGATAAATGTAGTAATATAGCAAAAGAAAATTATAACACAAAATACGATGTAAATATTTGGAAAACAACAATAAACTCTTTATTATAATATTATGAATGATACAATTACAGTTATATTAAACGGTTATCGACGGGGTGATAATTTAAATGAACAATATGAGGCTTTACAAAATCAAACAGTAAAACCTGATGAAATACTTCTTTGGTACAATAATCCAGAAATTGCAGATCCTAATTATGAAATAGGCACGAAAATTGCAACTGCGTATTGTACTGCAAATTTTGGTGTTTGGGCTAGATTTGCATTTGCATTAAACGCAAAGTCTAAATATATTTGTATATTCGATGATGATACAATTCCTGGGAAAAAATGGTTAGAAAATTGTTTAACTACAATTCAAACTAATGAAGGATTATTAGGTACCGTTGGCCTTTTATACCCAAATCCAGTACCTGCAGAACATCCGAATTGTTCATATTATGAATATTATGAAAGGTATGGGTGGGTTAATCCGAATGAACAAATAAAACAAGTAGATTTTGTCGGGCATTCCTGGTTTTTTAAAAAAGAATGGTTATCTGATTATTGGAAAGAACAACCAGATCCTAAATATAATATATGCGGTGAAGATATGCATTTTAGTTTTATGCTACAGAAATATAGAAATTTACCAACATATGTACCAGCACACCCAGCAAATGATATAGAAATGTGGGGTTCTACTAAAGGTGCAATTTATGGAACTGATCAAAATTCTATGTGGGAAACTAACAAACAAACAGTAACTGGTGCACCATTTAAACAAGCAATGCATGACTACTTTGTTGAGCAAAGACGTCGAGGATGGAAATTAATACAGGAAAATAAATGATAAACATACCGACATCTAATTTAGGATCATATATCATTCCTAATGAGTGTGAAAAACATGTATGTGTTGATATCGGCGCTAATATTGGAGATTTTGTAACACGCGCAAAAGATTTATTTGAAACCGTACATTTTTATGAACCATATAAACCTTGTTTTGATATAGTTCAATCAAAAATAAAAGATTTTGTAAATGTTACTGGATATAATGAGGCGGTGTATAAAACAGATAATGTCAGATTGCCGCTAGCATCGCATATGAACAGAGACGCTGGTTCTAATGCATTGATGACTGAAATTCTAAATGATCATTGGGACTTAATGTTAAATACAGTTTCCACAATAAGTTTACCTACGATATCGGAAAGAGTGGGAGGCCACATAAATTATCTAAAATGTGATTGTGAAAATTCCGAATATTTTCTATTCATGGATCAGGATTTATCTTGTATAGATTATATAGGATTAGAATTGCATTGGCAAATGGGAAAACACAGATATAATGAGTTAGTTAATCATTTACAAAAAACTCATACTTCAGATCAACATTTCCCATGGCGCGAAGAATCAAATTATGAATTATTATTTAGAAAAAAAAATTTATGAAACAAGACTTTAAACAAGATTTACATGAACTGTTTGAATTAATTAATAGCAATAAACCATTTGCATTAATGCGTTTTGCAGATGGAGAAATTGGCGTTATGCAAGGGCGACAAGTTAATGGATCCGATAATTGGGTTAGTCCAGCTTATGTAACAAAATTAGGAGAAGATTTATTAACTGCTATAACTAGAACTGATTCTAATGTATACTATGGATTTTCTTGTGAATGTTGCGATATCGAAGGTAAAACTTATTTATTAGATAAAGTAAAAGCAGAAATGTCTAATATAACTTTTTCGAATATATTCGTTAACGGAAATTATGTAGAATTTAAAAAACTGTTAATTGATTTAGATAAAACAGTGCATTTAATTTCAAATGATCGTACAAATATTAATCTTTTTCCATTACAGGTAGAAACATTTTTACCAATTCCAGATAATTGTGTGGAATTTTGGGAAAATTTTCATGATGAGTTTAAACAATCATTGAAGGAATATTATGAAAACGAATCTGGTAAACTATTTTTAGTAGCAGCTGGACCGATGTCAGAAGTAATAATTGATTATCTGTGGTCAATTAATCCTAATAATCAATATATAGATGTCGGATCGGCAATTGCTGAATTTATTTACGGACATCCTATACGAGATTTTGCATATCAACAATCTCCATATCATAATAAAAATTGCAAATTTTAAAAAATATGAATTTAACAACAGTTGTAGGTACATGTGATGCTTATTTAGCAGCAGTGCCGCATTTTATTACATTGTATGATAGATATTTTGAGCCACCGTTACGCAAAATAATGATCGGTGAAACAACAGATATTGAACATACCGATTATGAATGGATATTACCTGGTACAAAACAATGGGGCGAACGTATGTTATCTGGTTTAGAACTTGTACAGACAGAATATACATTTTTTGTGTTAGAAGATTATTATCTTTCGCAACTATTAACTACGGAATTTATTGAATATCTAATAAAGTTCATGGATAGATATCAAGCAGATAAATTATCATTAACACCAGTACCTGATTTTGCGTGCCACCGATATTCAGAAACTATTAATACAATACATCGAATGAGTACTGACAGTGATTCTATGACATCACTGCAACCGGCGATCTGGAGAACATCTGAATTAATGCGTGTAATGAAATCAAACTATACACCATGGGACTTCGAAGTAGTAGGAGATTCGATAGTTAAGGGTGTAAAAGATAATTACTTTGTAGCTAAACTAGATGAACCTATTTATTTTAATTTCGTAAGACGCGGAGGTGTTCTTTCCGAAGGATGGGAAGAATTTTTAACAGTTCAAAATTTGCAACCTATTACTAATTAAGAAAGTATATATGATATTAATTTGTTTTGGAACGAGACCGGAATGGCTTAAAGTAAAACCTATAATTGAATATATGGATTCTTCTCGGTATAAATTATTATTTACGGGACAACATCCTGATTTATTAAAAGATATACAAGTTGATTATAGAATTAATATTAATGAATCTAAAAATCGTTTAGATCAATTAATATCAGATTGTTTAATACAGTTTCCTGCCGGGGAATTTAATTCGATATTAGTACAAGGCGATACTGCTTCTGCATTTGCATGTGCAATAGCAGCATTTAATCGGGGATTGCGTATATTTTATTTAGAATCTGGGTTACGAAGTTATAATATGCAGCACCCATATCCAGAAGAAGCTTATAGACAAATGATTTCTAGAATAGCCGATGTTAATTTTGCACCAACGACTATTTCAGCAAATAATTTACAAAATGAATTGATTTCTGGTAAAATATATGTGACGGGTAATACTGTTTTGGATAATTTAGTTTCTTTAAAAGAAAAATGTCATTATGATGATATTGTTTTAGTTACTATGCATAGACGAGAAAATCATGAACGAATGCATGAATGGTTTACTCAAATAAATGATCTAGCAAAACAATATAAAAATATACAATTTATATTACCAATACATCCAAATCCGAATGTGCAAAAACATAAACATTTGTTAACAGATGTTAATATAGTTCAACCATTAGAACATCATGAATTACTAAATATTTTAATACGTTGCAAACTAGTAATAACAGACTCGGGCGGATTACAGGAAGAAGGATCTTTTTTCAATAAAAAAGTTATTGTTTGCAGAACTACAACCGAACGCCCAGAAGCTATAGGCACAGGTCATTTATATCTATGTAAAACGACGTTAGATCTAAAACTAATATTTGGTAATTTAATAGAAAATTATTACATTAATAATGAATGCCCATATGGCAACGGCCATTCAGCTCAACTAATAACAGAAATTTTTAATAATGAAATACAATAGAATTTATATTGCAGGTGCAGGCGGAATGTTAGGTTCTTATGTTTATAATAAATTTAAACAAATTGCACAAATAAAAGCAACAGATATCGATGTTAATGAAACATGGCTATCCTATGCAGATGTACGAGATTATTCGTCGATTGAAAATGATATTTTAGATTTTTCACCAGATCTAATTATTAATTTGTCAGCTATGACCGATTTGGAAGAATGTGAAACAGATTATAACAATTGTTTTTCTACAAATACAATTGGTGCAATTAATTTAATGGAAATTTCAAAAAAATTAAATGTTCCATATATGTTCATTAGTACCGCCGGCGTATTTGGCGGAGAAAAAGATTTCTTTAAAGATATGGATATGCCAATACCTTTAAGTATATATGCAAAATCTAAAGTATTTGCAGAAAATTATCTTTTAACTAATTATGATAAAACTTGGATCTTTAGAGCAGGTTGGATGATGGGCGGCGGTAAACGCAAAGATAAGAAATTTATTTCAAAAATAATGAAACAAATAGATTCTGGCGTAAAAGAATTATTTGTTGTTGATGATAAATTAGGAACTCCAACTTATACTGAAGATTTTGCAAATTCAATATTCTTACATGTTACTGAAGAATTACCATATGGTTTATATAATATGGTTAGTAAAGGAGATGCTAGCAGATATGATGTTGCAGTAAAAATTGTAGAACTATTAAATTTAGATATCAAGGTAACAAAAGTGGATAGCTTATTTTTTCAACAATCATACTTTGCACCAAGGCCATATTCAGAAAAACTTTTAAATGATAAATTAGATCAACTTAATAGAAACTACATGAATTTTTGGTTAGATAGTTTACAAATTTATCTTAAGGAATATAATGAAAACTAAAAATATTGCAGTTGCTAGATTATGGCATAAAAAAGGAAAATATGAATATTTTGGATTGCGTCAATTAGTTACTGCATTTCCAAATGTTTCATTTGATTTCCATATAGTTTTGGACCAATTTGATTATCGAGATGAATGGACAGATCGTATAGATTTATTAGATTTAAATATCTGTTATTATTCAAAATCAGATATGCAGTCTTACTATAAAGTATGCACAGAAACTGAGTATGATTTAACTAAATTTATACACTTTTATCACATCATTATAGGACATTATTTACGTCGAGTAAAAATGTATGATTACATGTTAACATATGAATATGATGTTATTTTTAATAGTACTGAATTAAAAGAAATAGAACATTGTTTGTTAAATAAAATTTCATTTGGAATATCAGAGCCAGAAAATGCAAATTGTGATAAAGCATTGTTTCAATCATTATGTAATTTATTTCAACAAGACTTATCAAACTTAATGCGTCAACGTAATCCTAATTTATTAGGAATAAATGCTGGATTTCAGGGAGTAAGTTTAAAACTATTCGATGAGTTTCTTTCTACATCTGGATTCGAATCTATGATGTCAATATTTGACTTTACTGGTATATACAATGATGATGGTTCTGAAAAGTGGGGATGGGAACGAACAGTATTTGATACTCAAGAGCAATCATTTTATAGTATAATGAATCAAGTTATAAGTAATGAGTATACTGTCTTAGATCCAACTATATATTTTTTCTTTCCATGTTGGGATGATATGGAAGGATATGTTGAACAAGCAATGAAATCTAAAGTTTTACATTTTACAGGACATGTAAAATCAAAAAAAATGACAGAATTAATTGAACAAAGTAATTTATTATGCGAATAAGTTTTATCATACCATCTCGTAACAATTTAAAATATTTGCAACAAGCAGTACAATCAATTACAGACTGTTACGGCAAAGAACATGACATTGTATTATTAGATGATGCATCTACAGATGGCACTTGGGAATGGATTGAATCTTTACAAGGTCAGCATTTTATCAAATATAGAAACGAAGGCCTGGAACGAGTAGGCCATACAATATTATATGATAAAGGTGTTGAGTTATCTAGAACTGAGATATTTAGCATTCTTCATGCAGATATGATTACTACTAAGAATCATATACCAAATTCACTAAAACATATGAAGCCTGGCGTAGTAGTTGCAGCAACTCGCATTGAACCACCCTTACACCCACCTGGCCCAGAAAAACATGTAAGAGCATTTGGTTTTGAGCCCGAAGAGTTTAAACGTGATGCATTTTTGCAAGATGTGGATATATTGGAACAAGAAAATGCAAATAAGCACACAAACGGCATCTTTGCCCCATGGATGATGCATAAATCAGACTTCGAAGCAATTGGCGGACATGATCCTTTATTTGCACCTATGGAATTAGAAGATTCTGATATCTTTAATAGAATGTATTTAGCTGGATATGAATTAATTCAAAGCCGAGATTCATTTGTATATCATATGACTTGTAGAGGTAGTAGATTTAAAGATGGAATTGAAATTGAAGCAGAGATTCCATTACCAGATGGCACGATATGGTACAAACCAAAGGATTCTGAAGAATATAAAGCATTGCGAGCTATTAAGTTTAGAGAATGGTGGAGAAAATGGGGACAAAATGTATTACATGATGAATTGATGATGCCTAAAGTGTTGCCTAAGTACAATATTGCATTCCGAGTAGAAAATTGTTCACAAGAATTACTTAAAGTATTAGAGCCATGGTGTGATAGAATATATTCAGACGCCGAATGGATGAAATATATTACACTAGAACAAACTAAAACTAAATTTGATTTAAGAAAACGTTGTCATTCGCTAACAAACACTGATCGTTATGATTATGATGATATTATAGTAGAAATTAATGGCAACCAATTTACTCAACAAGATTATAACATAATAGAAAATCTTTCAGCA
>Ga0194115_10006818_pt1 | contig 11511 bp, 8 predicted proteins | sample TA2MahsurfametaG_3_FD_148656 | JGI IMG/M metagenome (GOLD analysis project Ga0194115, IMG submission 148656) | Freshwater microbial communities from Lake Tanganyika, Tanzania - TA2015002 Mahale S4 surface | ecosystem: Environmental > Aquatic > Freshwater > Lake | place: Tanzania: Lake Tanganyika... | reverse complement strand
AGATATACTGTAAAACAATGCTAGGAATTCGATTTGTTGTTTGGGTCAAATGAAGAAAAAATAGAAAAGACTGATAAGTATGTGAATAATAATGTTGTAAATAGACTTTTTGTGGGCTGTCTATTTTCTAGAATCATAGGGAATAACTTTCCACTAAGCATATATCTCAGTCAAAATGCCATATTTCATAAGGATATCTTAATTGGCTAGGAAGTAAGAGGATAAATCGAAGTCATAAAGGATTTAGGTAAAAATAAATACGAAATCAAGACTATTTGCAAAAATAAAGACGAATAAATAGTTGTATAAGGCATCGCGATTATTTTGCAAGAATGATTACCTATATTTTTAATATTATAAGCTTGTCTTTAGGTATAAAGATGAATATCAATTATCCACAACTATTATGATAAAATCATCAGTTTTTACCTATTCCAGATGTAGGTTTCTTACCGACTCCGTATTTCTATTTGTACTGGGCATAATCCATACCTTTCTTCTTGCTATCATCCTTCTTTTTCTAGTTTGATGCAGTTACAGGTCTGTGGTACTTCTATTCGGTTCTCCTCATTATATTCTTGTATGCCTAAGTCTATTTCTACTATTATTTTTCGTTTCTGTCTGGAGAGTTTTAAAAGTCAGCAATCTCAGTAACACCTAACTTTTGAAGATACTTAGCCTGCCATTTCTTACGCTGCTATTTCTTTCGTTTCACGATATCAGCATACAACGCTTCTCTATATTAACGAATTGAAAATTTCTTATTGTCATCCATCGAAATTTCTATGAATAGATTATTGTATACGGATTGGATCTTTACACATGATTTATTCGTTTAGGTCATGGAAATCTTTGACGTAGCGATGTTACAAAGCCTGAGCAGCTGAATATCTTTGGTTAGGGTTGAAAACTAATAGATGTTTCAAGAGATCCAGGGCTTATTCTGAAGCTGTTGGAAACATTGAATTAAATGTTTTCTTTTTTGGGATGTTTGTACTTGAAATAATATTCGCTGCTAATGGTGATTCTATTGATTATACGTCCTTTTGATTCGGTCTGCCTATAAGCTCAAGTATCTTTTATATCTGATTCAAAGTAGAATTGCCTGGAAAAATTGATTTTCCATTGATAAGTTCACCCAAAATGCATCCTACAGACCACATATCCACTGCTTTTGAATATTTGGTCGATCCCAACAGAATTTAAGGAGCTCTGTACCATCTTGTCGCAACATATTCTGTTAAAACTTGTTCAGGGCTTTATTTTGGACAATTAATTGATCGTGCCAGACCGAAATCTGCTACCTTCATATGACATTAGGAGTTGAGTAGCAAATTACTCGGTTTCAAATCTCGATGAATAAGCTCGCCTGAATGCATATATTTCAAAGCTTTGAGCAATTGATATACTATGAATTTTTTATGAATCTCTTCTAAGATGCTCGCTCTGATGACAACATGCAAATCTAAGTTAAAAAACTGTGTACCGGTCTCCATATAGTCAAAAACTAGATAAAGATCTTTATTATTTTCGGCCTTGATGATGTTCAAAAGTCGAATAATGTTTTAATGACCTTGATAATTCATATCAGTACCGTTGAGCTATTGCAAAAACATGACTTATCTGAAGGTTCTTTGAGCGTCGGTGGCATTATGAAATGCATCAAATACCTAACTTATATTCAAATATACTTTTTTTAATGCTACAACCTGTTTCAGTTTACGATCGACTGCCTTCCAAACTATTCCGTATGCTCCTTTACCCAGTTTTTAAACAATCTCGTATTTTTTTAATATATGAGGTTCGATTTCTTAAGTCATTGTATATTTTATTATTATATCATAGTTAAGAATTCCTTAACAAATCAATTCAATTGAAAACTTTAACAAAATCTATTACAAATGTCGAGAAGATAAATTAAATAATTTTTTATTCATAAAGACTTATTGATATCTAAAAATGGATAAAAAGCATATGGTGTATTGATTGTATTGATTTGAAGCAAATTTGATAATAAAACTTTTTTAAATAATTGAATTTAAATCAAAAATAATCAGCATGGATCCTAACATGAATAGAAATTCTATGGGCTCAAGGGCCGGAACTTCCATCAAACCCAAATTTGGGGCTGGAAATACTGTTGCTCCCTCCAGACAAGGAACAGTTGGCGGCCGAGGAGTACATATATATTGATTTAGGGACTTAATCCTTTGGGTGGAGTCGGATCGACTGTATAAGTTAAGGAAAGACCAATCACAACTGGTGGAGGTATCAATGGTCCATCAGGAGGAGCTTCAAAACGTCAAGTCTATGACAGAAATTATTATGTAACGAAACTAAAAGAGAAGATGATGGTACATAAAACATGTATTTTAGGGCGTGCAATAGTAAACTAATAAGTTGAAGGAGAAGTCATAAAAAATAGGAAAGTAACAACAACTTTATAATAAACTTGAAGCAAGACTTGAAGAATTGAACAACGAAGTCAGACAACTTTAAGGTTCTCTTGCAGATTTTAACCTAGCCCTCGATAAATTGAGAACAAACACAAGGCCTGAGGATGTGAAAAATACTTACCAGCATGTAAAAAATAATAATGAAAAATTAAAAAATTAATTGGATGAGATATTTATCGAAAGAAAGAAGATTTAAGAAGAGACTGAGAACATTCAGAATTAACTCCAGAACATCCACAAACAGATGGAGTTGAGATTGAATGAACTTGATCCATACCAGAGAAGCTAGTATCAGAAATTGATCAGCTAAAATAGTTAGCTGATCAATGAGTATAACATGAAACAGAATGCTATGGAATAGCTTTTGAACAAGCTGGCAAATGCTGAGAGCAAGTTGAGAATGGACAGTCAAAAACTCAAGGGACAGCTCTTGAAAGAACAGATCGGATAACATTAAGTCAAGAAGACTGATTATTAAATTCAACTGAATTAAGCGAATTTGAGTATTCCTGAGGCTAGAGATAGAATTTTGGCAAGGATGAAAGAAGACAACAATTCAATCTCCAACATGTAAAAAAGGTAAATCCATTGATTATGTAGAACTAAGTAAGTCAAGAAAAATATTGACATTTACGAGAAGAAAATCAGAGATCTTGAAGCTGCTCTATAAGACAAAAAGACTGAAGAATAAGACAAGAAAAAATATGAGATCCTATATCAGAAAGATCGAGAAATGGACTAGTTCTTAAACTCTTTTGATAAACTGAGATCAAACGAAATCAATGAGCTGACTAAGTTATAAAAAAGCATCAATGAAATTTTAGAACAAACTTCTAAGGTTTTGGAAATCTCAAATCAGCTACCAACAGGACCAGCTTTTACAGTTTCTAGGGGTGATAAGAGTCAAAATACTTTGGCTCAATCTAAGGCTGAATATGAGATTCGCTTGAACAATTTAAGGGCCTTAGAAAATACAGAAAAACGAACTGTTTAAGTACCTATGATTTTATTTAGGAAATTAACAACTTGAAGGGCAATATTGGAAAGATGAGAGACTAAATTTCTTAGAAATTCGATAAGGTTTAAGACATCAAGCAAAAATTGAACTCGAAGAAACAAAAACTTATCGAAGATGAGAAGAGCCTGACCCAAATCAAAGAAAAGATTGCCCCAACAATCAACAATTCTGATTATTAGGTCAACATTGCTTAGAAGAAGTACCAAATGCATGATCAATTCGGAGTCTACAATGCCAACTAAAGGAAACTGGCCGAATTATAGGGAAAGAGATATTACTTGAAGCACTACATCAACACGAAATCCAAGGACATTAATTATGAAGACATAAAGAACGAATGCATGTCTTACACAGAGTAGATCAACAAGAATTTAGTGAAATGATTGATTTGATTGAATAATTAAAAATAAATCATAATAATAAACTTTACTATATACCACTTTATTAAGATTGTGTAGTCTTTTTGTGGATCTATATACGATTGTCGATATCTATTTGAGCTGAAGCCAGTTACAATGTACTATAGGAAAGATGTTGGCTTTAGACCTGAAGGTTTCGTTTGCGATTGTAAAACCATAAGGTAGATCCGAATGATATTTGCATGGAAAACAACAAAAAAAGAGGTGCTAGTATGTCAGTTTTGAGATTAGTCTATCTTAATTACTGATTACTTAAACTGGCGTACATTGATTTTCTCCATAATAGTTATAAATAAGTATATTTTGAATTTAGTTGATAATTTGCCCAACAGTATTTAGACAAACCCAGATCCATATATTTATCAAAGGATTTGTAGTATTCTGATTGACTTTATATTACTGAAATTTTTTGATTTATTAATTTTAATTTCGATATGCAAGATAGAAAAAGAGCACTCCGATTACGATCATGCCACAGTCCAAGATGATTTGCCCTAGCTCTATAATAAGTGAAATCTTTACGTTTGCATCTATGTGCTCCTTAATTGACAAGAGTTATAAATAATCCTAGTTAGGCCAAACAAATCAGGACATAAATTATGATTAATGTAATGATGTAAGGCTTTCTTTACTAAAATCTGATCTTTTTCTCGAGATATTTTTTAGAAAAGTAATAGACGAGGGTCGTGAAATACAGTTCGAAAATAACTGCAGACAAAAGGTACCAAATGATAACGGTCGGCCACAAAGAAAAACAAATATTGACTATATATTATGCTCATTTACATGAAAGAGATAGAAATATTTGAACTAACATGACTTCCTGCCAGCTGAAGTGAAGCCTCATGTTTACCTTGATCTGCATGATGAATTAAAAAATGAGCCAAATTATTAAACCCAATGATATGACTATTTCAGTTATGCTGCTGACATATCAGAAAGATTACCTTATGCAAGAAGCACCCTCGCACAGGGCCAGACTTGTCATTGAGTAAGTCACGATCCCTTACATTTATATTATAAACTTAAAAAGTAATTTTCATCATCTTTTCAAATAAAATACTCAAAAAATATATCATTTTCAAAAGCACTAAAGAAAGATATTTGACTTATCAGGGCAAAAACTTTAATGATTTCATTTGAATGTTCAAAAAACATAAAAATTTTGTATTAATTTTTATTATTTTTCTTAGATGATATTATCGCGAATGTCAAATTATAAATTTAAGCAGCTTTTTTTTGGTTTTATAACACTGGAATATGTGGAAAGCTATAGGAAGCGTCCGCAGTGGCGATGATAGGTCGGTTAGATCGAATAAATCTCGAGATTAAATAAGATTCTAACATTTTTAAACAAAATCAATAGACCGTTCTAGATAAAAAAGTGTGTAGAATAAAAGTTTTTGTGAGGATTATTTTCAAAAGAGAAGGTAAAACCCGCGAAATAATACATTTGATCAACGTCCAAAATCGTAAAAAAGTATAAGGTAGTAACAAAGTAACAAAGAAGATATCTTTACTTCGATGAGAAATGTAAATTTATCACAGAAAGGTAGCGAATATGTAAAAAGTGGAGTCAAAGAAAACGACTCCAGTAAAAATAAAATTGTCAATAAAACCAATTCAAGCAGTGGAAACGCTGCTCAAAATGCAAATAATAAAATTAAGAATTTGAAGAAGGATCAGAAAAAGTTAAAAAAAATGCTGGAGTAGTAATTGACATCATTCAAAAATGTGATGCTTCAGCTTTAGGACACGATTATCCACAACGAGATAAAAACGACTAATAATGAAAATAAGAGCTCTAACAAAAGTTAGAATTCTAACGAAAAAGATTACTAATTGTTAAAGTAGATTATTGCTGAGGCAAATGGGATCAGTTCTTTCTTCAACGAGCTCGATCGCAAGAAAGATGCCATTTTAGCCAATATTGGTTCTGAAAAATGATATATTTATTTTTGGTAGTAATATAATGAATGTATATCAAAGCGGTAGGGCCTTGCGACAAGTTGGACAAGTATTTGCAGTCTAAAACCAAGGCAAAATGCAGGATTTATGAAATTAGTGACCACAAGGAAGTCTGTAGCCAGATTTTTATTCATGATATTCTTAGTTTGGGTCCTCAGAGGCTATTTCTTGACATATTGCACATTATTTTACGACACTTATTTTTTAGAGCTTTTATATTTGTCCAGCAGTAGCTCGGATTGAAGTAGGAGGTCTTTCGAATCTTAGGTTTCCAAATATGTTGAATATGTTTCCAAAATTGATTGGAGGAAGGAAGTTTTGATTTCCACCAAATGAAAAAGAAGTAAAAGTTGTATTAGGTCCGATAGTTATTCTTGTTACTGGGTTGTATAGCCCATTTAATCGCTATGCGTTGGTATAGTAGTGGTTAGAAATGTGAGGATCTACATACTCGACATTAATATTATTGTTTTGTATAGAATTCTGATGAAGGCCATTGTTATTGTTCTGACTGTTATTCTCTGCTGGAATTTAATACACCTGAAAAGCTTGTCCTTCTCCGCCCCCGTTGACTTCACTTTAAATCTATTCAATAGCTTAACTACCGCATTGACCACACTTCTAAGCATCATTTTCTTGTAGAAAATCAGCGTTACAACTATAACAGTGGTAGCGTCGATTTGAACTGACTTGCATTTTATTGTTAATTATTATACTTTATATTCAAATGCAATACGTAGCATATTGAAAATAAGAAAGAGATATATACATTTATATATTAATCATAATAATTTTGAAAATAGTTTATAGGAATTAGGATTCGTGGCGAACTTTAAGTCGACATATGAAGTCTCAACACTGGGAATCGAATTATCTTCTATTGAACGGATAGTGTTGGTAAACTTAAAAATGCTGTTTTTTTACCATTTTTTCTACGTCTATTTGAAATTGTCTTCACAAGCTTGACTGGTAGGAAATCTCACCGCTTTCTTGTGATTGCTCTTTTATTTGATCAACTTAATAGAAATAGGTTATCGAGGCTATTATTTGATCTAATTTTATTGTGCCTTCGAAGAATTGGTATTTCTAGCATTTGAAACAGCTTTGGATTTATTGATTGTCCTAGATAGTTAATCATTCATGCTTCTTGATGACTATTCATGCTCAGTAATTATAAAGTTGTCAAACATCTTTTTGCTTTGATTAATGGCGTAGTTCTGATTATTTGTGCCAACATTATTGAAAAAAGTCTTATTATCTTGGGGATAAGTCTGAGAAGTTAACATTTCAGTTGATTTTGAAGATTATTAAGTACGAACCCGCATGTCTTGGACACTCATCTGGGTATTCAAAGGCCGATATATGCTGACTTTTGTAAAATTATGAATAGGTTTTTGAGTAAACATAGTTGATTATGATGTCATTGAGATTTTTCCACTCACTATGGAAGGCGTCTGACAATTCACAACATCAGGTTTCTATAATTATGTTTTTTCTCTGTAAGAATGCAGATTTTTTGCTGAAGACTGATACCTTCTGTGTTTTGTTATATTTGATGGATATACAAGCTGAGTGGTCTGGTTGTTTTCTTTAATTTTTTGATTATTTGGATAAATTTAAATTTGATTGACTGAAAAATTAGTAGTCTGTTAGCTAGGACGTTTAAAATCGTACATGTGAACTATTTTTGTTTTTCTAAAAGGTTAATTGTACTATCGTTATTGGAGCCTTGAGAACTATTTTACGTTATTTTAAGCAAAGTGTAAAGGAATCATTGATTTTTTATTATTTTTTGATGTGTTTGTTTTTCTATTGTGTTTTAATGAATATGCTTCTTTTTTATATGGTTTTTTATTTATTTCTTTATCTTTATGCAAATGCAGCATTTGTCGATCAGAAGATTAGGTTTCGCATATATTTTTACAGCCAAAGATATTGCATAGAAACATAGATTGAAAATCGAAAGAATAATTTCTATATGTTATAGAATAAAATTGCTCTTAAATACTAGATTTAAAAAAATCTTTCAAAATTTATTAAATAGTTTTTTAAAAACTATGAAAATTATTTGAACGATTCGCTAGTCAAATGAGAAAGAAAATCAAATATTCTTTCAAATAACTTTTATAAGAAAATTTGATTGATTTATATTGATATCAAATTTAAAATAATAAATGCAGAGTAAAAAATAATTATTGACGCCTCGCAGTGAAAAGTAAAAGCCCAGTGAAAAAGTGAAGGTAATACTCAGGATCAGACCCTTTGTAGAGTCATAGTAAGATTAAGAGTTTATTACGCCGATTTAAGTATCCCATCAAAAAATTAGAATCAGTCGATATCGATAAATAAACCAGGTTTGACTTCTTACATGAAATTTAGCTATGTTCAGAGGACTTATGACCATAAGGAACCTATTGATTATCAGAAAGACATTTTTACTTCAGTTTAAGAAGCTGTAAAATGTATATTTGACGGCGTAGATTCGACTATTTTCGCATAGTATTAATCAAATTATGATAGTGGACAAACTGGAGCAGGAAAGACCTATGCGGTAATTGGAAATTGTCCTTAAAACAACTCAGATTTTGATTTTTACAAAATGACCTTATGCAGTGCCTCAAGAGGTATCTTACCGAGATCTCTATAAATGATCTTTTAGGAGCAAAGAAAGAAGAAAAATAGTAGAATCACCATCAGTTTTTACGAAATTTATAACGAAAGAATATATGACTTGTTGAGTAACAATATGAAAGCGCTTTAAATAAGGTAATCGAAAGCTGGATAAATATCGATTTTGGGATTATCGACGATTGAGGTGCTGAATATGAAAGAAGTGATCAATTATTTGGCTGAAGGAATCAAAGTAATCATTTGAATAATCATAGAATAGGGCCACAAGTTCCACATCCTCTAATATAAAAAGCTCAAGATCACATTCGATATTTCATGTGAAGTATGAAAAACTAGTTTTCAATGAAGAGACGAAGTAGCATTAAATAGTGATAGCTAACGTAATAGAATGCATTAAAATAGTTGAGAGTCGTAGATCTAGCAGGATCTTAAAAATTCAATATTGCCACGTAACTTCCAGCCTCTGAAAAAGATATCAAAATACAAGAGTTGAAATACATCAATGGAAGCTTATCCAAATTAGGACATTGCATATCAGTACAAATCAGATTATTTAGTCTTTGAGCAGCCAGTCTAGAACCCATATTCCCGTTCGTGATTCAAAATTAACAAGAATTTTAAGTGATTCTTTGCTTGGATCTGGCAGAATCAGATTGATTATTTGTGTTTCTCCATCAGTTAGTGCCATGAATGAAACATCCTCAACTTTGCAATTCGCAGACAGAGTAAAAAAGGCGATCTTCTAGAGGCCTCCAAACACAACCTAGAAGAAAAGAACAGTCGATTACGAAGATTATTTGAACGTCCTATAATAACTTTAGTATTAAAAAAAGCGAAGGGGTTAACTCGAAAAGATTATTTCAGATATAAGAACAAGCCCTGGATAAATAACCCTGTTGAAATAAAATTAACGGTTAAAAATTGAAATAGTAGGCTTGAAATAACAGTTGAAAATATTTAGCAATCAAGAAAAACTAAATTCTAGCAGAATTAAGGCTAAATAAAACTTGAATAAATCTGGATTAAAAGATGAGAAGAAAAGTTTATCACCGAAGTACTAACCATACAAGAAGACTTCGACTCCAGTGAAACACAGCTATCAGAATATCGTGCAGAAAATGAGAAGTATCTGATTATTAAACTAGGATAATTATAACCCCAAAGCGATGAATACGCCGCCCAAGACTTACACGTCGAAATCGATAAATTAGGCGTAGAGCAGATCGCAGAAGTACAGCATGGATGATACATCTTCCAAGGGAAAGAAAGTGAGACCGAGCAAGCCGCAGACTTTTGAGAATAAGATAAAGTTATTCATGGAACGAAATGAGGTCGATAGGGACCTGGAGGAGAAAGTGAAGAAGAGACTGATCGAGATAAGTACTTGATATGTTATCATAGAACAAGAGATATCGAAAGATAACAAGGAGTGGGTTTACATTGAAACTTAAGAAGAAGATATGCCTCAATTATGGCATAAATGATCGATTGTATGAACTAAGAGATATATTTACGATTTAAAGAGATATTTGTTGTTGAATAAAAGATATACTTCTATGATATATTACTGATATTTGATTTGTGTTTAAATAATTTGAATTCATCAATCATTGTTCATTGCTCCCAATAGACTTTGTGAGTCATTATGTTGTAAAAGTCATCGGCAGTCACAAAACCATCATCGTCGAGGTCAGCCTTGGTGAAGATGTGCTGCAACTCCTAAGCAGTCAGGTCCTATCCCAGTTCCTTTGCCACCTTTCCGAATTCAGACACTGAAATCCTACCCTAAATCACATCATAGTTACAACTCGGTTAATGTCGAACGATTGCCAGACTTTATCAGTCTCAGCTCTGCTGTCCTTGTCGCTGAGCTTGGCAGTAGCCAGTCTCAAGAATTAGGCGAAGTCGATTCCTCCTGATTGGTCGTCATCGAGTTCGGCCAAGATTTGATAAATAAATTTGTTGCTTCCTGCGAATCCCAATTTTTCGAAGGCCTCCTTTAATTATTTGGGATCGACGACGCCACTGAGATCACTGTCAAACACATCAAAGGCAGTCTTGATATCTCTGACTTCTTCGACTGGAATGGTAAGAGTGGCATAGTCTTCAGCTCTGAACTGTTTGGCAACTGGAGCTTTTGGCTGGACTGGGACTGCGGTTGCTTGTTTGGCTGCTGGCTTGGGGTTTCCTCTCATTGAAAATATCTATATAATTGAATTTGATTTAAAAAGCACATTTGATTTCAAATTTTATAATAGTAAAAAATAAAAAACCCTCATTTAAATATACTTAACTTCAAAACTTTCAAAAACTTTGCTAAAAATATTTCTTCTTGAAAATATCTCAGAATGTAAAATATTTTTTGATAATGTTGTTTGAATAAATCATTTCATTGTTCCCAATAAACTTTGTGGGTTAAGATGTTGTAGAAATCATCAGCAGTGACAAAACCATCATCATCGAGGTCGGCTTTGTTGAAAACGTGAGTGATCTATTCCTCTCCGATGTCTTATCCGAGTTCCTTGGCGACCTTCTTGAGTTCGTGGACACTGATTTTTCCCTAAATAAAATATTTCATACGACTCTGTTGTAATCGAAGGATTGCCAAACTTTGTCAGTCTCAGCTCTGCTGTCCTTGTCGCTGAGCTTAGCAGTGGCGAGTCTCAAGAATTCAGCGAAGTCGATTCCTCCTGATTGATCATCGTCAAGCTCAGCCAAAATTTGATAGACGAATTTGTTGCTTCCTCCGAATCCCAATGATTCGAAAGCTCTTTTTAATTATTGAGGATCGACAACTCCACTGAGATCACCGTCGAAAATATCGAAGGCAGTTTTGATATCTCTGACTTATTAGACGGGGATAGTGAGGGTGGCATAATCTTAAGCTCTGAAGGCAGCTTTGACTGGAGCCTTGGGTTGAACTGGGGCAGGGGCTTTCTTGCTCATGTTAGATTTATTGGATATAAATAAATAATAAGATTTAATATATCTACAACAGCAATATAAAATCACATTATTG
>Ga0194115_10006813_pt1 | contig 11516 bp, 8 predicted proteins | sample TA2MahsurfametaG_3_FD_148656 | JGI IMG/M metagenome (GOLD analysis project Ga0194115, IMG submission 148656) | Freshwater microbial communities from Lake Tanganyika, Tanzania - TA2015002 Mahale S4 surface | ecosystem: Environmental > Aquatic > Freshwater > Lake | place: Tanzania: Lake Tanganyika... | reverse complement strand
CGGACAAACAAGGAAGAAGAAGACGTACATTTCAAGAGATAGTGTAGTATGAAGCAGTTGTACATGTGCCGCATGAAGTCCCCGTTCAGCATCCTCGACTTTTTGACTCATCCCGTCCAGTTGTTGTCGAAGATTATCCTTCTCTCGTGAGGCTGATCCGAGTTTCTCTTCCATTTCCAAGGCTCTGTGTCGATAGTCAGACAGTAATACTTGGAATTGTTGATTCTGAGTCTCATACTTCCTTATGGCTTCCGAATATTCCTTTTCTTTCCTTTTCGAATCTACTATCATCGATTCCTGCTTACTCAACAGGCCACGGAGTTCTAACATATCGGACTCGTCGACTGTACCTGGCCTTTCTAGTGCCTCCTTGATTTGATTTTTCAAGTTATCCCGAGTCCGAGAAAATTGTTTCTCTGCATCATCAATTATGTCCGAGCATCTGTGATTGTATACTGCATCAAAGTACTTATACCCCAGTAGGGCACCAATGCCCGCAAAGGCCACGCAAAGAAGTACTACGTGCAGCAATGATAGAGACGACGAATTGGAAGCCGGCGGAGTCGTAGTGACCACCTTATCACCTTTGGGTTTGGTGGATTTCTCTTCTTTTGACATTTTTACCGTCTCTTGACTTCCCCTCTGTCCGTTCCAGTGAATCTGCGAAATGATTCACAACAGAAGGGATAAAGCTGTTCTTTTCTTCAAGCTATGATATGCGCACCCTTTTCGGGCCGTCGAGAATTGTTTCCCCGAAAACGGCACGAGGTACGAACCGCCGTGCGTCTGTCTTCGTACGTATTCTTCAATCTGCCACCGAGCCATAACTTTCTTCCATCCGTCGGAAAAAAAAGACAACAACGTTCGAAGGCTGTTTGCTATCTTCATCAGCACGATTGCAGGATCAAAATCAACATATTTCTCCTACAAACCCACGATGCGATGAGATGAAGAGGAATGGAAGTACACGATAGTTCTAACTCCAGACAGGACCAATTATTCGCAATTGCTTCGGTGGCTGTATTCCGGTCCCTTCCGATTGAGAAATATCGGCTCAATTTAAAGCATCACCTAAAGGAATTTGTGAGGAGTGAGAGTACGACATCCGGACACGATGACGACATATTGTGGTCTCAAACATCAACCTTCTGGGTAGAGAAATTCGAATTACCGTGGAAGGAGCTCTGCCAACATCATGACATGAACGAAGCGACAAACTCAAACAGAAACTTATCGTGTGTGGATAATGGAACAACACCATTGCAGGAATGTATGACGATTTTGCTAGACCAATCTATCATTCCACGTGCTCAAGCAATTGCAATCGTCAATATTTTGTTATCGGCGTTGTTAGATTCACCTCGCCGTATTTTTCCTACAATTGGTGGAATGAGGAATACCAAGACAGCAACCCGGTGGACTCCTTCCCAGATGTTGTTCCTTCATTCGATAGTCAAGATGTGGAATACATGCCCATCCCTGAATCACAGTTTTTTCACTTCATGTGTACCGGCCTTATTGGATTCTCAAAAACATAAGTCACCGCACAAATGGAATCGACTTGTTTCTGCTGCATGTTTCTTGGCTACAGAGTGTCCGCCTGCCTACGCTACTATGGTCCAATTCATTTTAGAAATCTTGTACCGTGTAGAAGGGATGGAACCAGATTCAATTCGAATTCAGGAACAGACTGAAAATAAGACACAAGTCATTGAACCTCCACGTCGAAAGAAGGCTCGGATTGCGACTCTCGACGATTTACATGAACGAGATTTGTCATCTACCACCAAATATCATCGACAACCGATACAGCTATCGCAGCGTTCTTCAGGTGGAGTTTCCTTGAAGGAAGTCTTGTCCTCAAGGATACGACCTATGAATGGGACCCAGTATCAGCAGAATGAACTATGCGATCCTTCTCGACCCATCCATCATGAATGGGTAGTCGTGCAAACAAGAGCGTACAAGAAGTTTTATAACCTCTTTCGTAAACCTCCCTCACGGGTCCGAGGAGGACTCGCAACATTGACGAATGGACGATTCCTGTGGTCGCGTGAATCGTGTTCTTTTGATATCCATACCCTACTCACAGTGATACGACAACATCATTCCTCGGCATCCCTCCGACTTTGTCTGATCGGAGTGAATGATTCTATTGTACAATGTCTTTGCGTCTGTCGGATAGTATGGGGGTACTTTCTTAGTTCGAAGGATATCATTTGGTTACGAATCTATTGTGAGATTATCGTGTCTTGGTCACGGTTAGATGATCGACGGTCTTGTTGGGAAGCCATGATGCCGTTGGTCATGTACATTGAGAAAGTCAAGGACGATGGGATGGACAATGACGCCGACGAAGGAGAAGACGTGGAAGTGGCGGTGGTGGAGGATGAAGAAGGGTCATTGTATCAGCATCGACCCATATTCCAATGTTTGGCTCATATCTTGTCGCGACGAAGTCGATTGTTGGAAATGAAGGATGATGATGTACGACAACAGTTTCACAGATTCATCAAACATTTGGAACTTCATTGTGGTGAATTAGATGTATGGTTCAGTCCATCATCGCATAAAGAGGGGGGCACTGGGAACATGACCAGTGAAATTGCCACCTTGCAACGTCTTGGGATTATTGGGTTGACGAGCCTAACGTTTGACGATGAAGATGGGGACAATCACGACGAGGTATATGAGACCAGCACCTGCGAAGAAGAAGTCGATGATGGAATAAAGGAAAACGAGTCTAGGGTCGATATAGGTCGGGAGGATAAGGCCTTGATCCAATGGCCATTTTCTTCGGGGTACGATGTACGCTCCGCATATGATCGTCTGGGGAAGACAAAAGGTCGAAGTATATTCCATGATTGGGATACGATGTTGACAAGTCAACACCTGGTGGTGGTCAATGAGATGGAAGAAGATTCATTGTCGGAACAATCACAAGATTGTCTTCCCTCTGGGCCACCCATGACGGATTATATTCATCATTCGGACCTACTTCGACAGATCTTTAGTTTTTGTGTCTATCAGGATCTTATCCAATGTCAATTTGTCTGTCAGAATTGGAAATCGATGATAGATTCTTCCAACATCTTATGGCGTGATGTCTATATGGGACAATTTCCAATCCATTTAGCCGATCCTCGTTGGAATGAGTCGAAATGGAATCAACAGAATTGGAAAGTTCTATTCATCACAAAGGTCCTTAATGAAAGAAATCTATTCCATCGACGGAATCAAAGCACGGGGTACAAACATCGGACATGTCCCTTCATTGGATGTAATCATGTTTTGAAGAGTCAACGTTTTGAGGAGATCCATATCGCATCCCATTTGACTGTCGACGTGAAGGATTCTCCTACGGGTTCCACCACCTGCACCCGTACTAGAGGTACTAGGACGACCAAGAAAAAGGGTGATTCCAACACCAACGCTACCAACAAACCATCAAGACGACGGAACAATAAGCGCGAGAGAGAACCTACGGAAAGGAATGAGAGGGAGACTTTGGCACCCAGTGCCACTAGCAGTAAGTGAAGGGTATGTATGTTTGTCCACGGTTGAGTCCTAGGAGTCAGCGATACCGATACATGTATCCGGGAAAACGGTTGAGTCCTAAGAGTCAGCGATACAGATCGATATTGATATGACTCCCCCGACCCAAGGGTGGCGGACGATCCGGCCATCGTCGGTTGCACGATCACTTGCGAGCCCCATTTGACTGTAGCCAAGTGAGAAACAATGACAAGCACCAGTGCCTCTATGACATGAAACCTGGGCGCCATGTGCCGTATAGGGCGAGTGAAAATAAATGCCTGAAAAAGAATAGAAGTGTACCTCGTTTCGATGTCATTCCTTACAACATCGATATCTTCCTTGTCGTATCTAAGAATAGTAGGGGAAGTAGATGACATCTCAAACTCCACGACGGGCGAATGTGGAAACTACATTTCATGAGAGTGTGGTAGATTCTCTTTCACGACGGAGGAATAATAGCAATAACGCCATGAGTGGCATCAACAGTGGTACCGGTGCTACGAACAATGATGTGGGTTCAATAGAGACATCTTCTGTGCAGGATAGTCAGTCATTGCCAGTGGAAGAAACACAACAATGGCAAACCCAAACACAAGAGCAGAGTTCAGGACTACCACCACCACAACCGATGCGTCGATCTTCCTCACTTCTCTTAGATGGAAACCAGGGTAGTAGTATAATCCCCTCAAATAATACAAGTCAGATGTTTGCCAGCAGACCGTTGGTCCGACGTCGATCATCACTCTTTGACAATCTTCCATCTCGAAGTAGTGGAGGAGGAGGAGGAGGAGCAACCTTGGGGGGGTCAATATCGTTACTTGCCGTCCCTGAGACCAATCCACCACCCACCTTCTTTTTTCAAAGACTTTCTCAAAGTTCCACACTACTTGGTGATGATGACAATAATAATGATGCCGAGGATGGTTCAAGAGCCGACGACTTAAGGACGAATAATAAGAATGACAATCATCACCATCTACGACCAACATATCTATCGAATATAACCACAACACCAACGAAGAAGACGTCTCGATCTTCATTGTTTGGAGCTGTGATGGAAAAGTTTGGGAATCGACCATCCGGACGAGAAGAGGACGATGCCAGGGAGGTAACGAATACTACTACAACAACAGCAGCATCATCATCGTCGTCCCCTTTAGGATTCAAAAGTCCATCAGGACGTACTATTCGCAATTTTATGAATAGAATTGCGAGTCCCTTTCGATTTCCGTCTCCTCGTCGGGGGGAGGCTGGAGGAGGAGGTGGTGGTGCTGGTGGTGGTGTGAAACGAAGATTATCCCTGGCAATGTTAGCATCGTCATCAACCTCCGATCCAACACAACCATCACTCCAAACTACCTCGACTGCAACATCTCCTCGACGCAAGCGTGCTAGGACATCGATTTCTACAAATAATAACAATAATGCTAGTACGATGGTCGCCACGAGTACATCACCATTCTTGTTATCGGCCAACAATCCTCCCCCCGATGGTACATCATCCTTATTATCGGCATCAAGTCTACATGATGATGACAATTGGAGAGAGGCATCGATTCAACATGGACAGGCTGAAATTTTGGATTGGTATCTTCCATGTTCCGCAACGACACGACTGGAACTGGAATGCCATCCAGCACAGGCTCTTACCCACCTCTTGAATTGTCGAGAATGGAATGAAACTCTCTTATATTGGACCTATTCATCACCGTCTCCAACTCTATCGCAGCGAACTGCCGGGGACGGTGGCAATGCCAACTATCCAGGTCCAGCGAAGTCTATGGACATAACCAAGACTACTGCTGGTGATTTCGTCGCTACTGGGAACAAGGGAGATATCGTCGGGATCAAAAGCAATAGCACGGACACGATGGCGTCATCAGCCATCCAAAAGGCAGTAACCGATCGAGACCCGTCCATAGACTTGGCGAATCGTTTGATCCGAACCGTTCGGCAGGATCCGAACGGCGCGTCGTCAAGGCCTGCAGGTCGGGGCATGACTGCAGTCGCCGATCCGATGCCAATCTCGAGGGATGCTCTCACTTCCCGTCGCGAATGGCAACAGAGCTTTCGATCCCTATACTTTCATTGGTATCAACAGATACAATCGGAACAGAACATTTCGACTGCTATTCTCGACTATTACTTTTACTGCGTGACCAAAGACCATGTTGCTTTGTTTCGAGTCGACAACTTGGCCAACAAGGCCCTTCCTCGGGTACTGGTATCGAGCGCGGGAGAATCATTTCTAGAGGACCTGCGAGCCGTGAAAGTAGAATCGATGACAGTGCTGAAAGAACCAAATCCTTCGAAACATCTCTTGTCCGACACAAATCTTTCAAATAAAGGAAATCCAATGAGTCCCACAGTCAAGGCTGACCTAGATGCCTTGAGAAAAGCACAGCATTTTGGAGAGGTTGCCGGTGCTGACATTTCCATCAAGATGAAGACTAGTAAGAGCGAAAAACCGACAAGTGAGGAATCATCCAAGCTTGCGATCACACTGTCGGGTTATGATGACGTTGCCGCCTTTTTCGAAGTGTACTACAATCGATTCGGTCAGACACATGATGATATTGCCTCCGAAGATCCAACAACGTTACATCGTTGCCTACCAGATATTTTTGCGCCGAAAGAGTTGGGTCCTTTCCTACACGGGACAATGAAAAGTCTGCAGGCTTTCCCCGTCAGGCCAAAAGGTTCAGACACAAATGTGGGAAATGCGACCATTCGGGGACCTGTAATATTGCCTAGTGTCACTCGTCGTTTGATCGCGTTAGCAGTAACGAAGCTATCCGCAATCCATCCTACCGGCAAGGAAAGAACCGAAAGTACTCCGTTCTCACCGACGCTTCCACCCAACGAGGATGCAGCTGGATCATGTTATGTAGTCCTTCATGCCACAGACGACGAGAAGTCCACTCTCGACACAGTCAAGTCCTTACAGTCCAAGAAACGAAGTACCAAATATGCGACAACTATGTTCAACGGTATCGAGACCAACAAGACACGCAAAGACATGGATAGTCGTCTCGACGAGTCTACCACGACTATCTCAGAATGTCGATCAGGAACAACATTACAACTGATTGTCTGGGACGTTTCACGTAGCACCGTTGCAGCGTGTAAAATGGGTGATCCTTCGTGACATTGAAGACTCTTTGATTCGAATCGTAAGGTGACTACACCATACAAAGACAAAATGTTTTACGTCTAGCCCTCAAATTTGAAAACTGGACGACGTGGGTTGACAAAGCTTGTACGAGACTTGCAGATTTTCAATTCCAGTTTATGGAGGCTTGTACCGTACGAAGACGACATTGGTTACTCCGGTGCGCCTTGTAGAGGATACTATCGATCCATAATCCTAGAGACTCAGCTACGCTAAACTTTGATGGATAGTTTCACTTCTTTCATAAGGCTAGCTCATGCAACGGAGGACTAATCCGACCTAACTTTACAGTGGATTCCAGCTCGTGCATCGCTGCCTTCAAAAGAGTTGTGTGATACGCCTTCTTGGCTCCAGATCCATTCTTTGCCACATTCACAAGTTCATCACTCGTCGGGGCGGTCGAAGGGGCGGTCGAAGGATTACATACCCTCTCCACCCTTGTGTTTGTTTCCTTCATGTTTCGATCTTGTGCTCTTCCAAGTCCCAGCAGCAACAACAACAACACCTCTGCCTGTAACCAAGTATGACGTCTTCATCAGCTCCTCCTCCAACAGGGATCGCTGCTGTTTCTTCATCGTCTGGTCCACACCAACCTGCTGATATCCTATCCCGTAAACGGAGTAAGCGAACACCGATAGGTCCGAATTATATTGATTTACGTGATCCATACGGAATTATTGAATTAGCAATCCGGTACGATGAATATCTGGCAAGAGACGAACAAGGTGATGAAATTTTAAAGGTACCAATCGAAAGTGGTCCAATCTATAATCATCATGCCTTCCTAAAGGCGTTACGACGGCTACATAAGAAAACGGCGATTCCTCGGAACAACAACAATAATCTACATCACAACCATTATTCCTCGGTAGAGGAGGAAGATGAGGAAGAAGATGACGAAGATCAACCTCCACAGGCTATTACTCCAGTCATTCTTTCTGGTTTGGTAGCGGCAGTGCAAGAATCTACCCTACAGGTACCTTCGGCGTTAGATCTAGTAGCATATTGTCGACGGATGCGTCGAGCAGCCCTGACACGACATCAACAGCGACAACGCCGACGGAAAATTCAACGTCAAGTTACTCCGTATGTCGTTTCGGGGATATTGATGAGTTTGATTTCATGGAGTGCAATGAGTGTCAGGTCTGCATTGATCGAATATGAATTTATTGGTACCGAGGGTGCGACTCAATGTCAGGTAGACCGTGTCTGTCGAATGGCTGCGACGGCGGTATGGAAATTCATCGACCCGTCCAATCGTCTTATCCTCCCGGATTGTACCCTTCAAGAATGTCGTTTAGGAGAGGGACAATTAGAATATCCTGTATACGCCATGCATACACTTCTACATAATGACATTCTGACATTGTCAGAATTGGACAATCCAGGTCGGCCTCGTCGTATCCCATGGTCCCGACATCGGAAATCCAACTATATCAATCGTCCACCCCTTCGATGGTTAGGTGAAACGATTGTCAATCGTTTGATCCGGGAGACCATCCAGGAATGGATTTCATCTACTACTACAACGACTACTACTACTACTACGCCCCGAGTGTCGATCCTAGATTATGGTTGTGGAGTTGGTGGCCTATTGTATTCACTCTTGGATTCGAGGGATCCGAACGGACAATCCTTTGATTATCATGGTATCGCTCTTAGTGCGCCCGAAATACATCAAGCACGTGAATTTCAAATTCAACATGGGTTGGATAGTAGTAGTCCACCAGTGGAATCTTCTTCCAGTCAAACCAACAGTCAAATTTCCTTTGAACAGTATGACTTCCATAACGACCCTATGGAAACCAAACAACAATATTCTATCATCGTGGCAGTGGAGTCACTTTCCTATAGTCAAGACATGTCGTTGACGATGAAGGGCCTTGTAAGTTCCATGACAAAGGATGGGATCATGATTATTGTTGATGATGTAATCAATCCATGGGTCTCAACAGAACGACGGACTGAAATGGTGAATGCATTGGGGAAACCATCCTTGAAATCGTACGAGGAATGGGGACGATTGATCACATCTTTCCCTCATTTAGAATTAGTTGAAGTTGCCGATCTCACCCTAAAATACTATTGGAGTGATCTGAACGTGGACAGAGACGTCGCGCCAACGTTTTTTGCCAAATGGGGGAACTTTGGCTATCGCGCTGCAGAACAGATTGCTGAGGGTTGGGGGGGCTATTTTGGAACGGAATTTCTAGAATCGAACATAGTCATTCAGATCATGAAACTTGTCAGGGATCTTGCCGAGGTCCATTTATCTACGCTTGCAAGGAAGCTGGGGTACCAGCAAGCGGAACTTGCGTACTACTTCATTATTTTGAAGAAGAGATGAGCGGCCCAACTCCCGACGCAACCTGGCTTGATTCCTCCGTCTGAAGCTCTGCTCCTTAACGCCACTGTCCTACCGCTTTCCGTCTAGTACTTTCTCTTCGCCTTCTTTGCCGGCGAATGAAGATCGATCTCGCTATCGGCGAGGGTAGACCGGGCCATTTTTGGCGTTAGCTTCGTATCTGAGTCTTCCTTCTTGTCGTCGGCATCTGAGGAAGACGCTAGTGGAGCGCCTGGCTCTCGCACCCAGGAGTGTACCTGGTGGATTTGTTTACGTGCGAATACAAAGGGCGGTAATTCAGATTGAGTCAGGTTGCAGATGGAAAGATCCATGCCATCTTTGCGCTCTTCCCAGCTATTCATGTTGTAGGCAAAATCTGATATTTGATATCGCAGATCGACGCCTTGCATCCCCGGAGCGAAACGAAGCGCCATGAAGAAAAAGCACTCATGCCTGCAGGAGTCATCACTCTGTTGCCTTTTTGTCTGCACATATCCTGTCTTGGTAAATCTTCTGTAAAAGAAGCGCGCAAATGGCCATATCATAACTTGAGGGGTTTCAAGTGCCGATATGAGTAAACGAAGGCGCGACTCGCAGAAACGATGCCATGTCATGAAATCATTGGCATTACTTGCACTGATCGACACCTGTATGAAATGATTGTGTCTGTAGAAAAAATCTGATTCTTCCAGGGCATCTCGCCATAGTTTATCCCCGCGTTCCAGCTTCCGAGCCGCAATAAGCATTTCTTCCTGTATTCTCCGAAGCTGCGAAACTCCAACGTTGTATGCTGAGTTCACTTTGGATCGAGATAAGGTATGTGTGAGTGCATCTGAGACGTGACAGGCTATGTTTCCTCAACAACGACGTACTTGCTGGGTATGCTGGAGTCAGAATGGGCATTAGGTGTCGAGCATCCCGAGGATTTAGTTTCGGATCCCAAACCGGCACTTCGGTGGTAACAGCAGCGGGAGGCTCTTTCCGTACAGGATCAAGCGCAACCGGCTGTGGCCATTCCCTGTGTGAGAATAACAAACAATGAGAACACAATAGTAGTAGAACAAAGTGACACATGGGCCCAAATCAAAGCGCGTACCACATGCCAAACATCTGAAAGAAGATCCGCAGGAGCGCCGGTGGATGGTCCTGAGGATACCGACTGCAGATCCAGGCCACGAGTATAGCATAATTTATTCCCCCTAGAAATCCAAGAACGTTTGAATATACCCCGTTGATGATCGCCCATTCCTTCACTGCACATAGAGTTATTCGGAAGGCTTCCTCGTTTCCTGATACTTTCCCCAAAATGATCTGCGTAACGCGAGCTCCGTTGAGACTACGAAGTCCAGGTGCATCCTAAGGGCAGCAACATGTGAGAAATCGTTTCTAGCATCTGTTTTTCACTTGCAGAAGTTAGTAGTACGTACCGCGCCTACTAGATCGGCGTCGTCTATGAAGTACTCGCGTCGTGGTTCCAACCTAGGAACCATCTCGGCCCCCGATACTAGTGGAGGAGGACTTTTCCGTTGGAAATCCAGGAGCTTCGCTGCACTCGCTGCCCTAGCAAAGAGAATGTCGATATCCACTTCATTTAGCTGAAGCTTGATCACAGGCTGATTTTTTACCGGAACAGTGATGGGTGAGTCTGACTGGGCATGAACAAGCGTTCCCAGACCGTAGAGGCTCAGATGATCTTGAGAGCATCCACACGACGAGAACGGTCATTACCAGTGAATCACTTACCGTAAACGCAGACGATATGGCATGGACGTTGCTGATACGTGAGTCCCGTCGTAGGACTTCTACTAGACCAGAGAAGAATTGTTCTCTAGAACATGTAGGTGGCGTTACCGCTAAAACGTCAAGATCCGACTCTGGTCGATGAACACGAAGTCGATAGCTTCCAAAGGTGACGAGGGATACTCGTGGTCGTTGCCACCTGCTACCTTTCGTATTCCCCATAATAGATGAAGCCCATTCGGTCAAGATGGTTTCTAGAATATGGATTGCACTCTGACGACGCATATCGTCATCATCTCCCCGGACAGGAAGACACTTTCGTTGTTCGAGAAAGGTTTTCATCGCTCTCGTCGCCTTCATCGATCGAACTTCTGCAGATTTCATTTGTTGTTGTTTATCCTCCCGCTTTTGATCCCTAAGTGAGACGGATCGATTTCGATCATTATACGAGCGATTTTCCATGATTCTCCCAAGATGACGAAGAGGACCGAATCTTCAAGTTTTCGACGGCTTTTTTCATACAAAGGTAATCGAGACAAAGAGAAAACTAGTAGCCAATACGAATCGCTGAACGGTTGCTCTTTCTTCGAGGATAAGTCGACGCCTAGAGGGAAGTCAAAGCGTAAGGAATGGATGAATGGATGATGATGATGATGATGAAGATGATGATGATGATAACGTTGAAAAACGAGTTTTTCAGGTCGTCCTGTCGTCGAAAACATG
>Ga0194115_10006808_pt1 | contig 11518 bp, 15 predicted proteins | sample TA2MahsurfametaG_3_FD_148656 | JGI IMG/M metagenome (GOLD analysis project Ga0194115, IMG submission 148656) | Freshwater microbial communities from Lake Tanganyika, Tanzania - TA2015002 Mahale S4 surface | ecosystem: Environmental > Aquatic > Freshwater > Lake | place: Tanzania: Lake... | reverse complement strand
AAACAATAACACTGTCATTAGTCACAACGTCAGGTTGTCTGTCGTCAGTACAACTGGCGTTGGCGGTACGTCTCTGTGATAACTGCAAAGGACAACTATGCGCCTGTCATCTTCAATGGGACTCCCATGAAAAGAGTAAGTTTACCGTAGAGCTAGCAAGAGCCTCATTTCGGTTTCTTCCCTTCCCCTCCCTCCCTTCAGGGCAAATCGAATCGAGTCCATGCATTGGGGATATATTTCCATGGAATTCTTCGATAGAATTCATCCAAAAAGGATGTCCCATTCCATCTTGGAAGATTCGTCTCTTCGGATTGAATCAAATGTTTAGCGAATTGATGACTTTTTAGATAATTCCATCGTTTTTGTAATTCGACACTTAACATTCGACTTCCCTGTACCTCCCAAAGACCATGTGATGGTTGGATCGGGACCTGAATCGTGGGTAATTGAGGTGTCGCACTCATTAACCAATCAGCTAACCGTTCTGGTGCCTCATCGACGATATCAAATGGAATCTTCTTGGCTAGATCGGTACTTAAAAAGTATAAAGTTGGACTCATATACGTAGCTTGCATCTGTCGACATTTCCACTTGGAAAAGCCACCACAATCCCATCGATCCTTTGGAACTCCACCGACTACCCGACGCATGGAAGATAATCCCAACGTATCTTGTGCCATTTCTAAAAACTTGTCTGGGAAGACAAGTGTCGTCGCATCGACCTTTACGACGTAGCCAACTTCCGCGTTCGCAGCATACCTGAACCATGAGGATACCAACGTAAGACGATTACTCTCAGGAAGGTACGTGAGATCCTTAGCCGGAGGTACCAAACGTTTTTCGTCTTGTAATACTTCCAGAGGGAGGACGAATGTGTAGGCAATCTGACAGTTGTCATTTAGTGGTTCACTATCAGTCAATATACATATTCGAGGGTCGTTCAGATATGTCTCTCTTAGTCCCTCTCTCAAGTCTTCATCTTCTGGTCGAGAGAATATTCCCCAGGCAAATCGTACTAATCCACCCGATTCTCCTAACCGTCGTCCATGTTGTAATCGTCTCGATGGTCCAATCGATTGAAAGCGTGGGATGAGGGCAACATCACCACGTAAATAATACCGTTGATCGGAGGATGGGTTAGTTGAAATCGTTTGGTACTGCACAAATAAGGTCCCCACGACACAAAAGGTGACAAGTATTCGTATTCCTAACGGTCCCTTCATCATGGATGATAGGGATTCAATCCAACTTGATAAGCAAAAGCTGGTCGAAAGGAAGAAAGAAAATGGGGAACCAAACGAAATAGGTCTAGGGGAAACCGATACTGATCGATTTTGCAAAATAGGGCTATGTGAATGCAAAATTTTATGTCGTGTGCGATAAACGGGTGTGGGAGGATAGTCGTGGTCCCCGAGTCGTTGTTTTTTGGTGCAGAGGTGGTTTTTTTGAGAGGCCCACTGTTTTTTACTTTCGCGCGCCAGCCGAGTCATGGACAATACCGTAATTCGTCTGGGAAAAATGTATAGATGACGGGCAAGGCATATCGGCATGCCGCGAGCAGGTGAAGTTCTTTCTGTAGGATAGGTGACCGTGATCGTGCCTGCCGTGTAGTAACAGTTACTGAAAATAACCAAATGAAAAGTGTTTATTAGAGAAAATAGGATGGATACCGTTATAGACGTTACGCCCGCGCATACTCGGGCATATGGAAACTCCGTCGATCGTCCTTCCGTCGACAGCGGATGGACTTCCGTGACGGTGACCGGTGACAGTCTCGAGTCCAGAGAGTCATCGGATTCGTCTACGGTCAGTCACACCCATGGAATTCTCCTGGGTAACCGGAATCTCCGAATCTCTTACACAAATTTTCTTATTCTTGTAAAGTATATTTTGTTTTGAATTCCAGAAGCGCCTGCGCGCCTCGCGTGTTCTCCTCTATCCATGAGACAGGTTCGGAAGGAATTTGGTGAACTCTGAGAGTTTGTGTGTGGGAACTCCGTTTTTCCCACCAAAAATACGACACTTAAACTCTATGTACTGGCCACCTGCTTCCAAATCAGCATCGAGATAAACTGCCTTTACAGTTAGTACGACTCGGAACCGCCTATTTTCCTCTTCTGTGTGTCGCATATTCCTACTGTTTTCTTCCCACCAGAAAGACATTCACATTCACATCCCACGCCTCTGCTAACTAGCTTGTAGCACCCGTTCAAGTGTTTTTTCACCTTTTGAGAGTATGAATAAATCAAATTTTCAACCAAATCAATGGCTCTCTGGATTCCTTGGTCGAATGGCTTGTTGTTCGATTCCTGAAACGATGCAAACGATTGATGATTTCGTCGTCCAAGGGAATAAGTTCGATGAAGGTTACGACTATGAAACTCGTAGCAATAATAGCAGTATTTATCATGCTGATGATGATGATGAAGACGACGATGAAGATGATGATGAAATAATTCTGGATCAATGTACAAGACAACCTCTTTCCCATACGTGCACGACGATTAACAGCCCTTCGAGAGACTATGGACCAGTGGGGACACGGGTCTCCCAATCATCCCCACTGAGAGATGTGGGAGGATCATCGATTATCCTCCCTTCCCCGACGGGGACACCCTCACGAAGACAATTAGATCGTTGGGATCCATCCGTTTGTATGGCAGTCGCTGCTTCGTCGTGTTGTACATCCTATGCCGGATCGACAGCGACTACTGTGTCCATTATGAGTGAAGAAGAAGAAGATTATCATTCTTCTCCTTTAGATACGAGTCGAGAAGAAATTCGAAGTAATGCGACGACGCAAGTTGTCTCGCATCGTCGTCGAAAAAATAGTAACAACAGTCGAAGAAATGATCTGTTATCTACGACACTGGCCACCGCAGAACATCGATTGAGGGCACAATTACTAGCGGAAGAAGAACGAGCTAGAGAACTCCGAAAAGGAGGTCGATTTCAAAAACAAAGGAAACCATGAAGGGGGTTCTTCTTGTCGCAGGTACACGATACATTTTCGAGGAAGGGCAGGAGACGATCTTCGGGGTTCGCAAAAACTTCCAAACGAACCGGATGGAAAACGACAGGGATTGCTTTGGTAGGCTCCACATGACAAAGAAAAAGAATGTCATGAATGTTTGAATTGATTGGGTCCTCTTCATTTTGGAAAGAAGAAAGCTCCAAACATGTGTCAAATTGCCGCGTGGCATTTTTGGCTGGTTGTTGTTCGAAAGTCAAATCATCACTCCAGACAACAGATTCGAAACGAAAACTCATAATATTTCTCTTTTACATCCTTCACAAACGCACGGATTTCCCTGTCGACCTTTTTTGTTTTCACTGGCAAAGAAAATGAAAATTAACGTTTCCTCTTGGATTCTTGCCCCTGCTGTCATGGTGGGGAGTACTGTTCCTGCCGTAACTGCCTACACCGGCGTCGGACATGGATGTCGCCCATCGTCGTCTACCTTCCGTGGACGAGTTGAAATCATGTCCCCCCATCAACGTGCCAAGTTTCGTCGTCAACAAGCTGATTTCGTCAATCGTGCCTTTGAGGCGATGACGGATGATCTTCAACGAACGACGAAGGATCCTAACTTTACTCCCAAACAGTGGGGACAGAAGAAGGAGTTTGTGAATAAGGCTGTGGACTTTTTTCGGATATGAGTGGTAGTATGGATCGTCTTCCGGCCTATGAGATTGATGATAGGGATAAGGAGATTGAAATTGCGGTGGATCTTCCAGGTGTCCTTCGTGAGGATATTGATATTGTCTTTGAGTCTGGATATTTGAAGGTAACGGGAACTCGAAAGATGAAGAAGAAGCAGAAGAAGGACGAAGAAGAAAAAGAAGAAGAGCCTACAGTTTGGAAATTATCTCGTAAATTTTCTTTGGATGATCAAACTGTGGATACTGATAACATCCTTGCGACACTTGAAAATGGTGTGTTGACTATTCTCATCCCCAAGAAGGAATTGGAAGAACCTGTCATCAAACGTATTGACATTGTTTAGACGTGAAAAAAGTCACATTAGACCTTTTTTTTTGTTTCGACGACTTGTCGAAAGGTCAATTACAGTTGTTATGTATAACTTTTGGAATTCTTGACTTCTTGGTTTGGCTTCAATAGATGATAAAGTATTCTGCATATCGGTAGTCGAACTTGTCGTTTTGTTCGTTGAACTCGTGACATCAGCACGTCTTCGTTCGGCGTATGTACGTCGTCCGCCAAACGCGATCCAGTGGTTGTCAGGGCAAGCTTTCTGGTTGGTGGTTGCGGACATCAAAATGCCCCCATCACATCAACAACCTCCTAAATCTGCTTTCGGCTCGACGCCAACCGTTCGGTTTGTCGATAGATCGATTGATCCCAATCTTGCGACCATCCGATCTTATTTTCGGGATATCCACTCTTTTTCAATCTTCACCTCTGGGGTTTCCATAAAGATAAGATCGTGATCACCATCATGAACTTTTCATTGATAAGTTGGTTGATTGTTGCCACTACGTTCGAGACGGGATGGTCCTTCACGGCACCTAAAGTCGTCACCAACGCTGTCTCGTCGTCGTCCGAGTTGAGGATGGCTGAGGGTGGGGAAATCCTGAACAAGTACAGCAGGTAAGAGATCACTCGTCAGAGGGGGGGGGGGCACGGGGCCATTCAAGGACAGTGAACTCTCATGCCTTCCGATCTATATTAGTGTTTTGACTGGACCAAAGTCGCAAGGAGCCTCCCAAGCTATGCTTTATGCTACTGGATTAAAGGAAGAAGATATGGGAAAACCACAGATCGGCGTCTGCAGTGTTTGGTACGAAGGTAATCCCTGCAACATGCATCTACTAGAACTTTCGGAGTACGTCAAGGCGGGGGTTCAAAATGTCGATTGTGTGGGATACCGTTTCAATACTATCGGAGTTTCGGATGGTATTTCCATGGGAACAAGTGGAATGCGATACTCCTTGCAAAGTCGTGATTTGATCGCCGATTCGATTGAAACGACTATGGGTGCACAATGGTATGATGGTTTGATTGCATTACCAGGATGTGATAAGAATATGCCAGGTTGCGTCATGGCGATGGCACGCTTGAACAGACCAAGTATCATGGTCTATGGTGGAACGATCCGAGCTGGGAAACAGCCTTCTACTGGAGCTCCATTAGATATCGTCAGTGCATTTCAGTCCTACGGTCAATACGTCTATGACAAAATTACCGAAGAAGAACGAAAAGAGATTATTCAACATTCCTGCCCTGGACAAGGTGCCTGTGGTGGGATGTATACCGCGAATACAATGGCAACAGCTATTGAAGCTCTCGGTAAGTTCCATAGTTTTCGTCATCGCTCTTTGCCAGTACTGATGATGATGAGTTGGCGGCAGATTGTCTCATCGACTTTTTTTCCTCCGCGTTTTTTTGGGGGCCAGGTATGTCTCTTCCATATTCGTCGTCATCTCCCGCCGATTCTCAGGAAAAGAAGGGTGAATGTATGGAAGCGGGTGGTTTTTTAAAAATCTTGTTAGAAAAAGATATCAAACCCCGAGATATCATGACGAAGGCTGCCTTTGAGAATGCTATCCGCATGGTCATGGTTACGGGTGGTTCTACCAATGCAGTCCTTCATTTGATTGCGATGAGTCGTGCTTGTCAAGATCCTGCCGTGGCGATTACTTTGGAAGATTTCCAACGCATTTCCAATGTGGTAAGATCCGTCCTTGTGAACGCTTTCGTATGTTCTCCTGACGCTTTACTCATCTAAATGTTTCTTTTCGATCCAAGACGCCCTTCCTTGCGGACTTGAAACCATCTGGAAAGTATGTCATGGAAGATGTCCAAGGAATTGGTGGTACTCCTGGTCTTATTAAGTTTATGATCGATAATGGCCTGTTCGATGGCGATCAGTTGACCGTTACAGGAAAAACTCACAAGGAGAATCTTGAGATGCTGAACCACCCAGGATTGACACCTGGTCAAGAAATTATCCGACCATTGGATAACCCCATCAAGCCGACTGGCCATTTGCAGATGATGTATGGCAATCTAGCTCCCGGTGGCGCTGTGGCGAAGATCACCGGAAAGGAAGGTGAAACGTTCACGGTAAGTTCAAGTTCGTTCCGGCATTTTCCTGTCCCAGGGATGAGTTTCCTTACCATGGCACAAAAAATCCACAGGGTACAGCACGTGTGTATGACAACGAACCGGCCATGATGCGAGGATTGGAAAATAAAGAAATCTTGCCTGGAGACGTCGTTATCATTCGGTACGAAGGACCAAAGGGAGGACCTGGACTTCCCGAGATGTTGACTCCGACAAGCGCTATCATGGGAGCTGGATTGGGTGACGTCGTTGCGCTCCTTACTGACGGAAGATTCAGTGGTGGTAGTCATGGATTCTGTATCGGTCACATCACGCCTGAAGCACAAGTGGGAGGCCCTATCGCGTTGGTCAGGAATGGGGATCCCATCCGTATTGATGCTCGACCGGAGCAGCGTACTATCGATCTTCTCATCTCGGACGAAGAATGGGAACGACGAAGACAGGAATGGTCACCTCCTCCTTTCAGGGTGACTCAGGGCACATTGTTCAAGTACATTCAATGCGTTGCGACGGCCAGCGAAGGTTGCGTCACTGACGAAGTCGATCCATACTCTGTCAACGTGGCCCAAGCTGCCCCAAAGACTCCTGCCGTCGCTGAACTTGAGGCTATCATCGCTAATCTGCAATCGCAGCTTGGTATGACGGCCTAGATTCTAGTGTCCTCTAGGCCATTCGTTATTGTTATACGGCCGTGTTTTACAGCTATCGACAGCTAGCTTGAAGTAAAATGTTACCCTGGAACGCGTGACCGAGCTAGACATAAGTTAGAGTACAATCGTTCCCATATGGCCACTAACCCATCCATCCACGGAACCAGCCTTTACTTTCCGGACTCTTCTTCTTGGGCTCTTCCTTCTTTTGGACTGGAGTAGATGTGCCCTTCACCAAGCCATCCAAGTCGTCATCATTTCCGAACCCCAAACCGGTCCCTCCGAAACCGAGTCCATCGTCAAACCCTGCATCCTCTACTCCAAATGTCAGCCCACTGCTCAAACCCGATAGCCCCATATTCAATAGACTTTTGTCGCCATGTTGCGGTGAGATCCCGTGTGTTGAGCTGAGATGGTAGGACACACTCAATGAATGATTCCTATTGGAACTATGAGCGAAATCTGATTCGTCAAAAGGCGGTGCGATTTCACCAAAAAACTCTGAATTCTCAAATCGGTGGCTTGTGGAGTGCGTTGGCGACAGTTCACTCATCACTGACATATCATCCTGTGCTGTTGCGATAGTTGATTCGTCATCGAAGTCGTTGAGGTCAACGGATGCGGCGAAATTCCGCACACTCTCAGTGTCACTGGCCTTGATGGCCTGATCGGCCCAGCCCATGTAGTTCTCAATCGTTTCTCCATGCATCCAGGGACCTGCGAATTGGGAAGCCTCATTTCGACGCTGCATAGTGTCCGCCATATCGGCGATGGAGGAATCGTCGAAACTCACTTCTATATGCGATTGGTCATCGTGGAAACCATCACCGAAACCATCTTCAGAATTCCAAGCGCTGTTATTCACATATAAAGGCGAAGGGAACTTTTCGTGTGTCTCTGAAGCGTCATAATCAAGGTGATCCATAGAATCCTGGAACAAATCGTCGTCGGAGGCGAAGGTTGGGAATGACGTTGTTTTCGCCCCCATACGTCCGATCTCTGGCGAGCCAGCGATGAGCATCGTGGCAACCTCGCGGTCATCAGACGCTGACATGGGCGGTGGCTCTGATATAAATCGATTTTCGTTTTGAACATCCAACATCTCTTCAACTTGCTGAGTTTCGATATACCCGGATTTATATGAAGGGATCAGGTCGCTGTTGGTTTCCTCGAATACTTCGATTGTTTCCGCCGCATGGAATTCCGTCATAACTTCGTGTGTGACGGCGTTCGAGATAAGAGCTGTGGTTAGTGTATCCTGATCGGTAGCATCCAGCAATATGGGTCGCTTCCAGGTAACAAGCAGCTCCGCCTTCTTTTGTGTATCTACTTCTCCCGTGGCGTCTTCCATTTCTTTCGTGGATCGTAGGCTACCCGTTGCGGCGGCATCGCCCAGGTTCATCACATGCTGGGAGGAGTGAATATCTCTTGTAGTTTCGACCCCTGAAGTGTCGCTTATCGACGTCAACTCAACTGGGGAAACGTCTGGTGCATTCTCCTCTTCTCCGCCGCTCGAAACGATCTGTGCTGGTGTGGCAAGTGAGTCGTTCGTTGCACCACGAATATCGCATGCAATAGGATCGGTAGTACTTCCTACAGTACCCTCAACGACAGCGAACTTCCGAGAGTGTGACTCGCGTCCTTCCTTTTCTTGGTCTGTCCCCAATTCGGATTTCGAACTAGCACCAACAGCAGTGATTTCCGCATATCCCGAAACTAAGCGCAACGACGATACATTCTCAACACCATCTGAATCATCGCGCTTCCGCCTTGTCTCTGCGCCCGCGACTGGGTCTCTCACAGTTGTGCTCGTTGATTTAGAATATGCAATCGTCGTTTTGTGCTTCGAACTATCAATCGATGTGAAGCGTTTCGTACTCTCTGTGTCTGTTGGCGTTGGCGTTCTCGTTTCTCGCTTTATTTCGACTACGGAACGGTCACCTGTCCCAGCGATTCGCTTTCCTACTGGGGGTTCAGAAATAGTTTGAATTGGTAGGGGCTTGGAAGTAGGAATAGCCTTCGAATCCAAGTCTAATTTTGTCGCCGGCTTTCCCTGTGGTGGATCTATGGATTGACGAACGGCAGAAGGAAAGAGCTGGGGACTGTCAATAGCCCCTCTATGAGTCGCTCCCGCCTCGATTGTTGCGGCCAGCTGCCTTGCTTTTCCTGTTGTGCCTGGCGAAAACGGAATGGGCGACAATAAACCGAAACCATCAACACCGTCGAAAGTATCGTGCAACCTCGCCTTAGGCTTTTCTGTTGTTGCGTCCACTTTTTTTGCTGTCGATCGGTACGTAGAAGGGGTCCTCGATTGGAGCCCATCGGCATCTGTTGAATCATGATGGGTTTGTGTTGCGTCGGCTCCTGCAACAGCTGCGTCGATTGCCCCTTGACGTGCCATTGGAGTTGTGGCTTGGCCCAAGCGAACAATGGATGATACGTTTTCGCGTCCTCTCGCTGTGGTTGTCACTGCCTCACCATGTCCCGATTCACGATGCCTTCTACCCACCTCAACATCCTCAGACGGCTTTTCTGTTGTTCCGACAGCGGGCGCTTTGGGTCGGAAACGTGTCAAAATATTTGGCGTATCCACCACTTCATCTGGATTCGTTGTGCCTTTTGCCTTAAACCTGGCGGCAGCGGCCGCGGCCGCGGCGAAAGTGGCGATTCCACCGACTGGGGGACCTTTCTCTTCCTTTGAAGGCTCTTCACTAGATGAAGTAACAGGAACCGAAGTCTTTTGATCTTGTCGAGACAGATCTGCGACATTGAAACCCTTCCCCAAGGCTTCGCGTGATTCCTCCTTCATTTTCCGTTTGTTTTTGTAGCCCTTCCGAGAAGGAGACGTTTCATCGTTTCGAGTTCGTGCTGCTCTCGCTGCTTTCGCTTCCGCTCGTCGCTTCTCTTTCGCCTAATAAGGAAACGAAGATAAGATGATTAGTCGTGCAAAGTAGCTCAGAACAACCTGCCTTCTCAACTTACTTCTCTCTTTTCAATCGCTTTGACCTGATCGACTGCCGTGTTCCACTCGGTCATGAATCGTCTAAGGGTACCGAAAAAGTCTGCTGTTGCCATGTTCTCGTCTTCTCCAAAGTATTGAAGTAGTGCATTGTACTTCTTCTTGATGTTGTCGATCGATTCGGAAGCTTGCGTACATGCTTTCTTGGCGCTGACAATAAAACGTTCCATCGAAGTTCTCCCGGTCAAGTGATCTGGTTTGTTCGAGTCGACGTCACCAGAGATGGATATCGTCTGATCGTCCCCGCTGGGTAGTGACTCGAGGGCTGGGTCCCCAGCGTTCTCCTTGCGATCAGCATGCTGTTGCACAATTCCGATAATTCCGCCTAGCTCCTCGGATATCGATTTGATGTCACCGGTCAGTCCGTCTAGCAGTACATTTTCGGCAGGTATGACAGAAGATATATCCTCCGCGAAAGTTAGCAACGATTCGTCGTTCTTCTTCACTAGCTTCACGAGGTAGTGCAAAACACTTGTTCTTCTGTCGAAGGCTTTGGCTTCGTTCAGCTTAAGCAAAGCATCAAGTGTGAATCCCATTGCCAACTTGCCTTCCCCCCCCGTGTTGATTTGATTGACCACAGTGAGAATCATAGCCATGAGTTTTCTCAACTTCTCCGACGTTCTCAACTGGTCGCAGGCTTTATTCAGTATGCGAATCCCTTCGGTTGCGTCTTCGAAACGGGTCTTGAAGACGGACCTGAACAACATGGCGTCGAGTTTTGAACTTGCATCCTCTACATCTATCATCGTTACCATATACTTTTCTGTTTCGCTACAGTCCGCGAATAGCTTATCCCGAGCGTTTTCATCTGTTTTCATGTAGGATGATAACCCTATACGTTCATCGGTATCAGGCAAGTACTCCTTCAAGGCCTTTAGCTGCGTCGAGTCGAATTTCTGGTGGTCCCTGATATTCAAAAACAAACTTGAGCTGAGGAAGAACAACGCACGTCCGTGCATGATTCGCCGCGGTGACTTACATTCGGTTTACGCATTCGGCAATCTTCGCGTAATTAGTCTTCAATCGTGAAAGGACGATTCCCCCATTCATGGACCGTTTCGGGTCGATCACCTGAACTAGTTTCTTTTGATCCCTAGAAGTATCTTTCTTCTCGTCCTTCTTCTTGGCGTCAGCGGATTCGGTAAAGAGATCTTCAAATTCCTTCTCGTCATACTCGAGCTTCCCCATGGTTACAGAACCCCGGACCATCTTCCAAATCGAATCTTCGTTCAGTTTCTTAGGATCGATAGGGTTCCAATAAATCTTTTTGCGCCTCACGCGCTTCTTCTTCTTGACTGGCGACGAACTCCTAGGATTTCTTTTCGTCTGGTAGGCAAGAGACTTCGTTGGGTCCATGTCCATTATAGCAGGATTCTTGCCGTCTCTGGATAAAGCATTCTTCACAGCATCAAGTGGAAGGCCCATTCGGAGCATCCGGAAATACTTCTGATACTCGGCATCGTCCTGCAGCGGCACACCTGTGTCCCTTACGGTCGATCCGCCTCTCTGTGCTTCCAAACTCCTGTCTGGATCCAGATCCATAATGGTTGGATCTTTGCCGTCACGCATCAAGGCATTCTTTACTGCATCAATCGAAAGTCCGCATTTCAACATCTTGAAGTACTTGGCAAACTCTGGGTCGTCTTTCAAAGCTGGCCCTCCAGATCCCTCCTCTTTTTGTGACTTTAGGCTTTTCTCGGGGTCCAGATCTATGATCGTGGTGTCTTTCCCATCTCGAAGTAGAGCATTCCGCACGACTTC
>Ga0194115_10006807_pt1 | contig 11519 bp, 8 predicted proteins | sample TA2MahsurfametaG_3_FD_148656 | JGI IMG/M metagenome (GOLD analysis project Ga0194115, IMG submission 148656) | Freshwater microbial communities from Lake Tanganyika, Tanzania - TA2015002 Mahale S4 surface | ecosystem: Environmental > Aquatic > Freshwater > Lake | place: Tanzania: Lake Tanganyika... | reverse complement strand
ATTAAATAGAAAGTTACGCACTTAGAGATTTAATTTACACGTGAATTTGGTGGGGCGGGTAGGGCTCGAACCTACGACGACCGGATTTTGAGCCACCCAAATTAGGTCTCTAAGCGTGTTTAGTTGTAATAAATTGGACACGGTTACTCATCAGTAATTCGAGCTCGCCTGATCATGCATACACCTCTCACCAGAAAACTTTGAAAAGTTCCTTGACAGGTGTAGAGCTTGCCTCTATTTTTGACATAATCATAAAACGTTTCATTAAGGAGGCAAGAAATACCCGGGGATGCTTCCTATCGGGTCGAACTCTCCTGAATCTAAGGGATTCCTTCAAATTTACCCATTTGGAGGAGTGCAAAGGAAATCAACAATCACCGACTGAAGAAAGGGAAATGAGAGGGATAAAAAATGAGTGATCGTAACAAAGCGGCCTTTCGCTCGCGATCCAAGGTGTTACTGACGGCTATCCTGCTGCCCCTAACACTGATAGTGGCAACATCTCCATCAGCTTCGGCTGCACCGACTGTAGTCAATTGGTGGGGCTGGAATATGGGTGGTCCACCAGATAACAATCCGTACATAAAGGCTTTTGAAGCAGCGAACCCGGATATAAAGATCGTTATACGTAATCTGGATTACGAGGCATATAAGAATGCTTTGCGACTCGCCGTTACTACAGGTGAAGGCCCAGACGTCTTTGGCATTCAAGTCGGACCGCTTACTGACCAATATGCGAGTTCATCGGAGAACTTAACAAGCTATATGAACAAGTCAGCTCTTGGCGCAAATTGGAAGAAGAAGATGATTGGAGCCAGTCAGCTCGTATCCGGTGGCAAGCAGGTAGCTGTACCTTGGTACATCAGCGCTGCTGGTCTCCTCTGGTACAACAAGACCCTCTTTGATGAGAACAAGGTTGCAGTGCCAAAAGATTTGGCTTCTTTTAAGGCGGCTTGTGCAAAGTTCAAAGCTGTAAAGATCAATTGCTTTATTCACGGAGCGAAAGATTCTTGGGTCAATTTAGATATGTTCCAGGCAATCTCAAACCAGCTTGCTCCTGGTGATTTTTACAAGGCTATCAAGGGAGAGAGGAAGTTCAATACTCCTACTTACGTTAAGGCATTCTCTACTTGGAAGTCTCTCTTCACAACAGGTCTGGTTCAGAAGGGCGCTTTGGGAACTCCGCAATATATGGATGCATACGATTCATATATGAAGGGTGAATCAGCAATGATTTTCCTCGGTAGCTGGCAAAACCCACAGATGACCAAAACAAGTGCAGCTCTCAATGCAAAAACCTATGCGGGCACAAATGCGGGCAAATTCGTTCACATGGCAGTGCCAATGCCAGGATTAGTTGCAAATGCTAAGACTGGAGCGCTCTTTGGTGGGCCAGATGTCGGTTGGTCGATGTCTAGCTCTTCCAAGAATAAGGAGGCTGCATGGAAATGGATTGAGTTCTTGACGATCGGTGAGGGTCAAAAGATCATGGGTGGCCAAGGTAATCAGCCAGCTAATATCAATGTTCCAATCGACACAAGTGACTTCTTGTCATCTAACCAAAAGGCAGTCATCACAATGCAAGCTAAGGCTCTAGCAACCATGATAGGCCAGCGTGAGATTCCAAACGCTGACGTTCAAAAAGCCCTAGCTGATGCCCTTTCGGCTGTTGCCGCAGGAACACAATCAGCATCTGCTGCTGCAGCTGCAGTTCAGAAAGCTATCAATCTAGCGTACGGCCTGTAATAGCAAATCTCGTAGGGAGCTCGGCCCGATTGTAAACGGGCTCCCTACTAGATCCACTCTTCTAATGGGAGGAAGGCGATTAAGCGCAATCAGAATGGGATAGGTCTAATCTTCATTTCTCCTTCCCTTATTTTGGTTGGTGTCGTTGTCTATTTCGGTATCGCCTACACTTTTTGGGGCTCTACACGAGAATGGTCAGATATTCGAAGCCCCTCGACAAGTATTGGATTCGCCAATTTTGAGAAAATGGCCCAGGATCCAATTGTTTACATGGCCCTTAAGCACATTCTTATTTTTGGATTTCTGACAGTTTTAATCCAAATGATTCTTGGTTTTTTCGCTGCCGTCATGCTCAGTGGCGACACAATAATTGCAAGAAATATTCATAAAACTTTTATATTCTTACCTGTAATTATTTCTCCAGCGGTAACAGCCATCTCTTTCCGACAACTTCTGTCACCGGACGGAGAAATCAATTCTTTTCTCAGATTAATTGGCTTGGGGTTTCTTCAACAGGAGTGGCTCGCTGATACAAGAGTTGCGTTGATTAGCCTGGTAATTATCAATATCTGGCAATGGACAAGTTTTAGTTTCATCCTTTATCAAGCCGCACTATCACAGTTAGACAAGGAAACTCTTGAGGCAGCAGAAATAGATGGTGCAAACTATAGACAAGTAATCACAAGAATAATTGCACCCCAATTAAAAGGTACTCATCTGACTCTGATAATCATGGGTTTTATTGGATCAATGAAGACATTCGAATTACCATTCTTAGTTACGAGAGGAGGGCCTGCCGGTAGCACTGAATTCCTTACAACATACATTTTTGATCAAACAGTAGTAAGATTTAAATTTGGATACGGCTCCACTCTCTCCACACTGCTATGCATACTTTCAATCGCATTTACTGTGGTTTTGCTACGGAATTCACGACAGAGGAATATGTGATGTCCACGCAAATCTCAAAAAAGAAGAAAATTCTTCAGAATGTTGTAATGGTTGCCTTTGTAATTCCATTTATCTTCCCATTAATTTCCGTAATAGCCAGATCAGCGCAAGGTGAAGGATTCATCCTCAATTACAAAGCAGTCTTTCTTAAGAGCCCATTCTTCCAATTTGCTGTGAATAGCTTGTATATAGCATTTTTTACAGTGCTTATTACCTTTATCGCCACAATGCTCAGCGCATACGCATTCTCTAAAATCAACTTTAGGGGACGCTCGACGTTATTCATTTTGCTTCTTGGTGGTTTGGTTCTGCCGGGCATTGCTCTGGTTGTCCCGCTCTTTATCATGGTGGCAAAACTAGGTGCTTTTAATACATATTGGGCGGTAATTATTCCGCTTGCTGCAACTGCAATATCGTTCAATCTTTTGCTGGCTAAGAACTACATGGATTCAATTCAAAACGAAATAGTTGAAGCAGCAGAAATTGATGGCTGCAATAAGCTTCAAGTCTTCATCAGAATTATTCTCCCGCTTTCAAAGCCGATTTCTTCTGTAATTGTAATCTGGTCGTTTCTGGCATCTTGGAATGAATTTTTCTTACCCGTGCTATTCATACAAGATCCAACAAAACAAACTGTGGCTCAAGTACCTCAGTATTTTTCAAGTGTTTACATTTCGGATTACCCAAAAATATTTGCGGCATTGATTATGATTAGCTTACCCACCTTAATTCTTTACTTAGTATTTCAAAAGAACTTTGAAAGAGGACTATCAGCAGGAGCGGTCAAATGATTGACCAATCCATTACCGAAAGGCACGAAAAATGAAATACGACGTAGCGGCTTATATCTGGCCTTCATATACAGGTGATGAACCAAGAACAAGAATGTTCTGGCCTGACGGTATAGGTGAATGGCAGACCGTGAAGCTCGCTACAGCTAAATTCGAAGGTCATACATGGCCTCGTAAGCCGCTCTGGGGTTATTTAAACGAAGCTGACCCTACTGTGATGGAGATGCAAATTGAAGAGGCAGTGAAACATGGTGTTAACGTCTTTATCTATGATTGGTACTGGTACGACGGAAGACCGTTTTTAGAGAATTGTCTGAACGACGGATTCTTAGGTGCGAAGAATAAGTCAAAGATGAAGTTCTTTCTTATGTGGGCTAATCATGATGTCACGCATTTATGGGATCGTCGAATTTCCAATTATGAAGATAATATTATTTGGCAGGCGCGAGTACCTGAGGAAGAATACCGGGTTATCGCTCATCGAATGATTGAGAAGTACTTCTTACTTCCTGAGTATTACCAAATTGATGGTAAACCAGTCTTAATGATTTTCGAGCTTGAGAATTTCCTCCACGGATTTAAAACTCTCGAGGATGCAATCGAAGGTGTTAAGTGGTTTGACAATGAAGCAAAGAAAAATGGGTTAAACGGTATTCATTTTCAGATGTGTCGCTGGGATAACCGGTTATATAAAGTTAATTTTGAAGGCATGAACATAGAGATACCTTTCGGCGAGATTCTAGAAAGGTTAGGTTTTGAGAGTTACACGCATTACCAGTTTGTACAGTTCCAGGATATGAATAGAGATTATTCAAGTATTTTCAAGGATGTCGAGAAAGAGTGGGAGAGGTTTCCGCAGGAATCATCTCTTCCCTATTTTCCACATGTCTCTATGGGTTGGGACAACACACCTCGGTACATCAGATATTCACCAGAAGATCCGGTTCGCGGTGCAGTGGTCAAAAATGCGACCCCTGAAAATATAGAGATAGCCCTGCGCGCAGCAAAAGATTATGCAGATAATCACCCAGATCAACCGCCTCTAATTATTCTCAATAGCTGGAACGAGTGGACCGAAACTAGCTACTTACAACCGGATGACTTATACGGCTACGGCTATTTAGAGGCTGTGAAGCGAGTTTTTCTTGACTGATTTGTAGTGTCGGAATCTGGTTCTACTGAGGATTTTTACTAAGTGGGTTTAGCCAACAAGATCAGCGCACATCGCACGGAATGCCGCTCAAGAAAGGTACTCCACGCAATGGCATTTGCTTTTCGCAGACATTCTTTACATAACTCTGTTCCTCTCATTGCATTTATTTTCTTTAACAAGAAAATTATTGCAGGGATGACAGCTGGCTCTATAAAGGGTTAGTACAACTAAATCAAAGGAGAAACCCATGTCATCTATCCCCGATCTTGCTCAGCGAGACGATGTAACCAGAGTAATAGGACTACAAACTCAATATACAGCCGATCTCATTGGGTTGCCGATTGTTGAGCCTCAATTGACGTGGCAAATCTCAAGCGAAAGACCTAACGAGAAATCTCACTTCAATACCATCTTCGTACAAAAGCAATTTTTGATGTGGCCTTTGTCGCTCTAAGATTGAAGCAAGTTGAGCTAGCCTATCTCGCGCCTGGGACATTTGAAAATCTCCGCTTCAAAAGTTAATAAAATCGTTATGAAGTCATGAAAAAGTGTTATTGACGTCACTGCCTTGTGAAGCTACATTTCGCGACAAGGTTGAAACGATTCAATCCGTCAGAGTGTTTACTGACCTAAATTTTAAGGAGAGTCCTAGATGATTCTAAAAAATAAGAGTGCAAGAAAGTTGGTGGCTGTATTTGTCCCAGCCATACTCGTTTCAGCAATGGTCTCACCAGCCGCTAGAGCTGCAACAGAAATTTCATTTCTTGTAGATAATAACAGCATAAGTCGAGAAGTGTGGACAGCATTGTCAGAAGATTTCAATAAATCTCAATCTGATGTCAAAGTCACGGTCGAATACCGACCTGGTGGAGCAGATGGTGACAATTTAGTTAAGACTAAACTCGCAACTGGAGAAATGAATGACGTATTCCTGTACAACTCTGGTTCTCTTTTTCAGGCAATAAATCCCGTGAAGAACTTGGTGGAGTTGGGCAAAGAACCTTGGATTAACACCATCTCTACTTCTTTTTTCCCATCAGTAACAGGAACAGATAAAAAGATTTACGGAGCCCCTTTCGGAACAGCAATGGGGGGCGGAATCATGTACAACAGAGCTGTCTACGAAAAACTTGGTTTGAAAATTCCTTTAACGTGGAAAGAATTCATTGCAAACTGTGAAAAAGCCAAAAAAGCTGGATACACAGCAGTGATCCAGACATATAAAGATACTTGGACATCTCAGTTGTTGGTCCTTGGTGATCATTTCAATGTAGAAGCTGAATCGCCAGGATACTCTGCAAAGTACACTGCAAATCGGGCAAAAATTTCCACAAACAAGGCAGCATTTGCTGGATTCGCACACCTTGAAGAAGTTAATAAGAGAGGATTCTTGAACAAGGACTATAAGTCTGCAACCTTCAATAAAGGTTTGGAATATTTGGCTCTTGGAAAGGGAGTCCATTACCCGATGCTTTCTGCTGCAATTGACGCAATCGTTCAAAATTTCCCAGAGAAGGCAAACGATGTTGGCATATTTGCTCAGCCAGGCACAAATGCAAAAAAGAATGGATTGACCGTATGGATGCCAGCAGGTATCTACATCCCTAAAACGACCAAGAATTTGGATGCGGCAAAGAAGTTCGTTGCTTATATTGTTTCACCAGCATCTATCGCTGTGCAAAATAAGGTAGTGCCACCTTCAGGTCCATACTTTATCAAGGGCGCAAAACTCAGTGGAAAACTAACCGTTGTTGCCACTGACATGCTGAAATACCTAAATACGGATGGTAGGTCAGGTCCAGCTCTTGAATTTGTTTCCCCCGTCAAAGGCCCAAATCTAGAAAAGCTGACTGTTGAAGTAGGATCTGGAATCAAAACAGCAAAACAAGGTGCTGCTGCTTATGACAAGGATGTTGAAAAACAAGCTAAGCAGTTAGGCCTTCCAGGCTGGTAATCAATTCCTAAAAACTGATCGGATCGAGAGCAAAGAGGGAATTGCGCGATATGGCGCAATTCCCTCTTTGCCCCAAGGTAACAAATCTGAGGAATAAGGAAGTTATGGGAAGCAAGTTACGTAAGCGACCCCTTCGAGGTGCGTACCCAAATTCTTTGATGTATCCAGCATTCTTTCTTTACTTACTTCTCTTTTTTTTACCAACTGTTGTTTCCCTGTTCTTTAGCCTCACGCGTTGGTCTTTGCAGGACTGGGAGTATGTGGGGTTGGAGAACTTTTTCATGTATTTTCGAGAAGCTGAATTGCGTATCGGGTTTAGGAACACTCTCATCTATGCAGTTTTAACGAGTGCGCTCAAAGTAATAATAGGATTGTATTTAGCAAATTTTTTGACATCCATGTTGAGAAGCAAAGATTGGTTGCGCTCAGTAATTTTCTTTCCTACATTGGTTAGTACAATCGGAGTTGGATATACCTTTAGCGTGCTTTTAGATCCCTTTGAAGGTCCAGTGAATAGAGGTATTCGAACGCTAGCCTCGAATGTTGGGCTTGTAACAGATGGCCCCGGTTGGTTGACGGATGCAAATTTGTTACCCCTGCTTTCAATTGCCTTCGTGGATGTATGGAAAGGTGTGGGTTTTGCTACCTTAATTTATATTGCAGGTATGGCTTCAATTAGTCGTGAATACTACGAAGCTTCGGCAGTGGATGGCGCGAGTGCGCGAAGACAATTTTGGAGTATCACTGTCCCATTAGTTCGCCCAGCGATGTTTTCGGTCATTATTTTATCCTTTATTGGCGGTCTTAGATCATTTGATTTAATTTGGGCGATGACCAACGGGGGCCCAGGATTTATCTCGGACGTTATTGCTTCTATCAATTACAAACAATATCAAGCTGGTTTTTATGGTTTAGCTACTGCTGGAAATGTGATTTTGTTTATTTTTGTTACAGCTCTCGTAGTGCCCCTCTTCCGATTCTTAAATAAAAGGGAAGTGGTAGCTTGAAAATAAAAAATAATAGAAAAATCAAGCGTAGAGTGAAGTATCGAAGCGTCTGGGTGGATATTTTCGCAATCATGGTTACCATGATCATATTTGTGTTTCCTTTTCTATTCATACTTTTTACGGCGGGAAAAGACGCAAAATCTGCATTTCGACTAGATTTTTCAATTCCTGAGGAATGGTATCTTTGGGAAAACTTGGTCACCGTGATTCAAGCAGATAAGTATTTAATTGTTAGAGCAACCTATAACACCCTGGTTTTAACTTTTTTTTCAGTAAGTCTTTTGGTAATCATTAGTGGAATGACAGGTTATGTTATCCAAAGAAAATCAAATCGGGTGACCTCTTCGGCAAGTTTTATGGTTTTGACTGCATTAATTATTCCTCCTGCAATTGTCCCAACTATATGGGTACTCCAGAAAATTGGGCTTTATAAAACAATGACAGGTATGGTGCTAATTGAAGTTGCCTATGGCATGGCTTTTGCTATTCTGATTTTTCGGAATTTTGCAGCTACTATTCCACGCGAACTGGATGAAGCTGCGATTATTGATGGGTGCACTGGCTGGATGCTTTATTTCAAGATTATTTTTCCACTATTAAAACCAGTGACCGTAACAATTGTCATTATTGCTACAGTGAGTATTTTCAATGATTTTGTTAATCCACTGTATTTCTTACCAGGTGAAAAAAACGCGACATTACAACAAACGCTATATAATTTTCAGGGCCGATATTCCACACAATGGCATTTGCTTTTCGCAGACATTCTTTACATAACTCTGTTCCCCCTCATTGCGTTTATTTTCTTTAACAAGAAAATTATTGCAGGGATGACAGCTGGCTCTATAAAGGGTTAGTACAACTAAATCAAAGGAGAAACCCATGTCATCTATCCCAGATCTTGCTCAGCGAGACGATGTAACCAGAGTAATAGGACTACAAACTCAATATACAGCCGATCTCATTGGGTTGCCGATTGTTGAACCTCAATTGACGTGGCAAATCTCAAGCAAACGCCCTGATGCAAAACAGCTTGCCTATGAAATTTCATCCGTTGGAGAAACAGGAGATGTCATCACTTCTCCTGTTGTTGCCTCTTCTGCACAGATTGAACAAGTTGCCTTTGGACACGTCAGTAAGTCTCGGGAAATTCGCCATCTTCGGGTGCGCGTTGCAACCCAGTATGGATGGAGCGATTTCAGCCCTTATGCAAGGTATGAAACAGGCTTGGCAGTTGGATCAGATTTCAAAGGTGATTCGATTGGTGATGCCTCATCTCATTCAGAACCTTCGCCAATTCTTCGTAGAGAATTTAATGCAAGCAAAAAAATTCAGAAAGCTCGACTTTACGCTACATCTGAAGGTCTGCACGCTATCTATCTCAACGCCATACCTGTCACAAATGAATTCTTTACTCCTGGTTGGACCGCATACGACGATCGTCGCACCTACATTACATACGATGTAACTACGCTTATTCAAGATGGTGGCAATTGCATCAGCGCTGAACTTGCTGATGGCTGGACACGAGGCAAGCTCGGATTTATGAATATATACGACAACTATGGAAAATCAATCCACCTACTTGCTCAACTCGAAATCACATATGTCGATGGTTCTAGCGAAGTGGTTGTGACTGATAAAAACTGGAAGGTTTCATCGGGCGAGATTCAATTTGCCGATATTTACGATGGAGCAACAATTGATTTCACGAAGGCCCAAAAAGGTTGGCAACTGGTGGGCTTCAACGATGTGGCATGGAACATGCCTGTTGTATATCCATTTGCAAAAGAGACGCTCTCTGCACGAACATCAACTCGCGTTGTAAAAATTGAAGAATTTGCCTCTAGAGTTTTAGATGCAAAAAACACATCGCGCACTCTTCTTGATTTCTCGCAAAATATTTCAGGATGGGTGCGTTTAACTGTTGATGGTAAGAAAGGTGATGTCGTCACTATTCGCCATGCCGAAGTTCTAGAACCTGGTCCAAATCTCCATACCGCAGCCCTTCGAACTGCCAAAGCAACAGATCGTTACACTCTTGATCGCGATGGCCGCCACATCCTTGAGCCAAGGTTTACCTTCCACGGTTTCCAATTTGCAGAGGTCACTGGCCCGGTTAAGTTCATTTCAGCAGTAGGTGTAGCTATCTCATCGGCAAATGAACGCCGGGGGCACTTCACTTCATCGGATGCGCGACTAAATCGACTTCACCAAAACGTTGTGTGGTCTATTGCCGACAACATGGTTTCGATTCCAACCGACTGTCCACAACGTGATGAACGTTTAGGTTGGACCGGAGACGCGCAAACAATCGCAATAACATCTAACACCTTATATAAACTCGACAGTTTCTGGCGTAACTGGTTAACAGACCTATGGGTTGATCAGAGGCGCATTGGAGCAGTAGGTGCGGTTGTTCCAGATATATTGTCTAAACAGCCATCGCCTGCTCAGGGTGAGGGTTGGATAATAACGGACCGTGCAGGTTGGGCAGATGCAGCCACAATCGTTCCCATGGCCGCCTTCGAATCTTACGGAAGTTTTGCGACTCTCAAGCAACAAGTCGAGAGCATTCGCGCGTACGTCGAGAGTTTATCTGCACATCGAAAGGGTGAGAAGTTTTTACCTGAAGAGTTCCAATTTGGAGACTGGTGTGATCCTGACGCACCAGTAGACCAGCCATGGCTCTCAAAGGTAAAGGCACAATTCGTTGCAAATGCCTTCTTTGCTAACACAGTGCAGCTTGCGGCCGATACCGAGGCGCTGGTTGGTGATTCAGAGCACCAGAAGAAGTTTGCAGAATTGGCAGCAACTCTCAAAAGAGATATTTGGGAACATTTTGGCCAAGAAGCGAAAGAGACCACGGCAGGATGCTCTATTGCGCTTGAGTTTGAAATTGTTCCCGAAGCTGAAAAGGCAGAAGTTGCGAAAATTTTGAACGACAAAGTAATTGCCGATGAAGGCAAAATTACGACTGGCTTCCTCGGAACACCGCTCATTCTTCACGCTCTGTCTAAAAATGGATATTTCAGCGCGGCCTACACGATGTTGATGCGTAGAAAAGTGCGTTCTTGGCTCTATCAAGTTGATCAAAAGGCAACCACTATCTGGGAGCGTTGGGATGCTATCCGTGAAGACGGATCAATTCATAAAGGTGAGATGGCCTCATCTTATGAGGAACAGACAGATGTTTCCATGATTTCATTTAATCATTATGCGTATGGAGCAGTAATTGATTGGGTTTATCGAAATGTCGCGGGGATTGCTCCGACAAAGAAGAGCCCTGGTTATAGCCATATTGTCTTTGCGCCACGTCCGGGTGAAGGTTTTACATATGCATCAGCAGAAATCAAAACGCCATATGGTGTAGCTGGAATATCTTGGGAGATTGTGGGCGATGGTGTGTTAACAGCAAAGATAACGGTCCCTTTTGGAACTTGCGCAAATCTTGATTTCCCTGTTACTTCAAATTCAGTACTTCGAGTGAACGGTGAGAATTTCACTAATAAAGCAGAGGTGAGGTACGGAAACTATGTCGTCTCATTGAGTGCGCCTCAGATTGCACCTTTCAAAGTCGCAATTTAAGCAAGGAGACTTATTGTGGACTTTAAAGCCAATATTGACGCGCTCCCTCTTCACTATCTAGTCCCGTGAATTGGATGTTTACGACAAGAATTCCTAGGAGCGCGAATCCTCGTAGGACATCTAGCGCGATATCTCTCTACATTTTTATCTCCTAGATCAATTGTAAGGACAGGTCGAATGCAACCATCACGACAGCTAACATTATAGAGATAGCCCTGCGCGCAGCAAAAGATTATGCAGATAATCACCCAGATCAACCGCCTCTAATTATTCTCAATAGCTGGAACGAGTGGACCGAAACTAGCTACTTACAACCGGATGACTTATAC
>Ga0194115_10006806_pt1 | contig 11519 bp, 8 predicted proteins | sample TA2MahsurfametaG_3_FD_148656 | JGI IMG/M metagenome (GOLD analysis project Ga0194115, IMG submission 148656) | Freshwater microbial communities from Lake Tanganyika, Tanzania - TA2015002 Mahale S4 surface | ecosystem: Environmental > Aquatic > Freshwater > Lake | place: Tanzania: Lake Tanganyika... | reverse complement strand
TCCTGCATCTGCAGGATGGAGACAATCTGTGCCTCCGAAAAGTTCTTCCGTTTCATGTTTAAACCATTTAAGTTAGGAAATTTCTCCAAACCCAACTGGTTGAAATATGGGGAAGCCTACATTTAGAATCAGTAGATTCTATAAATCCTAGAAAAGACCAAAAAATAAAGACAAGCAAATTCATAGGTTATTATTTAAAGTGATAGAATAAAAAAGCCAAGGGTCTGTTTTAGTTCCGCTAAAGGATCTTACGAGTGTACCTGCGTTAGGTCTTGCTACACTTACAATTACTCTAAACCTCTTTTCTTTTTCAATAATACCAGCACTCGATAACTCTTTAGCGATATCTATGGTAAACGCTATAGGAGTTGTAATTCTTAAAATACTTATTGTTAATGTTTCTTTATAGTTTGGAAAAGCTGTAATAAGCATGGACTCCTCAATCTTTGGAAGGTGCTTTTGTATAGTAGGGTTTTCAATAAACTCCTTCACGCTTTCAAGCTTTTCCTCTAAAACAGGGACTCTTATGTCAATTAAGAACACAGCAGGGTAAAACAGAACCCTATCCTTTGTTTTACTAATCATTTCAGCATAGATATTGCCTTGGGATACTAGCTTATCTATCCAGGCTCTATGTAAAGGGCTAGATAACTGGTCAAGGTTTAAATAATGCTGAAATATGGCTCCTTCAAGTTTTTTACCAAAAGACCTTCCTATTGCCCTATCTTGATAATACTCCTCAACAGATGCTCCCGTCTCTGTTTGTTCTACGGTCATAATAGGTTGTCCGTTGAATTCATAGTCGGCGATTTCTTTATCGCCAACGCTTTTACGACTTTCTGGATTCAGTATTCCGTATCCTAGATATTGCGGAAACTTTAAAATGCTCTCATTCATAGTGTTGTTTTTAAAGGTGCATAGGTATAATCCCAAGTCTCTCCAACAGCAGTTATAGGTTCTGTTAGGCTCAGGATAATTTTGTCTTCAATAAGAATTGGGGATTTGCCAAATCGCTTTGTAAAAGCTACATGAAGTGCATAGTAAGACACGGCTTGAGCATGTGATCCTACAATACCAACTTTCCAAGCACTGTTATAGGTGTCAATTAGTGCTGTGTTATTCATTTTACTATAATTCACAAGCATTTCTTGTGCAAACGCTCTATCCCCAGGTCGTTCTAGTAGCATGTACTGTAACTTATTTGGCATGGCGTGGTGTTTTAATGGTAATGATTGTATCATCTAAAGAGATTTTATTTTTTTCTGCAAAACCTGGATTTGAAAGAATTACAAAGCTCAGTCCTGTAAACCCTTGTATATGATTGCCTGCGACTTGTTGGGGTTTTAGCCAAAATACTCCTACTACATTGCTTGTATCGGCTTCTACGAGTATCTGCTCAATTGGAGTTTTGTAGTTCTGAAGTGTAAAACTCTGAATAGTTGGATTATCAAATAGAAGTACAAGTGGCTTTTGGAGGTCTTTTGCAGAGCGATAACACGCTGATTGGAATATCTCTATTTCAGAGGCTGCCAGCTCGACCTCAATTTTTGTTTCTCTAGTCTTGCGCTTGATTGTAATCTCTGCATTTCTTGTAAATGGAATTGGTAGATGTGTGTCTGGTTGATTTTTCATATTATATTATTTAATGGTGATTAATCTTGATTTATCAATTGATTCCGTTAACTCCCCTTACTTGTCAAAAAGCAGGAGAACTTATTTAAAACAAGTCTCTTTTAAGCGCCTCTCCATATATACCCTTATCCTATTGTAACTGGTATAATAACGCCATTCACGCTTTACTGGATGGCTAGAGTAAGTTCTTGTAGCCCAAATACTCCATTTAGAGTCGTCAAAACAAATAAGAATTGAACCTGGTTGCATGCAGATTGATTTGAGATAATCTGCACCAGGAAGAGGGGTTAAGGGGAGATATTTGTTTTTGACCCGTTGGCCCGCATCTTATTACCACCGTGGAGTTAAATCTCTCGGTTGGTACCCAATTAAGGATTCCTGATGCATTAAATACTGTTACCGCACAGGCGGCAACTATCTAAAGAACTATGCGCTCCAGAGTTTTACGACGAATTGATTAAGGGGAATTTCCCGCTTTTTTGACTCGATTCGTCCGCATTTTCTGTCCACCGTAGCATCGGCCGCTCGGTTGGCATCCTAAAGCACTAAAGCTTTAGAAACTCGGAATGCATTACAATATTAGTGAAATATTTTTAAGTAATTATCTATAATCAGTCTTTTTCAAAAACTTAACATTTTTACGGATGAACAGGTGGTAATAGTTTTTATACCAAAATTAATTGGCCAGTCCGTATTGAATGGTGGGGAATAATTTGTTTTAAAGAGCATCAAATATGATTGATATTTGGAGCAAGAGTATTAAAAACGTAGAAAAAACAGCCTTATAGTAAAAACAGAGTGTGGTGGGCAGTATATTTTTATTGAATTCTCATTTCCATCTACTTTGATCATCTCTCCTTCAAAACGACCAAGAAGTTCCACATGCTTACAAACACCATCATTTATTATCTCCAACTGAATAGTATCACTATAGTTTGAAGTTATTGAATTACCCGCAAAAGGTTTATTGATTGCAGTTTTATGTAATGCATTGAAATCATATGAACCATCCAATGTTTGAATATCAACACCTTCAGGTAATTCATGTGAGAACAGATAAGCCTGTTTAAATATATTTGATTCATTTGTAATCTGAATTAAAAATCCATTATCCATTATAAATAAATTTTTGGTCAAATATTATAAAAAGTGATCGAATTAAATAATTTATGGGAAATATTTAAAAATTCAAGAATATTCTGAATAATCTTCCCTGATCGTATAGCTTTAATGCGGAAAAGGATAAAGAAGTACTAGCTAATTTTGGGAGATAGAGTTAATAAATTTTATTTACTTATAAGTTTTACCCCCTACTCCAACCCCTCCATCAGCACCTCATGATTCTTTCGAATGCTATCATCTTCAAATCCCGCCAGGTAATCCATGGTGGTCTTGATACTCGAGTGGCCGAGTTTCGGGGAAGCTGACACTTATAGTTAATGATAAAGTTATTTTTATTGGCTGTAGTTTCCAGACAAGACAGTACTCTTTTAATTCGTGAGTTTTTATATATTTCCTTTAAATTAATTAATTAATACGATCACTTTTTATAATATTTGACCAAAAATTTATTTATAATGGATAATGGATTTTTAATTCAGATTACAAATAAATCAAATGTATTTAAACAGGTCTATCTGTTTTCAAATGAATTACCTGAAGGTGTTGATATTCAAACATTGAATGGTTTATATGATTTCAATGCATTACATAAAACCGCAATCAATCAACCTTTTTGCGGTAATTCAATAACTTCAAACTTTAGTGATATTATTCAGTTGGAGATAATAAATGATGGTGTTTGTAAGCAGCTGGAACTTCTTGGCCGTTTTGAAGGAGAGATGATCAAAGTGGATGGAAATGAGAATTCAATAAAAATAAACTGCCCACCACACTCAGTTTTTACCATAAGGCTGTTTTTTCTACGTTCTTAATATTCTTAATCCAAATGTAAGTACCCCTAAAAAGTAGACAGTTTAAAAGTTTAGAATTAATCACTCCAACCCCTCCATCAGCACCTCGTAGTTCTTGCGGATGCTATCATCCTCAAATCCCGCCAGGTAATCCATGGTGGTCTTGATACTCGAGTGTCCTAGGGACTCCATAATAAAGGATAAAGAAACCTTCTCGCAGTTTTTAGCTTGGTGGCAAAGGAGTGGCGGGCGGTATAGGTGGTCAGCTTTACTGGAATACCCAGCTGCTCACCGATTCGCTTCAGGTGTTTATTGGTGGTGCACGTAAGTTTGGCTATCCTGTTCTCGATCTCTTGAACGCTAAGCCCGGGTACCCAGCAATGGGCTCCTGATGCATTAAATACTGCTACCGCAGAGGCGGTAACTAACTAAAAAACTCTGCACTCCAGATTTTTACGACGAATTGATTAAGGGAGGGGGGGTCCCGCTTTTTTGACTCGATTCGTCCGCATTTTCTATCCACTGTAGCATCGGCCGCTCGGTTGGCATCCTAAACCACTAAAGCTTTAGAAACTCGGAATGAAATAAAATATTAGTAAATAATTCTCACCTAATTATTTACAAAGTGAATTTTCCAAATACTTAACACTTGTACCTTGTAATGAAAATATTTAGTGCTAATTCTGTAGTGTGATAATACCACCAACGTGACCCCAGTGTAAAACGGCAGGCTAAGACATATCAAAATACTTAGTCATTATGGAATTTTCAAATTCTACTTATGGCGTATCCTATACTATAACAATTTTATCAACGCCATTTAATGTAATATGCTCACGTCCAGATATAAAGACAATCGCATCTTGACCACTTTCTTTGACGACATACATTAAAAATATTTGTATATTCAATTTATAAACAAACATAAATATTTATTAAATGCTGCTTGAAATACTACAGAATTTCGTTGAACAAAACCAACCTTTGCTTAATTATGAAAAAGTAATAGCCAAAACACAAAAAAAATTATCATTTTCAATATTTCGCTTACTGAGAAATGATATTTTAGAAAAAATTAATGAAACGAATTTTGTTTTTGCCTTTGAATTTGATATCATAATACTAAAAAATAATATACTTTTTCTTACTACAAAAGGGTTGATTGAGATACCATATTCAGAATCTCACAAAATCGAGATCGTTCATAAAGATTTTGTTATAAAATATGAAGAAAATACAATACTAGTTGGATCTAAAGAAAAGAGAGACTTCTTTGGGAGATTTCTAAAGCATATAAACGCCAATAACATTACAACTGATAAAACAAATAACGAGATTAAAACAGAGGATAACTTAAAATTCCAACCTAACAACAACAATACATCACTGAATAATTTTGAGGTAATAGGAAAGTCTGCAGCACTTAAGAGACTTAGTGAAACAGAAATTTACAGTATCGATAATTACCAGTACGTAAAAGATTCATATGATAATATTATAACAGATTTTACAAAAAATACCAGAAGTAAGGAATTTACAGATGAAGAAGAAATAAATGTTTACAGAGAATTATTCCCCACGCTCATTGATAAAATAAAAGAGTATTTCAAACAAAGTAACCACAGCTCTGACTTTATAATATTCGAAAAAGAAAACAAAAGTGAGCTTCAAGCCTATAATACTGATCGTGAAATTTTAATAGCTTCCAATTGGCAATTTGAACGCAAAATATTAGGTCAACATGAACTTTTGAACATAAAAAAAGGAACTGATTTTTTTGGAGCGGCCAATTTCGAAAAAGGGCCCTTAGTCATTTTAGTTTTCCCAAAACAAAATAAACAATTTAAAAGTGACCCAGATATCCATGATTTCGCTATTGATATTGAACTTTATTTACAGATTAAGAATAAAGATGGAATAAATAAAATAAAAGAACAGTTTATCAATCTAATTCATATTCAGCCCAAAGATGTAAATATTAATACAAAGAGGGGGTTCACATACGTGTATAAAGATTTTGTAAATAAGGCTATTGAACATAGTTTTTATGAATTTTTTAAATTCATTAATGACTCAGAAGTTAAGTTATACAGTGAATTTAACATAGTCGATATAGTTTTAAATCTAGAAAACATAGTTAAAGATTTTCATTCTAACGTTAGGGAAGAATACTTGAAAAATATTCAATCCCTCGATGAAACAAAGAAGAATTATCTAAAAAAACTTCGATCTGAAACAGGTGAAATAATAAATTTAGCTGATGGTGAATCTGTAAGAAAATTAATTATAAAAAATCAACCATCAATCATAGAATTGGATAAATCATACATTCAAAAATTTGTAAAACTATCTTCATATTTAAGCACTAAGAAATCTAATATTACGATAATTTGCAACATAATACAAGAAACAAAAAACATAAAGGAATTGGACGAGGTGGTTAAATTATTAGAAAGTCAAATCCATTTACATAATCTATTAGTTTTTCACTCTTTGTCGATGTTAGCCTCCATTCTTGATAATGACTTAATAACATTTTATGAAATTTATGAGTGTTTCGACAAACTTTCTGTTTTTAACTCCAACTGGGAAAATGAAGTAACTGAAAAGCTCAATGAAATCGGAACCGGCCTTCAAGATTTACTCTTCGCAACGCATAAGATGGAAAGAAATATTGTTACTGCAATCAACAATTTGGCTTATGTGAATCAAGAAGGATTTGAAAGATTGGGCTCAAAAATAACTAATGAACTATCAAGCATTAACTCTTCTATAAAGTTCAATAATCTTCTTTCAACTATTCAGGCATATAAATTATACAACCCATAAAATCCCTTATTTCTAAAATTGGACAATAATTACTAGTTTCTTTTTGAACGTTTATATTCGTATTCACAACGTTGTGAGCAAAAATCACTAGTAATAGAAAATGCAGGAACGGTTCCGACAAGCTTTGATTTGTCTACGGCTAATTTAGATTCACCCCCCGTGCCAAACATATTTTTAAAAATATCAAGAGCCCCAGCGAAATAATTAACCAACGACATATTAAAAGACCCATAGGCCATAGCTAGTTCCTCCACACTTGATAAGGCACCAAAGTTCTTAACAAGTAAATCCTTTACTCTTTTATTATCATGATCCTTATGTTCTCTATCAATATACCCAGAACTAAAATGCCTATCTAACAGCTCCTCAAAATACAAATTACATCTATAATACTTTTCTTTTGCTATTTCTGACTCTGTTAAGATTTCATATGGCTTATACTTTGTCCCGCACCAGTCACAAAGGGAGCGATTATCAACAAGCTTCCATGTAATTACAGGGATTTTTATAGGCAACTTACAAATGACTTCTTGGTAGGAATTAGAGTATAAATAACGCCTAGTCATTGGGTTTTTAAGAATTCGATCAAAGTCAGGCAGATATTTTCCATCAGTTACAGAAAATAGCTTAATTCTCGAACCATTTAAACAATAAGCTGTAGAGGAACTAGTTTCTAGCACCTCACAATTACACGGCACTAACTGCTTATTCTCAAGATTAATAAGCCCATACTTGCCAGCTTTTTTTACAATAAATAATTTATAATCTTCGTCAGACTCTGATATACTTTGAAAAGAAGGTGGAATAACGATCTTATAGTAATTATCGATTAATCCCCAAAGACTTCCAGACCTGAAGTAGAAATATAAAGCACTCCTGGATGTCACTAAGGAATCATAAACTGGTTTTAATACCTCCTTCCCATAATTTGATACCAATCCAAACTTTCCTAAATACTTAAAAATAAAGCTGCCTGCTGGTTGCCTAACTACAAAATCTGCCTTAATACTTGCTAGAGCGTTGCCGTTGGTATCTAAAAAAACATAGAATTGTCCTTTTCTTAATGCTGCTACTCCATTCCAACTAAAATCTCCCAAATTCTCATACAAATTATTATCAATAAAATCCCCATTTATTTTCAGAAGATTAAAACCTTTACTTTTTTTAGCAATAAAAATATTTTTGGTACCTGGATATGGGTATACAGAATCAAAAACAGGATCAGAAATAAATTTTCCCGTTTCACGTGAGATCAATCCGAACTTACCAGAAACCTTGAATAGTCCGAACTTAAATTTAGATACTGTATTAAAGTTCAAAATAGTGTCACAAACTGGCTCAACTATAATCCTACCGGTCTCACTAATGTATCCATATTTCCCATACTTTTTTACAGGAAATATACTGTCACTTATAATTTCCTTTCTAGTAAATTGCACAGGATATCCTATTTCATCATATTCGGGCTCTAAGATTTGAGAACAATTCTCATCTAGTAGCCCAAATTTTTTACCCTTTTTTACCACTCTAACATCCCTTTTGCTAAATAAATAGCGAGCCTCATTTTCGTTAATAACGGAATATATAGGAGGTGTTAGTTCCTCGCCGCTAAAATTTAGAAAGCCATAGAAGCCATCCTTATTAAAATATTTGATTCGAATACAATAATCAGGCAGCTGGGTTATTCCATCGCTAAGTAGCTTTTGTCTGAATTCAAAATGGATATCACTGTATGTTGTCAATCGCAATTGATTACTTTGAGTGCTTAAAACACTCCATTTACCTTCTTTTTTTACAAAAATTACATTATTGTTTAAATTTGAACTTAATCCAAACGGATCAACTTCAGTCAAACTACTAGTTCGCATATTGGGAAATTTTATTTCGTCATACACGGGAGCCAAGATGGTGGAATCATTTTTGTCAACCAACCCATAATTTGCAACAAAATCTAAGGGCTTAATATCTACTCTTGTCATAAAATACAAATCATTACCAAAGTACATTGGCCCCAGACCATCGAATCGGGGCTTAATTAAACCATACCCATTTTCATCAAAGACCCCTTTTTTATAAACACCATCATAACACAAAGATGTTATAAAAGTAAAATCGTTAAACTTCTTAGAATCTTTGTTATAAGCTAGTAACCGAGGAGGCCAATTAAAAGCTTTTCTACTTGGTCTGAAGTATTTAAGTCGAGAATCTCGAGGATTTATACTACTTAATTCATCAAATTTTTCTTGAATTGACTTAGTAACTCTACAATTTTTTGATTTATCACGCTCCACCATATCAAGCCAAACACCTTGATCCAAGCAACTATTAAACTTCTTTAGAGCTGGTTCTGTTTTATCTTTACTGTACCTGTTTTCCCTGGTATTTTCTTTCTGATAGGAATATGAAGTATGCAATTCATTTAAAGATGCTAAACAATCTTGACAAGAGATTAGCTCACTTTCGATTACCGATTCAAACTCTCTAATAATTTTTTCAACTGGTAAGTTATATGTGGCAAATTTTGCAGCTGTATTTCGATCAAATTCCCATTCTTCACCTGGTCGATTTGTCTTTGGATTAGAGGAGTATAATAAGGCATCTTTTATTTGCTTATACTCATTAGACATATCACAATCACCCACGAAACCTTTATTCTCGTACTGAAAAAAACAACGAGAAACCAAAGCCCGCATCCTAGAGAGCTCGTAAATTGGAAGGTTTATATTTTTACCAGCTCCCAACCTGTAGAGGCGTAAGGCTTCTTTACAGGTACTACAATTGTAAAGAGTCGGATTAATGTTTGCACTTGAGCCAGAATTCTTAATATTGATATAATTTACCTCCGCAGATTTTGAGCTAAAATTTGTATTATTTGAAATTACATTAGAGGAGCTCTTATTGCCCAATTTTTCAATTTTGATATAACCATTACAGAATGGATCATAGGAGCCTTGCTTAAATTCAATTCTTATTCGATTTGTAGCAATTTCAATAAAATGCTCTTTAGTATACCAAGTATCATTAATAGACTCTCCTTTCCATTCCCAAATCAAATTACCATCAATAGCATTGTATATTTTGCTGTTATCAAATGTTCTATGCTGTAATGTTGTGATCTTCAATTTTGTTGGTTCTTCAATATCAAAATATTTTATATCTGTATGTTTGTTTTTACTTACTCCCCCATTATTACATGCATTTTGTGGGCCAACAATAATTGAATCTGCTTTTTGCCCAAGTACAACATTCAAAAACAATAATTCCAAAATAAAAAGAAAAGTCCTAATCATAATTTTTTGATTTTACTATCAAATTTGAAAAGAATGCTGGTAGTTTAACAAAAGTAAACTCACAAACAAAAAAAGTTTTTCGATTAGTATAAGGTATATTGAATCATATTTATTTTTTTATTAACTAGGGTGTAAATCATAGCCAACTACTCACCTGAAAGTCCAATTATTATTGATTTTTTTATTACTATTCATATTTATCACCATACTAATACTAAGCCAGCTTAATCGAAAGCTAGGCACTCCCTTTAACAATATACTTCAAAAAGACGATTCTGATTTATTCCCGGTGGTAGCAATTATAACAGGGGGTGGAGTTTTCAAAAGTGATTGCTAAAATATGAGCGATAATTAATATAAATTCTTACTTGTTTTCACTTAATGCCCTTAACTACCCCCTACTCCAACCCCTCCATCAGTACCTCGTGGTTTTTGCGGATGCTATCATCTTCAAATCCCGCCAGGTAATCCATCGTGGTCTTAATACTCGAGTGGCCGAGGGACTCCATAATGAAAGATAAAGACACCTTCTCGCTGTTTTTCAGTTTGGTAGCAAAGGAGTGGCGGGCAGTATAAGTGGTGAGTTTTACCGGAATACCCAACTGCTCCCCGATTCGCTTCAGGTATTTATTAGTGGTTCGAGTAAGGTTAGCAATGCGGTTTTCAATTTCTTGCACACTAAGTCCTGGCTCTAAGATGGGAAATAAATACTGATCCGCATCTCCCGAGGCACTACCCCACCGTTTAATGATGGCCTGCGCATGCTTATTCAAGTGTACCCGAATAGGTAACACATTGTCGCGCTTGGTATTCTCGGTCTTCTTTCGAAAGAACTCCATATAGTCGCCCGAGATGTTCTCCCACTTAAGTAGTGCAATATCTTTTAGATTGATCCCGTTACATAAAAAACTAAATCGCCAGATGTCAAGGGCGCGCGCATATGCTTCATCATCCATCTTAGCATTGAAGAGCGTTTTGATCTGTTCATCTTTAAATGCACGCTTTGATTTGCGCGGTGCCGGAATTGTATATTGCTTAAAAGGATACTGCGCGTAATTGACGATACCTCGTTGCATCGCCAAATTATATATAGTTCTCAGCGAACGTAGGTATACCCCCACGGTGGTCTTCGACTTCTTCTTAGCGAGCATCCAGATTTCGTAGGCCGATAAAAAATCAGGGGTAATATCTTGAAATTTCAAATACCGACGATATTGCAGTAATGAGTTAAGCGCCGATTGATATGACTCTGCGGTCTTGATGCGCTCTTGTGCTCGCAACTTGCTCACATAGTTCTCAAAGAAAGGTTGCACTTGTTCAAGCGAAAATTTAGTTTTGGTCTGCCGCACATCTTTGGTGAACTCTGCTTCGAATACATCAAAATCAAACCGTTCAAGTTGTTTGATGATGGCTTCTTGCTCGCCTAGCCACTTATAGATTCGGTTTCTAGTGTTCTTTAGCCCTTGGTCCTTGAGATTGGAACCCTGAATCTTTTTATAATCTTCCTCCACCAACTTAAACGGTGTTTTATAGTGCCGTTTTTTACCCAAATAATAGACAGATAATTTAACTGGAAAAGAGCCATCTTTTAAGGCCCTACGGGTATCTAAAAATATAGTGGCAGAGGCGTTACTCATATGATCAGAGGGACGAAATTTGCACCAAAATTTGCACCACAAAATAGTAATTTTGGGTATATATATAAAATTTTTTTATTATGTTTTCGTATATAGACAATTATTAATCAACACTTTATGATAAACATTTATATACCGAAAATTACCCCTGTTTTTGACTGTTAATCAGAGGGTCGCTGGTTCAAGTCCAGCAGGGGGAGCGGATATAAATGTAAAAG
>Ga0194115_10006805_pt1 | contig 11519 bp, 12 predicted proteins | sample TA2MahsurfametaG_3_FD_148656 | JGI IMG/M metagenome (GOLD analysis project Ga0194115, IMG submission 148656) | Freshwater microbial communities from Lake Tanganyika, Tanzania - TA2015002 Mahale S4 surface | ecosystem: Environmental > Aquatic > Freshwater > Lake | place: Tanzania: Lake... | reverse complement strand
TCCTTTGCGATCTCCTTCAATAAATGATTCTGCTAAATCCACTTCACAGAGGCGTTTAACTTCCTCGAGCATTCCCATAGCAGTTGCTTTATCAAGGTCTGAATAAATACCTTTTCCTAGAATTGATTCACGATCTAGTAGATCAAAGAGGCAGAACTCGATATCTCGCAGATTAGCTATGTAATGGCCCATGGCCCAATAATGCTACTGGCGAGTAACTTACGCAATACGACGAACTGACAAAATCCCAGAAGTTGCATTGGCAAAACTACTTAACGATTGTCAGGCTGGTTGCCATAATGAAATAGCCAGTCCCAATGAGTCATTTCCACATAACTGGAATTCAGGGTTCCTTCTAACCACTTCGTACTCTTGTAGTTGCCGATCAAGGCCCGTGGCTGCTTTTGCCATTCATGTTTGATTTCCGATGCATCAACGACCGCTGCTAGTTTAGACCAAAAGAAGTTATTAGCTTGAGCTATTCCAAGTCCATCAATCCCTTTGCTTTGAATGTATCGCGAAGAGAGCCAAACCTCTGGGTGATGCAAAAGATTCGAGTTCAAACCCAAATTTTGAAGAAAGCCATAAGAATTCGCTTTGAAATCCTCTCTGTCTGCATCTTTCCAGTACTCAATTAAGTCTTCCGTATATCCGAAATGAATACAATCGGACATGAACAAAGGTAGAGACTTGTACGTGTTCAGAGAACTAGCAATTATTCGACCCTTCGCTAGTGATTGAGGGGAAGGAAAATTTGATAGTAACCAATCAATCCCTATGAATGAATGCCTACCTTTAAATCGCTGATCTATTCTTAATTTAACGACTTTTTCATAATCTAACTCCCTAGCATACAAAATTCCATTATACGAATTTCGAATTTGACGGAGCAAATTTTTTGCCCAAGGGGTCGGCAAGGTACCAGGATCTTCACTTTCAATCAAATAAATTTTTTCTCTGTGCTTATAATTATCTAGGAGTTCGTGAAATTCAGGACTAAGTTGAAAAGTCGAGACAATAAAAGATTTCATATGGAATACAGACACAAAATATTCAATTGAAGTTTTAAAGAAATTTATTTGTTCAATATTTTCGAATCCTCCCTGAAACACCAAAGTCCAATCGTTACATGACATCTTTGAAGCTTTGAAGTAAATAGAATTATACGGTTCTATACCGGACAATCTAATGTTTAAGCTGAATCCCTTATTAGTTAGTTGTTTATCTAGCAATCCGACAGCGCTTTCAAATAGTCGACTCTTAAAGGAAGTTGAACCGAGCATCCGAGTAAAAAATCGATAAACGATAGATTTAAACCTAATTTTCAATTTTCTTAACTTCACCGATTCTCCAAATCTAAAATCCCTTGACAATATTTTAGAATTCTCTGGTTACGTTTATCCCAGTTATACTGTTCAAGTCGCTCCACCAATGGCTTTCGAATAGATTTGTTTTGGGATAAGCTACCAATTAAGTGACCTACAACTTGCTTGGCGGATTCAATACTGTTTGCTTCGTAACCATAGAATTCTTCCTCAGACAGCATGTCCATGATAGAAGGAAGAGTTGGAGCAACGATGGGTTTTTGCGCCGCAATGTACTCAAGAAGTTTCATGGTGGAGGTGTACTTAGTGCTTACTTCGCTTTCTGCGGATAGGGTAACCAGAAGTATGTCGCAAGATAACTGAAAGGCGGGAATGGACTTAATGTCAATAGGCTCTAGCATGAATAAATTGCTGATCCGACGGAAGCCTTCCTTACGATTTGGACTCACTTTTCCTACATATACGAAGGCAATATCAGGAAAGTATTGAGGTAACTCGAATAACAAGCTTGGATTCTTTTCTGGGCCAAAGCTACCTGTGTAACCTATAACATAATGAAATTTAGCACGAATCTGGCTTATTAAACTACTCAAGGTTGGATCTATATGTAGATTTTGCTTCAGATATCTACTTGGTCGGACACAATTTCTTTCCAAAATTACTTTACCCTTAACTCTGTTTCTGAGCTCATTAAACTTGTGGCTATTGGTTGCGATAAAGAGATCAATATGATTGAAGAGAGTCATAAGCCACATATTTAAAGGAATTTGATTATGGACTTCCAGAACTAATATTGAGTTTGAACGCCTCGAAAAAAAATGGAATGCCTGCAACGGCCACCAATCATGGAAAATAATGAAACTTTTAGAATTTTCAAACCTAGGTCTTTTAACAAAATTTCTAACTGCAATGCCGAATCTTAACTGCCCCAAAATACTCTGGACAATATTTTTTGGATTGAATGGCTTACCTAATTCCACCACTTTAAATCTCTGACTTATCTCAGCTGGGACACTCCAATTATGCCTTTTGCTAACTAGAAGTTCCACACCCACTATTTTCGAGAAAACTTCGGCATTCTCAAGTACATATGTGCTATCGGCGCGTGCAGATCCCAAACGCCCCTCATAGATGAGTAGGCACTTAGTAAGTGCTTTATCTGAAAATTCTCCAGTAGGCATATGATTTAAAAAGTTCTACGATTTTTTAGGGACTTACTTGGCACAACCCTGTATCGCACAAGTCTAAGAATTGCATTACAAGAAAACCATAAATAGAGAAATGATTTACTAATAAAGAAGCGAGATTTGCCATTTGAAACTTGACAGGCAAGAAACTCCTGAAAATCATATTTAAACTTTACCGAGAGTTTAAAGAACAACCCCTTGTTTTTTGAGCGAGACTCTGCGCGACTTTTAAAGGATTGACCACCAAAGTGGACAAAGCTTTCTTCAAGATAGGTATGAAAAAAAGTCTTAAACACTGTTTTCGGTTTCATTAAGGAGACTGTGTATCCTTTATTGCTAAGGTCAAAAGGCAATTTGGACCCAGTTTCACACCTGAATTCTCCAACGGAGTTATCAATTGGAAGTCGAAGTACCTTAGGTTGAAAGCGCAATTTCTTGGTTACACCTGGTCGAAACGCCATGAAACAAGGGTGTGTTTCATTCTTGGAGACATGGGAAATCGCCAGAACCGCATCCACTTCTTGCAACCTATGGTGTATTTTGTCAATCCAATTTGTTTGCAGGGGCATAGTATCTGAATCAAGGATTAGGACAGATGATTGAGATTCAGCATCAAGATTTTCCAATAAGGCATTAAGTAACTCAGAATGCCTGATACTGGGGTGTGTGCGAACAGGATCGACCGGGAGGACTTTTTCATGAATTACTACCTTTTTAGAGTGAAAATTTCTTAACTTTTCCGTTATCCCGGCATCTAACTCCTGTTGAGTATAACTATGACCAATAATTATTGTTTCTATAGACTCCAGGCCATCTAAGCTCTTTATCAGATTTTCTATCCAAAACAGATTGCCAAAGTGGCAGGTTATGGCGGTGTATCTCATACTTATGGAACTTTATCACTATAATCTGAGGGAGTCGGCACTCAGTTATGTATATTCGGCTAAAACCTATCCTTAGGAGCTCAATTTGTTACGGAATTCAAATGATAAGCTAGTAAATAAGCCATGGGGAGAAGAAAAGTGGCTTGCTGATGGGTCTCATACACCATATGCTTTGAAGAGAATTTTATTTCTTGCTAACAATAGATCAAGTCTTCAGGTACACCAAAAGAAGTATGAAACCAACTATGTACTTGATGGTTTTGGTACTTTTTTGATTTCAAGAAGTCCTATTGATATTCAAATGTGGATTGAAGGTAAAAACAAAGAAGCGATGTTGAGCAAAGTAATGAAAGATCTGATGGAGATAGAGTTAAAACCCGAAGTGGTGATAGATGTTCCTCCTGGATTCGTCCACCGCGTAATTGCCTTGACTGACTTAACTTTCATCGAGTGCAGCACCACAGAATTAGATGACGTGCTGCGGTTACAAGACGACAACGCCCGTGGCGATGGGCGTTTAGATTCTGAACACAAAAAACTGTAGCATGAAAGAGTCCTGTGACGTAATCATCTCCTGTGCAGGCACAGGATCCCGAATGCAAGTGATTAGCTCGGAAATCCACAAATCTTTACTACCATACAAAAATGCGCCGATTTTACATCACCTAGTTTCCCAAGTACCTGAAGAATTGAAAATCGGAATTCTGTTAGGTTATAAAGCCCAACAAATCAAGGACTTTATCGAACTTGCTTTTCCTAAAAGAGAAGTGGAGTTTATTTCTGTTCATGACTATAGCTCTACGGCAGCAGGAACGGCGGTCTCGCTGTTACACGCAGAAGGGCGTATAAAAAATAACTTCTGGTACCTTCCGTGTGATGCATTTTTTGACGAAAAACTACCTTTGATTCTAAAGTTAAATCCTACTCAAACCACATTGTTTGTTTCAGAATTAAACTCAGTTGAAGACCCAAAGGATTACACAATAATAGACACTGATCATGATGGAGCGCTCGATAGCCTAGTCTTCAAGTCGGAATATGCAAATTTGAAAAATCCAAAAATTTTCACGGGTCTTATGTTTATTTATGGAGCTCCATTATTTTTCAAGGAGTTGAGAACGAGCGGGCAACAGGAATTCGTAAGCGCTTTTCAGAAAAATACGGCTTGTCTTCAGGTTGAAAGCTGGCGCGACATGGGAACCCCTATTGAATATAACAAACATGTGGCTTCAACGGCGGCATATGACTTTTCTAAACCTCATGAAAAGACCTATGTGTTATCTAACTCAATTATCAAGTTTATCTCTGACGAGGATGAAATCAAAAGAAAACTAATTAAGCCAAAAAATAATCCAACTGTGTACCCAGATAATGTGCAAACTAAAGGGAATTTTCTGTCGTATTCAAAAGTAGAAGGGCAGACGCTTTATGAGTGCGTAAACAAAGATATTCTAATGAACCTACTGGAATGGTTGAGTATCAAAGTCTGGAAGATTCAAGAACGGGATATCACAACAGATCTTAGAAACTTCTATATGGGAAAAACCCTACTAAGGGTTAAGAAAATTCGTGAAAAACTTCCCTATTCCTTCGAATCTTCACACACCATTAATGAGCACATGGAAGTAGTTCCAGAAAATGTAATCGAATCGATTAATTGGAATTTATTATGCACTGATGGCATTGTAAGTGAAATACATGGAGATTTACAATTTGACAATATTATTTACAACAGAAACGGAAAATTTAGGCTGATAGATTGGAGGACAAGTTTTGGCGAACAAGCACGTGTGGGGGACTTATACTATGATTTGGGTAAACTTCTAGGTGGAATAAGAATGGATTACTCTCAAATCAAAAAAGGAAACTTTACGTTTTATAGTTCGGGAAATCGTCATAACTATTCTTTTGTTTCATGCACCAACGCTCCGACCTTAGAGAAGAAACTTAGTGAATTTTGTATTGAACATCAATATGATCTTGAGCGCATTCGTACTCTTGTTGCGTTGATTTATCTAAATATGTCGCCCTTACACACCAGACCCTTTTCAGATTTGCTTTTCTTTCACTCATTGGCCCTAATGAGTGAATTGTAAAATCATGCGTAAAAGTTTCGGAAGCATAGCGCTGAATCCAGGCAATACAGGAACTTTTTTTTACAATTTTGCTTTTCGCGAGCTAAGCATTGACGCTAATTATACGGCTATCAAGTGTGTGGAATTAAAAGAGATTAAGGAGTTGTTAGATAAAAAGTTTTTCCAAGGTTTGAGTGTCACAATGCCCTTTAAGCAACAAGTACTTAAGCTATGCAATTCATTGGATAAATCAGCAACTTTGGCACAGAGCACTAATACCTTATTGTTAGAAGGAGCATCTGGTTATACTGGCTTTAGCACGGATAAAACAGCCGTTGATGTGTTAATTAAGAAACTTGTTATAGGGAGAACCAACATAATTGGTGATGGTGCTATGGCCAAGTTATTTAAAAGTAGATTAGATGATCTCGGCTATGAATACAATCTCTTCTCGCGAAAACTCAATAATTGGGAACAAAGGTTCGATGATTGTGAAAATCTAATCAACTGTACCCCTGTAGGCTTAAATATGGACTCAGTCGTGTTTCAGAGAAAGAGTCTGCAATTTGTATTAGACCTGCTAATCCAACCTAAGCTAGTCTTATCCAAAAAACAACACCGGTTTGTGTACTTTACTGGAATTGACTTTTATAAAATAGTGTTCATGAATCAGTTCAAGATATACACAAATCAAGAAATCTCGTTGGATTTGTTATCTCTAATTATAAAGATGTGGGAGCGAGATAATGCTTAAGACGCTAAGATTTCAAATGAAACTTAAAGCAAAGCTTGATTGTGCAACATTTGTATTTGATATCGATGGAGTTTTGACGGACGGAACTTTTATTTATGACGATACCGGAAAAGTTATGAAAAGATTTGGCCCTCACGATTCAGAAGCAGCGAAACTTATTGGCGCTTTTTTTCCGCTTCATTTTATAACGGCTGATGCACGTGGATTTAACATAACTCAAAAGCGGGTTTCTGATATGGGCTTCGAAGCCATATTGCTCTCCCCACGAGAACGCCAGGTATTTGTTGAAGAGTTGATGTTACAAAATAAAGCAGTTGTCTTTATCGGCGATTCACTTTCAGATATTCCGGCTATGCAATCAGCTTATTTGTCGGCTTGTCCGAGCGATGCGATGAAGGATGTAAAGAAGGAGGCGAATCTATCTCTAAGCACTGCTGGTGGCAGAGGAGTAGTCGCTGAGGTATATTCAATTGTTAAATACTGCACGAGAGGCGTGAATCGTTTTGCGAAATTCTGATTATACAAAGAGTCTCTTCAAAGAATTACGTGACCGTAGGGGGACCTTACTCGGTGTAGGCCCTATGTCTCTCAGAATTGTTGAAGAGACTATAAAGCTTGCGAATGAAACTAAAAAACCTATCGCATTAATCCCTAGCAGAAGGCAAGTGGAATGTTCTGGATTTGGAGGAGGGTATGCTAATAATTGGTCCACAGAGTCTTTTTCTAAATTTGTAAGGGAAGCTGATCGTGGAGGCTACATTCTTTTGTCACGAGATCACTCAGGTCCATGGCAGTTCAGGACCAAGAATAAGCAAGGTTCATCTCTAACTTACAAAGAAGCAATGGAGGAGGCTAAGGCCTCTCTGCGAGTTGATATTGAATCAGACTTTGACTTGATTCACTTAGATCCTAGTCAAGGTTTGGAGTTTCAAAGGAGCGAGCAAGATGTCATTAATGACATCTTGGACCTAAATGAATTTTGCTGTGGCCTTAAAGGTGGAAGAGAAGTAATTTATGAATTAGGAGCAGATGAACAATCAATGATACCTGACCTACCTAGCATTGCAGAGGAGAAATTATCTTTGATATTAGAGCGCTTAAAAGGCATGAATCTTCCATCACCCATGTTTTATGTTTTGCAGACTGGCACAAAAGTAAAGGAGTTAAGGAACATAGGTTCATTTGCCACTCGTATCCCTGTAAGAGATATGCTGCCAGCGGCCTTTCAAATACCAGAAATATTGAAGATATGCCAGAGCTATGGGGTTTACCTCAAGGAACATAATGCAGATTACTTACCAGAAGATAGTTTAAGTTGGCACAAGCGACTAGGAATCCCAGCAGCAAATGTAGCGCCCGAGTTTGCCGTAGCGGAAACAAGAGCAATTATTGATCTTGCAAAGCAAGGGAAGCAAGATTGGTTTTTGGAGCTATTTTATGGACTTGTGTTAAAAGAGGGTAAGTGGCAGAAGTGGATGATGCCTAACTCTAAGGCAACAGATGAAGAAAAGATTCTGATTGCGGGTCACTACCATTACTCAAATCCAGAAATATCAGAGGCTATTGACAAATTATCAGTAGAACTAAAAGTACAAAGTATTCAATTTGACACAGAGATTCGTAGAAGCGTCCGTAAATCAATTCTAAGATTTTTGAAGCAGTTTGGTTACTATGATTAGGCCAAGTATGGATGCTGTAGTTCTGAATAGAAATTTGATGCGCGTTACAGATAATCTTGTATTCGACTTAAATAGCAGAGAATGCTTTGGTTCTGTGGGCGTTGTCGACGCGGGCTCACGTGATGAAGAAGTCTCAAGATATACTGTTGTGAGAGCAAACTCCCCAGAAGTAAAGGCATTTGGATTAAGGATAAATAGAGGCTACAACTTAGCAATTAATTGGTGGCTTAAGCAGTCGACTAACTCTCAGTATCTACTTCTTTTACCAAACGATACAGAGATTAACTGTTTAGACTTGGAGTCACTGTGGGATTCTTTGCCAGAAAGAATCAATGTGGCAGCGATTGTTCCTTTGTCACTAACAGATCCATATAATGCTATTTTACCAAGTCAGGGCGTGGGAATTGGCTGGAACTTTAATGAAGGTCCAATTGTTCTATCTCGAGAATTTATTGAATTCATGGTCTCTTGTGGCTGTGAAGTCTTTGACTCGAAAAATTTCCGTTCCTATCTTTCGTTTGTGGAGATTGCTTTAAGAGCTTATGCGAACGATTATGCTGTAATGGCAACAAGGCACATATCATTTATTGAAAATGAATCTCACCTAGAGAATCACTATGATTTGATTGCCACTGAAGAATCAAGTAAAAATGCTGAACTTCTCATTGCTGAGGGTCGAGCGTGGCTTGGGAGAAAGTATGGAATTATCGACGGCATGACTTTTGAGAACCTAGTTAGGCTAAGTTTTGAAGACTTTCTATTTAGTAATCCCCAAGTTAAACATTTGAAGATAAGGTAGATCCGCGGGTCCATTTCAAATTAATTCTGAGTTCAAAGATCCATGTGCTTGACTTTGGGGTTTTATTTAGAAACTTAATGGAACTATTTTAAAACTTGGTATAGATTGCCGCTATGCTTCTATGCGACCGTGACATTTTATTGGAAATGAAATCGGGCCGGGTTCAGGTTGAGCCCTTTGAGGCCAAGATGATTCAGCCGTCAAGTGTCGATGTTCGACTTGATAGATTCTTCAGAGTCTTTGAAAACCATAAATACGAAGTAATTGACCCATCGCTAGATCAATCAGAGCTTACTCGTGAGGTCGCTGTTGCTTCTGATGACTTCTTTATTCTCCATCCAGGTGAATTTGTTCTAGCTTCTACCTATGAAGTAATCACTCTTCCAGATGATATTGCTGGAAGACTTGAAGGAAAATCCTCTTTAGGGCGCCTTGGTCTACTTACCCACTCAACTGCGGGTTTTATCGATCCAGGATTTAGTGGCCATATAACCCTTGAGCTTTCAAATGTGGCAAACCTTCCAGTCAAGCTATATCCAGGAATGAAGATTGGTCAGTTATGTCTCATCAAACTCTCATCTGCCGCCGAGCACCCTTATGGCTCTGCAGTTTATGGCTCAAGATATCAAGGCCAGCGCGGCCCGACCCCAAGCAAATCTTGGCTCAATTTCTACAAAACTGAAATCAAGTAGGCAAGCAAGGTTTTAGAAAATTAAGTAGATTTAAGCCATGGATATAACTGTAATTGCGCTAGCTCTAGTTCTCTTCCTTGTTGTCTTTGCCATTATTCAATATAACAAATTGATTCGCCTTAATATCCAAGTTGATGAAGGCTTTTCACAGATTGAAGTTCAGTTAAAGAGAAGAGCAGATCTAATCCCAAATCTTGTGGAGACAGTAAAGGGATATGCCACACAAGAGCGAGAAGTATTTGAACGAGTTGTCCAAGCAAGAGCGGCATCAACTACTGCATCAACTCTTCCAGCCGTTGCTGCGGCAGATGGCGCTCTAACTAACGCCCTACGTGGATTATTAGCTGTTGCTGAGGCTTATCCTGATTTGAAATCTTCCACTAACTTCCTCCAGCTTCAAGAAGAGCTGGCAACTACAGAAAATAAAGTCTCTTTTGCTCGCCAGTTCTATAACGACACTGTTAGAAGCCTCAATACTGCAGTTAAAACGATTCCATCATCTCTATTTGTTGGCCTTGCCAAGGTCGGCGAGAGAGAGTTTTATGAAGTTGATGACCCAGCAGTTCGAAACACTCCAAATGTTAAGTTCTAGGTAAATGGCAGATTTTCGCGCGCTTGAATCAGTAAATAAACGAAGGACCTTCTTTCTGCTCTTCTTCATGGCAGTTTTGGTCTGGAGTATCTCCTATGTTGCAATCACCTACTTTGGTGGAACTGGCGCTGGAGTAATACCACTTGCAGTTCTAATTACTTTAATTTCAGTCTGGGGATCATATTTTGCTTCAGATAAATTAGTATTAAAAATGACTAGAGCAAAAGTAATTGGCTATGAGGATAACCCTAATCTATTTAATGTAGTCAATGAAGTTGTGATTGCCTCTGGCCTTCCTATGCCTAAGGTAGCAATTGTTAACGATCCAGCTCCTAATGCCTTTGCAACTGGACGAAATCCTGAGAATGCCCTCATTGCTTTTACCACTGGCTTACTAGAGTCAATGGATCGCGATGAATTACAAGGTGTAATAGCCCATGAAATGGCCCATGTTGCTAATCGCGATACTTTAGTTTCAGCAGTTGCTGCAACAACTGCAGGGATCATTGCATTGATATCTGATATTTTGATGAGGATGCTCTGGTTTGGCGGCGGAAAAGGTAGGAGCCATCAGAATCAGATGCCAATATTTCTCGCCATTATTCCTTTAATTCTCGCTCCAATTGCAGCAACGCTATTGAAGTCAGCAATATCTCGCCGCAGAGAATCACTTGCTGATGCCACAGCAGGGCTGAGATCAGCACTTGAAGTATTAGCTAGAGATAACACGGTAGTTGAGGCACGATCAAGCGCTGTCGCCCACTTCTATATCGAATCTCCACTTGATGCCTCAGCTGCTTCTAAATTATTCGCCACCCATCCTCCGATTCAGGAGCGAATTGAGACCTTAAGAAAGATGGAAGCAAATCCGCTAAGTAGTAACTAAACGCACACCATTAATAACAATAATTGCAGTTGCCACCGCTATACCAAGTGGTCTTCTAGGAACAACAGAGACTAATTTTGCAGCAATTGGCGCCATAAGAACGCCACCTAAAGCAAGGCCACCAACAGCTGACCAATCAATGTCAAGACGAGAAATATTGGCAAGAAAACCAACGCTGGCACAAACTGCCACAATAAATTCAGCGGCGCTAACTGTTCCAATAATTTTTCTTGGTTCATGCTCTGTGGTTGCAAGAAGAGTTGGAGTAACTATTGGTCCCCAGCCACCGCCACCTGATGCATCTATAAATCCTCCAGTGGCTCCTAAAAAAGTCAGATATTTAGGATTATCAAGTTCGGCCATATTCGGTTTGATATTTGTTTGAAAAACATTTCTATATAAAAGAACGAATCCGAGAAGTAGAAGAATTGTCGAAATAAATATTTTTCCGCCACTTAGATCAATAGAGGATAAGAATGTCGCCCCAGCAAATGCGCCGATACCTCCAGGGATTGCCAGGCGCTTTAGGATTTCAAAGTCAACGTTTTCACGGTGCCAATGTGAAACACCAGATGCCAAAGTAGTTCCAATCTCTGCTGCGTGAACAGCTGCTGATGCCACCGCCGCTGATGTTCCCAGAGTTAGA
>Ga0194115_10006803_pt1 | contig 11520 bp, 5 predicted proteins | sample TA2MahsurfametaG_3_FD_148656 | JGI IMG/M metagenome (GOLD analysis project Ga0194115, IMG submission 148656) | Freshwater microbial communities from Lake Tanganyika, Tanzania - TA2015002 Mahale S4 surface | ecosystem: Environmental > Aquatic > Freshwater > Lake | place: Tanzania: Lake Tanganyika... | reverse complement strand
CAGACACAGTCAGTCTTCTTACAGACACCCTTACATTTGCTGCTGGCGAAGGTATTGATACAGCAGTAACTAATAACACAGTTACTATTTCAGGAGAAGACGCCTCTACTACAAATAAAGGTATTGCCTCTTTTGCCACCGAAGATTTTACAGTAACAAGCGGTGCGGTAACAATTAAAAATGTTAACCTTGGCACACAGACAACTGGTCATTATGTAGCTACAGTTGCTGGCACAGCTAATGAAATTGAGGTTACTGGTTCTGGTTCAGAAACAGCCGCAGTAACAATTGGTCTTCCAAATGATGTTACAATTACTAATAACCTTACAGTTGGCGGTAACTTAAACGTAACTGGAACAATTAACTCTGTAAGTACAACACAGGTTAACATAGTTGATAATAAAATCAACCTTAATACAGACTTTACAGGAAGCCCAACAGCAGATGCTGGTATCCGTATAGAGCGTGGAGATGGTGCAGATGTTGAAGTTCTATGGAACGAGACTACTGATAACTGGACCCTTACAAATGATGGCACAAACTATCATGCAATTGCACGTAAATATGTTCAGACACTTTCAACATCAGCGACATCATATGTTTTAACTCATAATCTTGGCACACAAGATGTTAATGTTCAGGTTTCTGAAACAGCTTCTCCATACGCTAAAGTTGAAACAGATGTAGAACTTACATCATCTTCAACAGTAACAATTAAATTCGCAACAGCGCCAACTGCGGGAGCATATAAAGTAGTTATCATAGGATAAGGGAGGACTGAATGTCTGTAAAGAGATTAGTTCCTCTTAATGCAGTAGAGTTATCTTCAGACCCCGCTACTGGACGTCTTGGAGATATATACTATAACACTGTATCTCAAAAGTTAAAAGTATATACTGGAGCTGCTTGGATAGAACTACAAACAGGATTAGCAGATCATTTGCACACATATGATGGTGCAATATATTCTGTTGGCTCAACAACATATCCTCTAGATCCTATTATTGATGGCGGTACTCCATAATGGCTACTAATTATCCTGGTTCTTTAGATAACTTTACAAACCCTACTTCTGCCAGCCCAATAAATAGCCCATCACACGCAGATCAACATGCAAATGCCAACGATGCAATTGAAGCTATTGAGGGTGAATTGGGAGTTAATCCAAAAGGTGCAAAAGCAACAGTTAAAGCTCGTCTTGATGATGTTGATACTGCTATTGCCACCAAAGCACCTATTGCATCCCCTACATTTACAGGAATTGTAACTCTTCCTTTAACAATTGCTGGATATGTTAAGACTACATCTAGTGGTGTAATATCATCATCTGCTGCAATACCTCAAGCAGACATTACAAATCTTACAACAGATTTATCCAATAAAGTATCTAAATCTGGTGGAGATACTATTACCGCCGTCACAGCTTCTACAAAAGGTTTAATTATTCAAGGTGCAGCATCACAAACCGCCAATTTACAAGAATGGAAAAATAGTAGCGGTGCTGTATTAGCTTATATAGGACCTAGTGGAACTAACTATCTGGGTTCTGTTGTTACAGTTGGAAATGATATTAGGGCAACATATGGAATACATGGCGGAGGATTAAATACTTCATTTAGTGCTATGGGAACTCAAAGTTGGGTATCATCCATGGTTGGATTTTTAGTAAAAGGAGCGGCTTCTCAAACCGCCAATCTACAAGAATGGCAGAATTCGGCTGGAACGGTACTTGCTAATATTGACGCTAAAGGATCATTTAATTTAAGTGCACAAAGTCCTACTACAAATTTAATATCTATCTCGCAAAATTCTTTAACAAAATTTGAAATTAACCAATACGGTCAATCGTGGAATTCTACAAAATCTACATTTGGACAGTATTATAACACTGATACTGGAACACTTCCGCAAGTTAGTATAATTACAGGAGCTGCAGATGTTAAAGGATTAATTATCCGTGGCAGAGCCTCTCAAACCGCTAACCTCCAAGAATGGCAGAATAGTAATGGCGCAGTATCAGGTTATGTTAGCCCAGACGGAGTTTTTTGGATATCGACAGCTAATCTATTAAACTATGGACCTGCAATAGTTGCGGGTAACATCGCATCCCTTGTTCAGCTAAAAGTTATTGCAGCACCCTCTCAAACCGCCAATCTCCAAGAATGGCAGAACTCGGCGGGAACAGTTTTAGCAAAAATAAATCAAGTTGGTTCTGGAGTTTTTGGAAATGCAACACTTAATGCAATTGGTCATTTAAATGCTTTTGCGTCTGCTGCAAACAATGTGCCAATAGTTATTCAAGGTGCAGCCTCCCAAACAGCCAATTTACAAGAGTGGCAGAATAGTGCTGGTACTACGTTAGCTAATATTTCGTCTGCAGGAAAGTTAATTACTAAGAATGATTCTGAACCAGCAACATCATTAATATCTACTTCACAAAACGTAAATGGATTAGCATCAGTAAATACTTCATCTACATCAAATGACTATGCATTAACTTTAAATGCAACAAACGGGGGAAATTTTTCAAATGTAGGAATGGCATTTTCAGTATTTGGAGGTGGAGGATTTAATGGAGTTTATCCTCCAGGAGCAGCAATATGGTTTACTAGAACTGGAGGATATTCACTAGGATATTTATCTTTCTTAACAAGAACTAGTTCTACTCCTACAGATCCTTTATCTGAAAGAATGCGTATAGGTGAATCTGGAACTGTAACAGTTAATGGGTTTACCAATTCATCTGTTGGATTAATAGTCAAAGGCGCAGCCTCTCAATCCGCCAATCTTCAAGAATGGCAGAATAGTAGTGGTACGGTATTATCTAGAATTGATTCTGTTGGATCTGCATATTTTAGTAATTCGTTAGGTAGTACATTGACAAGTGCTTTAACATTAGATAATCCTGCATACGGAACAGGTACTGGAACTCAAATTGTATTTAGATATGGTGGCCAAAACTATGCTTTAATTTCTTCAATATATTCAGGAACTCCACAAGGTCCAGATATGATATTTAGTCTTGGCTCAGCTGGAGTTTCACCTTCTGCAAGAATGCGTATTGATAATAATGGAACTGTTACTATAAATGGTTTTGTTGCAGGAGCACAAGGTCTTATAATCAAAGCCGCAGCCTCCCAAACCGCCGATCTGCAACAATGGCAGAACTCTGCAGGTACTGTACTATCAAAATTTGATTCTGGTGGAAGTTTATATGTTAATACTCAACTTTATGTAAATGGCGGCGGCGGACAAGGTGCATCAATATTAAGTATAGCTGGAGCGGCTAGCGTTTCTCCTATTATTGCTCGTGGCGCTGCCTCCCAAACCGCCGATTTACAGCAATGGCAGAATTCAAGCGGGACGGTATTAAATGCTATAAATAAAGACGGCTATTTTATAGGCGGACAATTTGATATTAATGGAAATCTATCAAACATTAACTATATAACAGCAACGAGATTTATAGGAGCTGGGAATCCATATGGACAGGCATTTTCAGATGAAGTTTCATTAGGATTATATGGTAGAACAAATAAAACAACAGATTTTATTCAAATTAAAGATGTTGGCGGAGGATCTGGAAAGACATTATTTGCAATAACTTCATCTGGAGCAATTAAAGGCGGAAACTCATCAACAATTTCCGCAAATACTGCCACAACTGTAGATACAGTAGCACTCTCATCATTTACCACTATGGAATATACTTTATCAATTAAACAGGGGTCAAAGATTAGAAGTTCCAAGGTTCTTGTCCATACCGACGGAACTTCAGTAGATTCAACAGAATATGGAATTATAGAAATGGGAGGTGGAATCTCAGGAGTAGCAATATCAGCCTCAGTATCTAGTACAAATGCTATTTTGCAAGTAACTATTACAGATGCTGCTACTACAAATGCTACGGTTAAGTTAATTAAAACAATGTTATAATTGACTTATATTATGGGGATATGTGAACCAATATGAGCGATAAAAATTTTAAAGTTAAAAACGGAATAGATGTTAATGGCACATCTACAATTACCTCTTCTTCGGTTTCAGATACAACATTTTTAGTAAAAGCTTCATCGGGACAATATTCTTCTATTCAAGAATGGAAAGTTTCTGATGGAACTACAGCTATTACCATAGACGCAAATGGTCATTTATTTTTAAATCAAAGGGGAGTTTTTGTAAATAGCGGTTGGATAGGTTCAACCAGATTTGCTATAATTCCAATAAATTCTTCTGCTGTTGGTATGATTATAAAGGGTCAACCATCACAGACTGGTAATTTTACTGAATGGCAAAATAATAGCGGAACAGTTTTAGCAAAAGTTGATGCAAGTGGCTCAATTACTGCAGTTGATTTAACTTTATCTGGTAACTTAACAGTAAACGGAACTACAACAAATCTTAATTCTACTAATCTTGTAATTGAAGATAAGAATATTATTATTGCAGATGTTGCAACTCCTACTGATACTACCGCCGACGGAGCGGGTATTACAATAAAAGGTGCAACTGATAAAACATTTAATTGGGTGCAATCAACTAGTTCATTTACATCATCTGAACCATTAATTGTAAATAATACATCAACAACAACAGTACCATTATTAGTTAAAGGTTATGCCTCTCAAACAGCTAATTATTTTGATGTACAAAATTCTGCAGGAACATCATTTTTTAAAGTCGTACCGCCAGCTGGAACCGCTTTATCCAGTTCAGCAATTTCTATCAGACCAGCTGGTGACGGTGGCAGATTAAGTTTACACGGAGATCCATCATATGGAGGATTTGCATTAACTGCACCTGCTGGACAATCCGTATACCTTGGAACATTAGGTGGCGGATCAAGCCTTGAAGTTGTAGCAAGCGATTCTTACAATAGATATAAAATTATTGGAACTGGTACTGGAGTTGCTCCAACATTTACAACTGATGGTATGGATACAGATGTAAATATGTATATTACCGCAAAAGGTGCGGGTAAAATTGGAATTAATAAAACATCTCCTACAGGATATGTTCATGCCGTTAGCTCTAGTTCATCTACTGTAGGTTTAATTATTGAAGCCGCATCTGGTCAAACATCTACAAACATATTTGAAGTACAAAGGGCTGGCGGTGGAGATGCATCATTTAGCGTTTCTCATAACTACATCGACTTAAATAGAAATACAACAGCAGCTGCATCTATGACTGTATATGGACCAAATGCTGGCGCTGTTCCATTATATGTTAAAGGTCGTGCATCGCAAACCGCTGACCTGCAGCAATGGCAGAAAAGCGATGGAACAGTATTGGCTAAACTTTATTTTGTTAATTCTGAATCTTCTGCAAGAATTTCATTAGTCGGTGCAGACTGGAATATAGGTTCTGGAGAATCTACATATGGAAGAGCTGGTGCAGATAATTATATAACCTATCCAGTAAATCAAATAATTCAATCTGTTTATGGTGGAGCAGTTCAAATACGTGGGGCTTTATCTCAAACTGCCGACCTTCAACAATGGCAGAATAGCAGTGGAAATATTTTATTAAGTGTATCTTCAGATGGAGTTTTAAATAAAACTGGAACTACAAAAATAGGACCTATTTTACAGTTTGCAAATCCAGGTATTGGAAATGAAACTAAATTTGAATTTCTAAAAACAAATGATTCTGCATATTTAACTGTAAAAGAAATAGGTGTAGATAAAACATTTTATGAATTTGGAATGTGGGACAACGCTATTGATTATGGTCACGAGTATTTTCAATGGTCTATGGGTCAGTGGTCAGGACCTAAAGGTTATGGCTGGATGCCAATACAGCTTGGAACTAATAGCGGAAAAGCACAAACATTAAGATTTACTGGAGAACAATCTGTTTTTTGGAGTCCAATTTTAACAGGTACAAATACACCATATTATACAACAAGCATCGATCACGACTCTAGTTCAAGTTATGATGTTACTAAATATTATGCAGATACAAATATTGCCAGAAACGTTCCTAGAACAAATGCAAGCGGCGGAGCAACATTAAATATAGATTTATCTGGATACACATATTCTTCTAGAATTGGTTATAGAATTACCGTAAATTCTGGCGGTACAACATTTAATTATAGTACATATGGTGGAGATAATTCAAGTGGCACAAATGTATCAATTACTGGATCATGGCAAACGCTTTCAAATGGTACAAAAATTAAAATTAATGGAACTGCGGCGTCTGGAGACGATTGGCAATTCCTAGCATTTCCTACTCCACTAGTATCTTTTGGTGGTGCAGCAGATACAACATCATTAGTTACAATTAAACCTTCATCATCAAATAAAGGTTTAATTATCAAAGGCGAAGCATCCCAAACCGCCAACCTGCAGGAATGGCAGAATAGTAGCGGAACAGTACTTGCTAGAGTTTCATCTGGTGGCGCAATTGTTACTTCTGCAGTCGGAGTGTTTGGAGCACAATCTAATACTCCTAATGCACAATTATATGTTTTAGCAAATAATGCAGCTTTACCAACATTTGTTGTTAGGTCTATATCTTCTCAAACAGGTAACTTAACAGAATGGCAAAATAGTAGTGGAACGGTACTTGCTAAAGTAGATGTTTATGGAAATTATATTTCGGGTGGACTTATTATAACTCCATCGTTAGCAACATTTGCAAATGCAACAGCACAAATAAAAGGAACATCTTCATCAAATCCAGTGCTTGCTTTACAAGCAAATAGTGGATCTTCAACTGGAGATGCAATAACTTACTATAATGCAGCAGGAAGCGCAGTTCTTGCTAAATTAGATTATGCAGGTAATTTCTCAGCAGTATCTAAATCATTTGATATACCTCATCCTACAAAAGAAAACATGCGTCTGCGTTACGCATCTCTTGAAGGACCTGAAAATTCAGTATATATTAGAGGAACTGTAGAATCTAATATTATTGAATTGCCAGAATATTGGACAGGATTAGTGCATGAAGATTCTATTACAGCTTCATTAACCGCCGTCGGATCTGCACAAAATATTTATGTTGAAAAAATTGAAGATAATAAAGTCTATATTGGCGGGGAATTAACAAAAGCATTCTTCACGGTATACGGAGAACGTAAAGATATAGATAAACTAACAGTAGAGTATAAAGATCCTTCATTACTAGAAAGGCCTAGGTCATAATATGGCTGTAGCATATAATACATCAATAGTTACTAGTGGATTAACTATGTGCTTAGATGCAAAAAATATAAAATCTTATGCTGGTTCAGGAATTATATGGAATGATGTATCTGGAAATGGATATTACGCAACAAAAAGTGGTGATGGCTCTGTACCTTCATTTAATTCTACAGGATATTTTGACTATTCCGCAAATTCTCCTGCAGTAACATCAACAGCATGGGGAGGCAATGGATTTTATTTAAATGCTGGAACAATTCCAACAACAAATTCTTTTACAATAATTGCTACAATAAAAAGAGATCCAAATCAAAAAGCTCTTGGTGATAGAGAAACAATTCTTTCTAATGCAGGCGGGGCTGATGGGTATAGATTTGGTATTTTTCAAAATGATTTATATTTTTTAATTGGAGGAGTTAATGCTGTTGGATATCAAGAGGGGGGAATAGGATTAAATACTCAAGTAGCAGACAATAACTGGCATTTTGTAGCAGCGGTATTTGATAGAGCAGCACAACTTGGCTCATATAAAATTTATGGATATGTTGATAATACTTCAGCATCAACAAATATAAATGCTGGAGCAGGAGGAAATGTTGCGTTTACTAATCATACAAACTTTGGACCAGGATATGGTGGATGTTGTGATACCTATGCTGGATCAATTGGTTTAATTTTAACATATAATAGAGCTTTAACTGCAAATGAGATAAAACAAAATTTTAATGCTGTAAGAGGGCGGTATGGAATATGACAGTAAAATCAGGTCCTAATATTGTTAAGAATGGATTAGTTTTAGATTTTGATGTTGCAAATTTAAAATCATTTAATAGAACTATAAACCTTGCAAATTATAGCGAAGAGTTTGATAGATCATACTGGAACCCATTAGGAGTAAATTTATTAGCAACAAAAAATATTGTATATGCTCCAAATGGAACATTGACTGGAAATAAAATTTATGGAGCAGTGCTAAGTCCGTCTAAAGAAATTGTATTAACAAAACATTTTGATAATTTAAGTCAAACAGTACATACTATTAGCTGTTATTTTAAGGCAGCAGAGCTATCCTATGCTTATATTTGGCTTGATAATGGTTCTGGTTTTGGATATACTTTAGAATTAAATTTATCAAATGGCAGTTCAAGAATTACAAGATCCAATCCTAGTAATAACTTTACTAGTTTTTCATATATCGTAGAAAATGTACAAAATGGTTGGTATAGAGCATCTATGACAGCAACACCATCAGGATCAAATACTACAATAAATTTTAGAGTATACCCATCAAATACAGCATGGACTAATCAACAGTTTGGAACAACAACATTTTTGGGTGATGGATCTAGTGGAATATATATCTGGGGAGCACAATTAGAACAATCTTCATCTGCGTCTACATATTTAAAAACACTTACAAATACAACAGATAGTAATATTTATGATTTGAGCGGTAATGGAAATACTGGAACATTAAATAATAGCCCTACATATTCATCATTAAACAATGGATCTTTCGCATTCAATGGAACTAATACATTTATAAATATTCCAAATAATACTGCATTAGATACATCAACACCAACTGTTGAAGTTTGGGTAAAAACAAATGCTACTGAATGGCAAAATGGTTTTTGGTTTGAAAAAGGCAATGTAAATAGTCAATATTCATTATTTCAAGAAGGCGCATATATACAATGGAGACAATCTCTTAGTGGTGCTGGCCTTCAGACTTTAACTACTGTAACAGCAAACTATATGAATACTTCAAGTTGGTATCAAGTAGTAGCAACATATACAAGTGGTTCTAGAAAACTTTATATTAATGGAATTCAAGTAAATTCAGATACACAATCTGGAGCTATTAATACAAATGCTGGCGGCATGTCAATAGGAGTATTTGGTGGTTTTTCTGGATCAAGAGGATATTATTATAATGGAAATTTATCAACTTGTAGGGTATATAATAGAGAATTAACAGCATCTGAGGTGTTACAAAATTTTAATGCTACTAGAGGTAGATATGGCATATAATGATATAATTATGGGAGGTGAATAATGGCTAATTCAGATAAAAATATACTAATAACTCCTAGTGTGGGTCTTTCTACTAACCCCACGATTAGGTTTAATGGGGCAAACAATGCCCCTACCACTCTTCGTGTGTTAGATGACGGAACAGTATCATTTGAAGGTACTGCAGGTCAATTATTCTCAATTTCGGACGGACTTACTGGAAGTATATTTTCAGTAAATGACATATCTGGTATCCCTTCTATAGAGGCTTTAGACACTGGTCTTGTTAAATTAAATCAATATGGTGGATCAACAGTTTTTGGCGCTTCCGCCGCAATTCAAAATTCTTTAGCAGTTAATGCTAGAGTTTCTATTGCAACAGGTTCTGCAAGTACTCCTGGTCTCATTGTCAAAGGCGCAGCATCCCAAACCGCCGATTTACAACAATGGCAGGATAGTAGCTCTAATGTAATTGCTAAGGTAGAACGTGCTGGTGCTGTAAGTATAGAACCAAGTGCAACACCAAATGGTTATTCATTATTTGTAAAAGGGAGCGGTAGTTCAGGAGTTATTACTGCAAGATCTACATCAACATCTAGTCATTTATTACAATTTCAAAACTCTTCTAGTACTGCTGTTTTAAGAATTGATTCAGAAGGAAGAATAACTCCAGTAACAACAAGTTCAGTAGGTTTAATCATCCGTAGCGCAGCCTCCCAATCCGCCGATTTACAGCAATGGCAGGATAGTGCGGGAACAACAAGGTCAAGAATTGACTTATATGGTGGATTTGTTACAAGCGTATATGCTTCTTTATATCCTTCATGGTCTGGAGGAACCCCATTATTCGTAAGTGGATTAGCTGGACAAACTGGTAATTTAACAGAATGGAAAAATTCGGCGGGAACAGTATTGAGCAAAATTGATTCCATAGGTTCTATTTTTGCCCCGTATGCGGCTATTGGCACAACACCACTTGCGGGTGCAATGACAACTATCAATATCGCAGGTTTCCCAAGCACTCCTGGTCTAGTTATTCGTGGCGCAGCCTCCCAAACAGCAGATTTACAACAATGGCAAAATTCGGCGGGGACGGTGCTGGGCAGAGTCACCTCAACTGGCGCAATTGGAATTGGCACAAGTTCTCCAACTCTAGGCGTAGCATTAGAAGCGTTTGCCACATCTTACGAACCCGCAATTCAGGTTCACGCTCTTAATAATTCAAGAGGTGGAATTGCCGCATTTACTAATCAGAGAATAGCACTTTATACAACCAGTGTTGCCGATAATTTGGTTTTTGGTTATGCTAATACTGTAAATAGCGCAAATTTTGTAGAGAGAATGAGATTAGCAAATTCTAATGGTGGTTTACTACTTATCAATTCCACCTCTGCAACTCTTGGTGGCGGTTCAGTTGCATCTCAACTCGGCGTAGTAGCGGGAGCAGCCACAACAGTCGGCGCAGTAATCAGAGCAGCAGCCTCCCAAACTGCCAACCTTCAAGAATGGCAGAATAGTAGTGGAACTGCACTTGCTAAGGTAGATTCTACTGGACTAATATCTTCAATTTCTGGTGGATTTTTTGGAACAGTAAGCAGTAGTGTTGTTGGAACTAATTATTTAGCAGTAAGAGGTTGGGATGCACAGCATATTCCATTTGTAGTACAAGGTTATTTAGGACAAACTGGAGATTTAACTAGATGGGTTGATACAAGTGCTAATACTTTAGCTAAGGTAGATTCATCTGGAGCTATGTATACAATTACAGCACCAGCAAATACTAATACCACCCAAGTAGCTACAACAGCATTCGTACAAACAGCGGCAGACTCTAAACTAAACATTACAGACCCAGCTATAGATTATTATGTTACAAACTCTGGATCTGGAGCATATCTAGTAAATGGAGTTTCTAACGGAACTATATATTTTGAAAGAGGCAAAAAGTACAGAATTCATGTCAGCGCCTCTGGACATCCATTCTGGATTCAGACTGTATCTGGAGGATACAGTTCTGGAAATGTTTACAGCACAGGAATTACTAACAACGGAACTCAATCTGGACACATAATTGTTGAGTTGCCACAAGATGCTCCACAACTATATTATGCATGCCAGTATCACAGCTCAATGGCAGGATCAATATCTGTAGGGGCATACTTACACGGAAATATATTTGACGCAAAAGGAGATATTTTAACTGCCTCTGCGGATAACACGCCAGTTAAATTATCGGTAGGAACTAACGGATATATTCTTACCGCTAATTCGGCAGCCGCAAACGGAATTGAATGGGCGGCAGCACCAATAAGCCTACCATCGCAATCTGGTAATAGCGGATATTATC
>Ga0194115_10006801_pt1 | contig 11521 bp, 9 predicted proteins | sample TA2MahsurfametaG_3_FD_148656 | JGI IMG/M metagenome (GOLD analysis project Ga0194115, IMG submission 148656) | Freshwater microbial communities from Lake Tanganyika, Tanzania - TA2015002 Mahale S4 surface | ecosystem: Environmental > Aquatic > Freshwater > Lake | place: Tanzania: Lake Tanganyika... | reverse complement strand
GAGCCTTTTTGGTGAGCAAGTCATGCGCACATTCCATGCAATCTTGTGCAACTGGTATCAAGGCATGTGGTCCACAAAGCTCAATAACAGACTGAACGCCCTCGCAGGACTTGGCCACTGTCGTCTTCTCGTCGTCCTTCATCAAAGTAATGAGTTCTGCGAGCACAGCAGATACAATAGCCGTAGTGTGCTGACTCATAGGACTTGCGCTTGTTACATCGCCCTTCGTCCACTGGATTTCACCATTGTGATAGGCCGCAATACTTGGATTGACAAGGTTCGGCAAAGCGTCTGCAACTTCACTCTTGATAAGTGGGTGCCAGTTGCTGGCCGCCTTTTGCAAGACTTGCATGACGGCTTCCAGATGAGGGCAGAATGCTGCTCCAGTGTGAGCGGCCATTTCTCCAACAGCGGTGATGGCTCCCTTTTTGACTTCAAGAAGAGCGGTACGGACATGCAACACAAAGTTGCCTGCATCGTCATCTTCGTTATCGGAATCATCAAACGCACCAAACTGTCCGTTCTGAGGAGTAGCAAAGCAAAGCGATTGCAGTTCGCGCTGGTCAGTCCAAGTGAGCTACGATTCTTGAAGCATACACGACACAATTCACTCCTTACCTGTTCTGCATCTTCGGCAGGCTCGAGCTGACCTTCATCGGTACCGATTACCTCAATGAGGTGAGGTACAAGTTCGCTCACAGCGGGAGCAAACTCTTCTTTCATCACTTTAGCGAGGTTAGCGAAAACGGCATAAGCAAACTCATGAAGGTCCGTGGAGTCTCTGGTCAGACCTTCACATGCACATTCCATAGTCGCCTGAAAGTAGGGTCGGAAAGTTTCGCGACCTACCGCAATAGCCATGTGACCCATGCACTCCAACGCGCGTCCACGGAGTGTATACAATCGCTCCTCGGTAAGAACCATGCACTTTGTCATCAAACTGGCCACTCCACCAACGTAAGGAGTAAATTCTTCTTCTGCCGCAACAGCGGTAGCTGCTAGAGCTGCCACCGCCATTTCCTGGACACTGCGCTTATTCGTTGCTTCCAGCATACCAGCAAGCTTCTTCACCAACGAGTCCAACAGGGGCCGTACAGCATCTGGTTCAAGACGTTCGCAAAACATCTCCAAGACATAACACGACGTGGCTTGTACAGTGACACTCTGGTCGTCAAGCAAACCAAAGACGATAGGCAAAATTTGCTCAGAGTAGGCCAAGATTTCGGGCTGGCAGTGCTCTGAGATTTGACCAAGGCAAAAGCAGGCACACTCACGGACTTGTGCATCAGCGTCGCGAGCGGTATTCAAAACGTGGGGCATGACCTCATGGAGGTGCTCCCTCAACGGCTCAGAGCAACCTTCTGCGATGACTCCAAGACCGGCGATACCTGCCTTTCTGTGGTTTGCCTGGGGAGAGGACAGTCTCTGGACGCATCTGCTGACAGCTGGTTGGAAAATATATTTCTTCGGAATCTCACACGCCAGCATATCGAGGGTTCCTTGCGCCATCGAAGTCTCAGTAGGAGAGTCCATGTCCTCAGGATCGAAATCTTCGTCGTTGCCCTCCAATAGATCTTCCCTCCACGCCGGATTCGATTCAAACAAAGCGCCAGCGGCAGAATCAGGAGAGTTTTCGATCAGCGCAAACAAGACTTCAAGTACTTGTGCTACCATCGCCTCTTCCTTTCCAAAACTCTTGGGTTTCGCTTCGGCCAGCGTCGCGATCACTAGGGCTGCCGAATCGCGGACTCCCATCTCCAAATTTTGTGCCTTCACACACTCCAACGCAAAATGAACGATTTGGACCAAGTGTACGGCAACGGCCTGCGACGGCGAGTATGCAAGATCATACAAGACGTCAAGGACGGTCGCAATAAACTCTTCGTCGTTTGCTTGCTGACTGGCAACCTGCAGGATGGCGGGAATCAAACCAGCAAAGACTTCGACTTCGGGTTCATCCGCCAAGAAGGAAAGTAGCTGACCAAGCGACTTGACAGCAGCCTTCTGTACCTTGGCGTCTTCTGTCGGCACCAACGCATTTCGAAACAGACCAGCAATAGGCTCAAATTGTGCCTTCAGGTGAGTGCCGAGAGTATCCGTCATCTCCGACAAAAGCCAGAAGGCAAGTTCTCTAGCTTCAGCCTGTTGTCCTTCCGCTGCAGCTGCAATAAACTGGAAAAGCTCGGGCCACGACGTCTCTCCTGATCCACATTCTAGCTTTGCCAAGGAGGCTGCGACTCCGACCACTCCATTTCGTACTGTTCGCTCAGGTTCTTGCGACAAGACTACCAAAATCTCAGCCTTGAGGGCAGTCTTCGTGCCATCATCAAACTTTGTATAGTGTCCAGGAAGACGTTTTCGGAGCAAAATACCAGCAACATGACGAACAGGTGGCACCTTATTCACGAAAACGGAACGTGACATAACCAAGAGTCAGACGACAGAAGATCCAAAAGTACGACGATCTAACTCGTATTGTGGCTGAATCTCATCGAAGTAATAACAAAACCCCATGTAGATGTAAAGAATACACTATGGTTCTCACCTGCAAAGTCTGGGCCTTTAGAATGTCGACAAGGGCAGGGACACAGCGAGGATCTTTCAACAAGGGCTTCAATGCCTGCTCAGCTTGTCGAATCGCCTCGGTATCGGGCTGGGTCAAGACTGCCAACAATGCCGCCAATTGAGTGGCGTCTGCCGAGAGTTCCATGAGTATAGTATTTTGGGGGTGAGCTTTCGCTTCCAAGGGAAAGGAATATGGCCAATTTACGTCGCCTTTCCGACTTGGCTCGATTCTGCAAATCGAAAAGATGACCAAAGTCGAATGGTTGGCCTCGAGCGGAGTCTCGTGGTGGTTCGAAGGGCCCAACCGCCAAGAGTTTCCCTCAGATGGTGGTCGAGAATTGAGGAGTCTGTCCTTGGTTCGAATTTCCTGATGTAGGCCAGACCATGAATGCAGCTGGTCGCCTGAAGGTGACGCCAACTGCCGCTATATCAAGTCACCTCGAATGAAATCCGCAAATACATCAAAGAAATCAGGGATATCATTTTCCCACCCAGTTTTTCTCTTTCTATCTCAACATAGACTCCCACAAATGTATCTGGTGTTACCTCAACATTCATTCCTCAAACCTACCTCGCGCTAGTACGTGAGTCCCCTGGTTTTGAGGGCGAAGAAAGTCGATATCGTCCACAACTAATTTATCTATCATGAAGAGCACCTCTTGTCGGGCGATTCTGCCATTATTTTGCATTATCCTTACGACCTCAGTGAGGGGTTTGTCGATGCCTCCTCTGGTGGTCAATTTTCTCGATAATGATGATGAATTCTTGGCAGATAAGCTATCAACTCCCGAACGATATGCCTCGGCATTAAACCTCTCGATAGAAGAGGTAACTCGACGGAAGGAGGAGCATCAACGTGCCATGGAGAGTCTACACCAACGATTAGCATCCGATGAAATACCTGGACGAGAAAAGCATATACTCCTATGCCAACACCGACTGAAACATGGCAGACATCCCTTTGTATGTGATAAATGTTGGTCCTACCTACCGATTTGTGTCTGTTCGGTGGCTGGGGAGACGAAGTTTCCACTCCCCACAAATCTTTCCGTCGTCGTATGGACGCATCATCGAGAATGGGGACTGACTTCCAACACTGGGGGACTACTGGGACTTATGTTGGACAAATGTCTCATCTTCATGAAGGGTCTGCCGGAACATGATGAAGTAATGGATGAATTGATTCTTGATCCAGAGACGTTGGTGGTCATCCTATGGCCCGATCAAAGGACAGTCGATAACAATAGACACGGAAAGGACGAAGATAACCGCTACGTATCACTAGAAAGCGTAACGGGTAGGTTATCGCATCACAAGGTGGTACTTGTTGCGATTGATGGAACTTGGGGGAATGCGAGGCGAATGGTCGCAAGACTACCTCGAGATCGAATTCTCTTTACAGATCTATCTGTCGACGCTTTGGAGTCGGTTCTTGGCTATACGAATCAGGAAAGGACTCGACCGGCTGGTACTGGTGGACATAGCCAATCCCTCCTCGCGTCATTAAGGGGTCGAAGTCTGAAAAGTAGTGACAACTTAGTTTGCACAGCTGAGGCTGTGACTGCTGCCCTCCTACAGCTTGGCCTGCCAAGTGATCATGGAGATCGGATACTACACATTGCGAAACAGAAGGTTGATTTGGTCTGTCGATATCGAGCGAAAGTCCAACCCTAAGTCGTATCGATCCTAGTTGAATTTTCTTTAACGCCTAGGAAAGTCTTTGTGGAGCCTGCTGGATCCCATTCTCATCGATCACGACATGTCTTTGCCTAGGATTGATTGTTGTGAGCACTGAAGTTGCTCTCCGGAGGGCTACTTTCCTAGGTTGATCTCGCCATCCTAAGGTTACGGTGCAACGAAGAAAAGAGGCCCTAGTTAGCTGAATAGCGATAGATATCCCACCTGTGTCGAGAGGGGAAACGCACAGACAACAAACGACAGTTGATCGGCTATATGACAGCCTGCACCGCGCGACTGCGCGAAAGGATCCGTTGCTTTCTGGCGCGAACATCGCGATGTTGTCACCCGGGATGCTCGATGTCCCACTTCTCACATACACTGGTTTTTTTCCAAACATACATCGAAAACACAATCTTCTTGCCACAATCGACTTGAACCATGGTCAATATTACTTCACGAAACAACACTCATGATACCTCTGGTCATCCCGTCAAGGCTTTTGGACAACATGTTCGTCGTCCATTTCAGCCAAGGAGCGTGAACTCTGTTTCGGCACCATCACCTGGGAAAAAGGCAAGTTTATCCGGGTTTCCCCCAACGGTTTTTTGTTTGAATTCGGTTATATTGATGAATGAATGTTTTGGCCGTTGGCCAAAAAATCGGAAACCATCCATGTATATCATACTAGCCAAACAAATCATGCAAATCAATTACATAGGGTGACCGTATCCCACCAATCGCCGGATCAAGCCCCGTTGGACAAATTCCATTTCCGTTCCACGAGTACGGTTTCGTCCCCCCCCCACTTCGCTACTTTTTTGAATGAGGTCGTGGAAACGATCACATTTTTGACAAGACCAATATCTCGGTATATTTTCTCTTCACAATCTCCTAGTTTGTACCATTCTCTCAAAGATGCCTGCCAACTCACGTATTCTATGCACTTACAATCGCCGTCGTCGACGAATTGCCCCACAACACCAACTTGACGAACCTGAAATGCAGGTAACATCCAAGCCAAGCACAGATTCCTTGAAGCCACTACCCGAACCCAAATTATCAGATGTTCCTGAGAATAGCTTTTCGAGGCTGTCGATGAAGGAGACTCGGATCGAGGAAAGTGAAAACCTCGATGCTCTGCGTTCTATCTTCAGACGGAGAACAGCGCTTGAGGAAGATGAAAGTGATATGTTTATGCTCAAGAGAGCCAGCCCTATATACGAAAGTGAAGACGAAGACTGCATGTTAACACCATCCAAGAGACAACGAACATCACAATCAGAAACCCTGCACTGGGACGAGCAGCTCGTCACTGATGAAGGAAGGTTTTCTATCGCTTTCTTTCCTAAGTAATAGTGATCCATATTCAATATACAGAGATCTGATTCCAATTGTGTGTCTTAGGAATAAAAACGTATCAGCTAGCAACAACGATCTTGTCGTCCTGATACTTCAGTTGGAGCTTCTCTATCACGAAGCAAGGCGATTGACTGGAAAAGTGGCATGCTTGCTGCTCACAGTCAAGACCGCGAACGTCTAAATCAATTCTAGTGAAGCAGGCCAAGTATCTCGACGAGCAAAATGTGGACACAACCAAGTCAATATTACAGTAGATATTATATTCACGATTGTCTGCATTACAAGTCTAGTGCTGGTCTACACACAAGTGGCAAGCGATACACCACCTAGGTCTACAAGAGTACGCTATTCCTTGGAATCACTTGTAGCAGTCGAAGCCTACGAGCCATCTTCAAAAGATCGCGTGCGTGTACGAGTTCGCCATAGTCAGGATAATACTTCGAGACTATTCTTCCTCCATCTCCAGTTCCTGGTTACCGGTAACAGACCGCTCTTGTTATTCTGCACCTATTCACGCATCATAGCAGTAGTGATGATGGATGATGATGATAATGATACCTCTTTTTTTGAATATTGGGTACCGCCATAGATAGGATGTCGCTATCACATAGTTTTTTCGCTTTTTACCCCGGCGTCTTTTGTTTGAATTTTGATCGGACGTTCCGTTTCGGTTTGAGAAAATTGATTCCGACAACTTTTGAGTTTCCCGCCAAATACGGAGGTGACGTTCGCCATAAATCAATTGTAACGGCACTTTGAACGGGCAAACTTTCCATGTTGTTCATGTATATATGTATGTACCCCCATACTATGGATTGGAGACGGGGGTAGATATGCATATCCATAAGCTCAAAACCGACGTTCGCGGGGTTCTGGTCAACAACCAGCCCCACCCATAATGTGTCGCGAATCATTTCATCACAGTCAACATGATGTCTGCGACGGATTATTATGAACTTCTGAACAATGGTGACGGTGTGATCAAACTTTCGGACAGGCGGATCGGCGATGAGGGCGCCATACAAATCGCCAAGGCGCTCATGGATACCCAGGCGATGATTCATACACTTGATCTTTCCATCAACCGGATTGGCCCCACAGGTGCTGCGGCGATTGCCAAGGCAATCGAAAGGAACAATTCATTGCAACACCTAAACCTTGAGCGCAACTACATTGGCAGCGAAGGTGCTGTGGTGATTGCCAAAGGACTGGACCAAAACCCGACGGTGCAACACCTTAATCTGCGAAGGAACTACTTTGGTCGCGAAGGTGCTGAGGCGATTGCCATGGGACTCAAAACGAACAAAACCTTGCAACACCTATCTATTGGGTCGAACGAAATTGGTCCCGAAGGTACAGTGGCTATTGCCAAGGCGCTGGAAACGAACCAGACCTTGCAACACCTGAACCTTGGGGACAACGACATTGGTCTCGTCGGTGCTTCGGCTATTGCCAGGGCACTGAAAACCAATCAGACTTTGCAAGTCATCGATCTCAGTTGGAACACGACCATTGGTCCCGAAGGTGCTGCCTCAATCGGCAAGGCGCTGGAAATGAACCAAACCTTGCAACACCTTGACGTTGAAGAAACCCACACTGGTCCGGAAGGTGCTGCGGCGATTGCCAGGGGACTGAAAACGAACAAGACCTTGCAACACCTTTCTATTGGGTCGAACAACATTGGTCCCGAAGGTACTGGCTTTTGCCAAGGCGCTGGAAATGAACAAGACCTTGCAACACCTGAACCTTGGGAAGAACAACATTGGTCCCGTCGGTGCTTCGGCTATTGCCATGGCACTGGAAAGGAATCAGACATTGCGACACATAGATCTGAATTCGGACACGTCCATCGGTCGCGAAGGAGCTGCGGCGATTGGCAAGGCACTCCGTACAAACCAGACCTTGCAATCCCTGAACGTTAGAGGCGTCGGTATTGGCCGTGAAGGTGCTGAGGCGCTTGCGAAGGGACTACAAACGAACAAGACCTTGCAATACATGGATCTTTCTTTCAACGACATTGGTCCCGATGGTGCTGCTACAATTGCCAAGGCGCTGGAAATGAATAAGACGCTGCACGACCTGAATCTTGAGAGGAAAACCATTGGTCGCGAAGGAGCTGAGGCGATTGGGAAGGCACTGGAAATGAACCAGGCCTTGCAACACCTTGTGCTCATAAACAGTGGCATTGATCACGAAGGTGCTGTGGCTATTGCCAAGGGACTGGCGACCAACCGGACACTACAGCACCTTGAACTGGGCAATAATGACATTGGGACTGGTGCTGCGGCGATTGGCAAGGCACTGGAAACGAACCAGGCCTTGATACACCTTCTACTTGATAGCAACCGAATTGGTCCTGAAGGTGCTGCGGCTATTGCCAAGGCAATGGAAATGAACCAGTCATTGCAATACATTGATCTTTGTTTTAATGGCATTGGTCACCAAGGTGCTGCGGCTATTGCCAAGGCAATGGAAATGAACCAGTCATTGCAATACATTGATCTTTGTTGCAATGGCATGGGTCACCAAGGTGCTGCGGCTATTGCCAAGGCACTGGCAACCAACCTGACACTGCAAAAACTTCAACTGCGAAGAAACAAGATTGGTCCGGAAGGTGCTGCGGCTATTGCCAAGGCACTGGAAACGAACAAGACCTTGCAACATGTTGATCTTTGGCAGAACAGCATTCGTGACGAAGGTATTGCGGCGCTTGACAAAGTAACGGAGGCGAATGAGGCACTGAAAGGAGTGGCTTTCTACAATACTTCTTTTGAAGATGTCTTTCTCGATACAACTGACGACGAAGACGACGATGAATCTGACGGCGAAGGCGGCAATGAATCTAACGGCAAAGGTGACAATGAATTTGACGACGACGCTGGATCGGAATAGAGTGAATACCTCGGTACAGAAATTAATTAGGGATTGATGTTTGCTTTCGATAAAGTAGATAGTAGAGTTATTATTTTGAGGCAATCACTGGATGATGTAGTTAGTAGGCGACGCTACTTTTCTTTGGTCGCTCTGCCAGGACTCGACTTCTTGCTGTGGGTGGGGTTCCTCTCGAGACTTGGGGTGACTACTACGATGACTGTGTGTGAGTGTTGGATACCGGTACTGTTGGAAAAGTCCATACCTTTGATTGAACCGACTATGACGACCGACGACGACGACAAGAACGACAACGAAAAAGAATGGATCCAATTGGGAAATAAGGGGATAAGGCACTCTTCGTCTAGCTAGCGATTCCCTCTGAGATGACTGTCGTCGTCCCAACTACATCATCGAAATGGCAATTGGCTTTTCTTTCGAGTATGTACATGGAACAATTTCATGAATCCAAAATGAGATCCCCATTCGAGAAGAGTGTACAACGAATGGGTATTGCATTGGATGGATGAAGATTCTTTCCATCCATAACTACTGATCGGATGACATTATAATGACATACGACTGCCATGATCGTCTCTGGACGTTGATCATACAACCATTGAAAGGATTTTCGGATCCGTTCTTTCATAATTACTGTAGGAGAATAATCTCGTGGCCAATCTGTCGGTTGTAAGGTCGTGACATCGAATAGATACCGTTCCTCACGACATGTCCACAAGTGTTGTACATCTCGTAAGACATGTTCCATAGAACGGGGTGTATTCTCTGGGATTTTCGATCCGAGTTCACGTAGATCAAAAAGGACAAGTATATTCTTCTTGGGGAAGGCAATTAGGGCTGTCGTTAGGGCACGAGTCAACGGTGATGATATGACTAATTCCACAGAGTCTAATGCTGATGAACTTAATAGGAAAGGAATTAGAGCCGCCTCCTGTTCTCCCTTGGGTGTCAATCCACAATCTCGTAATCGTGAATCTTCATTCCGATTCATTCCATTTTTCTTTGCTACCTGTCCACAGGATTGTCCATGTCGAATCAGGTATATAGTCTTCGTCGGTTTTTTCGGATCAGGTGATGATATTAGTGTCCCATCCTCTCGTCGTCGGATCCTCCTTGATGATCGTGTGGGGGATGATGTTTGATACACAGATGTGCCTAAAGGAGGTGTTGGTGGTAGTGATGATGATGGAAGAGAAGGAGGGTGTTGGGATGTCGTAGTGTTGGCAGAACTCTCTACCGAAACACTATCAACGATGATTGGTATTTGTTTCTGTGATTTCGCTGTTCGTTGCTTTACCATTGATGTGGTGCACGATATGGTGTTCTACTTGTATGGAGTATGTGATCTATTCTTGTTACATGGATGTGGTGTGGGGCGTGGGAAGACGAACAAAGAATTCACTTTTTTTTACAGCCAAAATGTCCCTGTCGCTTTAACAGTCACAACAGCGCACCTTATGTATGTATACATACGCTAGTCTGATTGGTTGACCATGAAGTGCAAAGTAGGGCACCGTGTATCATCTATCATATGAATATGTTTCCCATTCTAAGCCGTGTGTGGACATGAGGGTACACTCGATAGGAATCATGAATTCCTTCGGTTGATCCATATAGTTCTTGCAAATGAGACCTAGCCAAACAAGCAAGCTATGAAAACGTTAATATCCTACTATATGTGCGCCATTGAGGATGTCTCCGGTCCGAAAGAGGTGTTTCCCTGTCCTTGTAAGTTCTCGTGAGCCTTCTTCTTGACCTTGGGTTTTTTCTTGTTGTCATCTTTCTTCACTCCGTCATCTTCAGCAGGCTGTGATGCAGTGCCGTTACTGGTCGCTGTTTGACCGGTAGTCTGACTCGGTTGGGCGGGGGGCGGTGGCGGAGAATCTGAAATACCATTGTAACTCTCCCATGTTTCGATTTCCTCTTCCAAGCTCTGGATGGCTTCCTTTATGACATCAAATTTCGCCAGATTCATTGGCATCAGGTGGAGCGTCTTCCGGAGACACAATCGAACATTTGTTACGTGATCATCTTTGAATTCGAGTGCGGTTGGGAGGAAGTGATCAGTCAGTAGTTTTGCCAAATGTGCTCTCTCGGCTTTCGTCAATTGTCGATACGGACTATGATCCTCGCCCGACGTCTGACCAAGTTGCTTCTTTACTTGTGCCTCCAAATTAAGAACTGGATCATCAGGGTCCTTCAGACCGTCACCAAAGCGTAGAGCGACTGCCATTGCAGCGCAGATCTGACAGAAGAGTTGTCGCTGGCTAAAATTTCCCGCAGCCTTTTGGGGACCGCCGTTGCGCTTTGTGGAAATCTTTAGAACATTCTCCTTGATCCACGCTATGACTTCCTTAGAAGCAGCTTGACTCCAGATCTCTTTACCCTTTGTGGTATTACCCCCCTCGACCTTCACGACAACATTCTCTGAGCAGAAACATTTAAGAAGAATAGGAATCGTCCAAATTCCGTCTTCGCGGACGATACTGATGCTGTCTGTAAGCACTTCCGTGAGGATCGGCCAAAGATACGTGTGAACAAATGAGGAATCCATTATGCACATCAGGTCGGGTAGACTACGTGCAACGTAGTCACGCTGCCTCCAGTTCAACACAAGGGGATTCGTGGCACTTCTTTTCCGCGCACCGAGGACTTCTTCTCCACGAATTGTCTCACACCACTGCAGCATATATTGACTTCGTTGCTCGATAGTCAACAGCGAAAGAAGCGCCGGGAAATTTCGAATCATATTTAATCGAACGGATTCATCAGTATCTTGCAGAAAATTATCTCGGAAAACCGGCATAATGTCCGCGGCGGTAATTTTGGAACCCAGAATGTGTGCAACTGTATGTAGACTCGAAGCCAGACATCGCTTCACGGGTAGCGGAGGAACTCCTGCTTCTTTCGAATCGGTGCCGAAACTTGGATTCAAAAGAGTAAGGAAGCAATTCTTTAAACGGCCTTCCCAGTTTGAATGCCCAAGAAGCAAGACTACCGCGGGGAAGGAATAGGCGCAATAGAC
>Ga0194115_10006799_pt1 | contig 11521 bp, 14 predicted proteins | sample TA2MahsurfametaG_3_FD_148656 | JGI IMG/M metagenome (GOLD analysis project Ga0194115, IMG submission 148656) | Freshwater microbial communities from Lake Tanganyika, Tanzania - TA2015002 Mahale S4 surface | ecosystem: Environmental > Aquatic > Freshwater > Lake | place: Tanzania: Lake... | reverse complement strand
CTGCCACAACCAATGCACTGGAACTCCCCAATCCACTTCCAGGAGGAGCTTCAACATAAGTTGTGACTTTAAGAGGAACTCTATAACTAAAACCACTCATAAGGTGCTTGTAAGGCGCTATGAGCAGCTTCAAGGAAGAAGAGGAATCGATGGACTCATAAAATTCATAAGTCTCTTCTAGGTTCAAATCAACACTCTTAAAACACCAATCATCCCAAGGTTCAACCTTGCAGTATGCATACTGATCTATGGTTCCACTAAGAACAACTCCACCATGTTCTTGTCGATATGGTTGAAGATCAGTTCCCCCACCAGCTAGTCCTAAGCGTAATGGTGCTTTCGCAAAAACAACTTTTGACATATCTAATGTGTGTATTCAAAATGTTCGTAATGTTCTTTAGTTAAAAAATTTATAATTACTTCTTTACTAATATTATGTGAATTTATTACTTTATCATCGATGAGAATATCATAATGAATTTTTCCCATAACTAATTGATGATATTTTAAACCCCAGGACATCAATTGTTCTGTTGTCTTATTATATAATTTACTATATATTTCACTAACATTGCCCCCAAATTGTGTCATACCTCGGGCGGTATAGATTACAATTTTATATCCATCTTCATAAAGTGAGTTTACCAATTGAATATTTTCTTCAATTGGATAGCAGTAATCATATTTTAAAGGTCCTAAATTTTCATACCCATTTAATCTTGAACAAAGCACATCGTCCAAATCAAAGGCAATAGTCTTTTGAGTGTCTAGTCTTTTCATTGTTGGTATACCGATTAATGCAATATTCATAAACGATTTTTAATAGTTTCCAATCCAAAACCAAAAGGAATTTTGGCACTCCATCCCAAAAAATCTTCTGCTTTTGTACAGTTTATTCTAACATAAGTTGCAGGATTGCCGCAAGGTAAAATATCTAGATTAACTTCACCAATTACATTTCTTAAAATAGAAATTACTTTTTTAAGTGAGAAACTTTGCCCACTACCAATCAGAAAAGTATTTGAAGAATTGAATTTAATTGAAGATACAATTGCCTCAACAACATCTTGTACATGTACCCAATCAAAAGTATCATTCAAATTAGAATAAACTTGCATAGATTTTTTATTCTTAAATGAATAGAGATATCGATCAATAAATCCATTCACTCGATCTTCAGATATTCTCCCTCCATATACATTTGATACTCGGAGAGAAATAAACTTTGCGTTTGTTTTGGACGCTAAGATTGACCCATAATTTTCTAACAATAACTTGTGAGCACCATGAACCGTTCTTGGTGATGGTAAAGAATACTCACTCAGTACAGTATCATAAAAGGACCAATGCAAATCTCCACAAGAAGATAAAAGAATAATTCTTCCATCTGGATTCTTATTTAAGAACTTTTGGAATAATTGCAACGATAAAGATACCTCGTTTTGATAAAGACTTTGTGCATCTTCAATTTTAAATCTTGTGTTAGAACATGATGCTAGATGTATTAATGTAGAATCTGGAATTGATTGAAACTCAATACGCTCTACACTATCCCGATAAGAAATCGGAACATAGACTGATATTTTATTGATAAGCGTAGTTCCAATTAACCCACTCGTACCACTAATGTAAATCATAATTGATATACCTCTGCAATAATTTTCTTTGACTCACTTGAATAATTATTATCTAATGGATCTCCTTTATGAAGATTACAATGTATGAAAATTACTGGATTATAATCTTTATCAAAAACATTTTTACCAATTAGAGTTCCATCATCATCAACCATTAGATCCATGCTAATACCATTTCCTTTGGGACATACATTTAAAGATCCACCAAGATTAACAATGTTATCTTTAAAAACACAACTGAAAAAATATTCATCAGTTACGCAATCAATGATACCATCATAATGAGAATTGAATTGATCGTAAAATTTTACCACCTCTTCAAAAAGTTGTCTATTATAATTGGTATTCTTAAACATAAACACTCCACCAGCATAGTAGTCGGTATTTAAATCACAGTTGAGACTGGTTAAAGTCTCAATAAATACCTCTCTATGCGGAACTGGTGTGGCCATATTATAGTAGTCTTTAAAAGTTGGAACCCACCAATGCTGAGCAGATCCAACCTTTTCACCAATCATATCAAATATATCATCAAAAAAATCATTTACAAGAACAGTATCACAATCAAAATAAACAGCATACTCAGTATCAATTTGCAATGCTTTTATATACTTTTCTCTCCAGAAAAGATATCCAATATCTTTTCTAGATTTGTCTTGATCATTTCTACAGTCGATTATTTCTGCTAGATCATGCTGAAATTTATTACTAAAATCAAATATTTTTATTTTTGAATTTGGGAGTTTTTTCTTGATAGATTCAACTCCCAATTTAGTAGCATCATAAAAATAATCAGACCCTCCGACCACAGTATAAAAGGTAATGTCCTTCATACTTCATTATTGTACACTCTGAGAATTGAACCGCAGCGATTCAAATAGGTATGATTATCTTTTACAAGATTCATCTGATGTTCTATAAGAGGATAGTTATCAATGTTTGCCTCAGTGTCAAAGAATAAATCGTAGGTATTGCTATTATAAACAATATCACCGTCAAACAAATCTCTAACATGTACAGAGTTTGTCATGCCTACTTGACCATAACTTATGTTTTTTAGTACACGACAAGGGATATATCCTGTCTTGAGATGGTTACATCCAGTATCTGGATTATCATCCCCTAGACCAACACCCCTAATATCTGGTGCAATATATGAGTCTTGTACTAACTTCTTATTCTCTTCCCAAGAAAGAGGATTCTGCCATGGATCACTATGAACAAATTCAACACTAGCAGCAACACATGCTCTAGCAAATGGTTGAATCTGATTAACATTTGATGATGAAATACTACCAACATAGTAAGCTTTCCGTTGGCGTGGAAGTTTCATATCTTCAAAATTAAACTCATGAGGAAGTAAGTCAGTTGCCCAACTCAGATAGATTGCTTCATATTCAAGACGATCTTTACGCCACTTAGTAGCGAGTTCATCAGTGGATGCATTCTTCTGATAGAATTCGCAGGGACCAAGTTTTTGTGGATTTTGCTCAGAAAAAATATAAGAATAATTTACATCGTTTAGTTCCTTTACATTATATCTAATGTCAACTAATCTTACACCCTTATCAAAATACTTGTAAGGATTTACGCAGCAATGAACAAAATACGTTGAAGACTCAACTATAGGAATATTTTTATCATCATATCCTTCAGTGATAAAAAGACAATTCGTATAATCAAAGTCTTCTTGACTTGGATGATCATCATTGTTGAACCAATGCACTTCATGACCCATGTGTTCAAAACCTTTTTTGAACCCACCATGGATATATGAGTGTGTGTGAGAATGAAGGGGATGTCCCCAAATAACAATCTTCATCTTAATACGGTGCGAAATCTAAATCTAATGGTTTGTTAAGATTACCTTTATCTACTCTATGACCAAACTGGTCCGAGTGATCTCCTTTATACTGCCCAATAATCTCAGTATATGTAGACTTGCCAAATAAGCGGTCTAGTTGAGTAAATAAAACAAAATCAAAGTTTCTACTTTGCTCACCCTTAAGATCGTCAAATTTAACACCCCTTTCTTTAAAGACTAAGTTTCTCCAAGAAACTTGACTTGCATCAAGAACACCAGCAGCGTGTGTGTCATAATTTATTTCACAAACTCTTTGCTTTAAAGAATGACCATCACGATTTGTATATGGTTCGTAGATAGTGTTTAAATCTACCTCATCAATTGTCTTAACTGAAAATGGATTGTATTGTACAAAATCACTATGAGCATACATTACATCAGAATGTTCTGAATACCATTCATTCAGGTCTGACAAATAAGTCTTATCAAGATAATCATCATCACACAAAACAAAAGAGATTTCAGCATCACTATTGTAGATTGCCTGATTCCAGAAATATCCTACTTTAGATCCGCCCTGAGATTGCTTTTGATCTGGACTATTGTATGTACAAACATAATTTACTCTAGGATCATCTCCAAGAATATCTCTTACTGACTTTTCTCCTGTACCAGTTTCAGTATCATCAACAAAACAAAGTTCCCAATTATCATAATTTTGAACTCGGATTGACTCTAGAGCAAACCTAACCATATTCGGTCGCTCATAATAACACATTAAAATAAGTATCTTATTACTCATGTCTAAACTTGTTCATAGCAGATTCAATCACCACATGCATATCCATATATTTGTACTCAGACAGTCTACCACCAAAAATAATGTTTGTCAATGATTTGGACTTATCTTTGTACTTATTATACAAACTTTGATTTAGATCGCTATTGATTGGATAATATGGAGTGACTCCATCAACATACTCTTGCGGATACTCGTGAGTAATAACTGTAACATCAGACTTTGATTTTTCAAAATGCTTATGCTCAATAGTACGAGTAGAAGAAAACTTTTTATCACAATAATTAATCACTGCATTTCCCTGAAAATTATCACTGGAGACTACATGATCTATAAAATGTAAGGATCTATATTCTAACTTACCAAACTCATAATCAAAAAACTGATCTATACACCCAGTAAACACAACTTTCTTTGCAATAGAATTAAAGTGTTCTCTATTCTCAAGATAATCCACATTTAAAAGAATTTCAATACCATCTAACATTTTTTCAAACATTAAAGTATATCCACCCATGGGAATTCCCTGATATCTATCATCAAAATAATTATTATCAAAAGTAAACCTTAATGGCAATCTTTTAATAATAAATGGTGGAAGATCTACTGCTGATCTACCCCATTGCTTCTCAGTATAATCTTTGATTAAAGTTTCGTAAATATCCTTGCCTACTAGTGATAGTGCTTGTTCTTCAAGATTGGTTGGTGTTCCTTTAAATCTTTGCTCCTCTATAATTTTCTTTGCATCATAAGGAGTCATGATTCCCCACAATTCATAGAAAGTATTCATATTAAAAGGTAATGAGTACAATTTTCCTTTTGAATATGCCTTTGGTGAATTAATATAATTATTAAAATCTGCAAATCTGTTTACGAATTTCCAAACAGTTTCATTTGAAGTGTGAAAAATATGCGCTCCATACTTATGAACATTTATACCCTCTATTTTTTCAGTATAACAATTACCAGCTATTTGTTTTCTCTTGTCAATAATAAGACAAGACTTGCCAGAATCAGTAGCAAGTCTTGCAAAGGTTGCTCCAAACATCCCGCAACCAACAATCAAATAATCATAATCTTTCATACTTTTCCAAAATATCTGTTGTATTTAAATATTCTCTATGAGGCCAATGTGCATAATGAACTACTCTAGTGTTACCTACAATGGAATTTCTCAAATTATTTTTAATTGGATAAAAAGTTGCTAACCAAGGTTCATCATCCAAAGATTTTACATTCCCATCAAATTTTGCAAAATCTTCACCACTCCACATTATAAATTGGATGGAAACAGGTTCAAAATTTAAAACAATATTTGGTATATCTAAATCTGTTAGTCTATTTTCAAGAATACATTCATAAGTCTTGTTCAGAATCTCATATGCAAGATGTGGATCAAAGCAATATAAATGACTAACAACTCTATCTTCCGGAATAAAGTTTTTTAATTTTGGTTCATCTAAATTATCACTTAAAGTTTGATCTGTAGTTTTCATTTCCTCTTTTGATCTTTCAAAATCGACATACCATGTGTAATCATGAACTGGACATTCTGGAACATCAATCGCTTTATTTTTTCTAAGAAAATGAGTACACCAAGAATTATTCATAATGATAGGATACACTAAAAAAGTTGTTGGATTATCAACTTTATATTGTATCATTTTTTCAAAAGTACCATCCTCTATAAAAATAATATCATCATCTATCTTGAAATAGAAAGTATTTGGTTCCACGCAATAATTATAAAATCTCTTAACATTATAAGATTTACCCATTTGTTCTGGATCTAATGGATCACAACCATATTTTAACTCAACAAAATCAGAATTTTGATTAGCATACTCATTTATAAACTTAAGGTCTTCTTCAACTGAAGTATTAACCCAAAGATGATATTCATCTATAATATGTCTGTTTTTTAATATTTGTTTAAAAAGACATCCCATAGATTCTCTCCTACCAACAGGAGAACAAGCTATAATTTTTTTATCCTTATACATTTTAAAATCTAGGTAAAGTAATGTATATTGGAAGAGGTTGAGTTTGAATATTAAACGCTTTTAGCATTTGAGTATGAATTAATTCAGAGCACCATGCACCATTAGTATGCTTCATACAATTATCAATACAAAGATCTATAACTGGGAAGGTTCCCATAAAAGCATCCATCACTTTGGACCCACCAAAGTTAAACCAATCACAGATCATACCATCTGGTTGATTGTGGATGCCTGTATAGTATAAAACATCTTTGTTAAAAGTTTCATACTGAATTTTACTTCTAACTTCAGAATCTGTTCTCAACCATATCACATAATCATATCTAAAATCTTTTTCAAATTCATACAATTTTTTTAATAAACAAACTTCATTTAAACTATAATAGTATGAAATAATATTATTTACATCTCTTTTTGGATAATCAGGTTCTTCTGGATTATCAATAGCCCCCTGCTTATATCTCTTTAATGTAGTAAGATAATTGTTAGAATAATTTGAATCTAAAAAATTTTTACTTGATTCTGTTTTAAATTTTACTGGAGAATAAATTTCTTTAAATTTTTCTATAGAATTTTTTGGTATTCTTTGATGTTTCCAACCACCAGCACCACCATACTTATAAGGTTTTGTTTGCAATTCTTCATCAAACCAAAGATGAGCAAAAACATCTATATCATAATTTTGAATGACATTTTCTTTAATTAAGGAAGAAACTTCTTCAACAAATCTAGGTTGACCACAAAAACATAAAGCTATTTTCATTTTTTCACCCTTTTAGAAACAAATCCAATACCATAATCTTGTGGGCAAGCATTCTCAATAACATTCCACTTTTTTTTGTCTAAGTTACGAACAAAAAGAAAAGGCCCAATGTGATGACTAGTATCATGAAAACCAACAATACCTTTATCAGATAATAAATTAGTATATTCCCAATCTTTTAAAACCTGATTAATACTATGAAGTCCGTCAATAAAAATAAAATCAAATTCTTCAACGTCAAATTTATTTTTAATAATATCCACCATTTGTTCATAATCTGAACTATCACCCTGAATTGTATTAATATTTTCTCCAATTTCTACCAACCAACTACGATCTTCTATATCTAATCCAATGTAAACAGTCTCTTTTTTTTTATTTTCGGCAAACACAGTTGCAAAAGACCTTGTATTATTTCTACCAATACCAATTTCAAGAATGGCCTTACAATTATCCCTAACTTTCATAAACTGCTCCAAAAGAGCACTGCGATTGCAATCAGTAATCTCCTCTCCAGAATATGTATTTAATACAGTTTCTTCCTTACCTGCTTCTGGCCAAAGATTAAGATAATGATTAATACCACAACACATATCATCAACTGCAGTATTACTTCTAACGTCTTTAATTAAATCATCTTGCCATTTCATTAAGTTACTCCTAATTCTTTTTTATAAAATAATGGTCTATCGGTGCAAATTCCCATTGTATCTAATATTCTATCATACTTTCCTTCATACTTACAACAATAATCAATAGATTCTGGGAGAACTATAATAGATTTTTTGAATGGAAACTGACCAACTAAGACCCAACCAATACCTTTACTAGTTAGTGTGTATCTATCTATCTCATGCCAAAAGTAATGAAAATCAATTGGGGAACTAGAAATTTTATCTAAACTTTCCAAATCCTTACAATGAATCCAAAGTTTATCTTTATAGTTAACTAACCAACTCATAGGAACATAATACTGTGGTTTATCGTGTCCAAGATAAAAATTATGATCTTCATGTCTTAAATCAATTTCAACATCAAATCCTTTAGCAATTGCTTCTTCAATATAGTTAATGCTATTTTCTCTAATCGGATTAGGTCCAGTTAAATTACCACGATGAGAAATAATTTTCATATCAAAAATCCAAAATCCACTCTGGTAAAGAACCTCCCCCAGTTTCATATCCCCACTTGTCAATAGCGGCACGGAACTCTGGTCCAGGTATTTTATCAATCGCCTGACGCATTGCCAGAGCACCCGCCAGAGTGCCTCCTGGATGCCCGTGTACAGCGCCTCCACAATTAGCTAGAAAATCTGTGCCAAACTTCTCTGCGGTCGTATTGACGATGCCTGGATGCATCCCACAACTCAATGCAGGAAGAACATTCCTACCATGAAGGACTTCAAGTGTCTTACGAAGTTCATTCTCATCATCACTCAAATAACCGCCCCACATTCCAGCGTGAATGGTGTCCACACCACAAAGACCAGCAAGGTCACAAAGAACATCCCAATCTATTCCAAATGCGTGGCGTTTATCCGTAAGAATTTTGTCCCCACTCTTTTGATAGTGGATAAACAACGGTAGGTCCATTTTTCTAACAGAATTGTAAACCCCAAGACCAGACCAAAAATTAATATGAATACCATTTCCACCATTGTCAGCAACAAACTTAGCGCGATCAAGAATGGTATGGTGGTCACCGTTAATACAGAAAGCATAAATGACGTTACGACCACAATTATTAACAATATTAGAAATCAATTCTACACGATCTTCAAGACGGCAGAAGGAAGGATTAGAAAGAATTTCATCCTCTTTGATAAAATCTACTCCACCATCAAGAAGTTCTTTCACCATCTCAGAAAGAGTTTGTGGTGAAATACCTGTCTTTGGTTTTACGATAGCACCAGAGAGAGGTCTATCATAACGGTTGACAAACTTACGAATTCCATCAATACCATTTTTGGGTCCAAGAAACTGTGCTTCTACATCAGCAGGAAATTCTAATTTTTGAAGACGACATACTTTAAAAACATCAATATCAAGTTGCCCACCCATCAATTGGCAAAGCAAATGTGAAATACCATCACCTTCCCAATCAGTATTGACTTTGGGAAAACCAATTTTGACCACACCCTTAGTCAGTTGTGAAAGTTCATTCTCATCATCATAAATGACGCAAGATGCCAGTTCAAAAAGTTCATCACTTTCCCAGCGATTACGAACTTTTGGATTACCCACACTTTGCCCGATAGCAAGATTCCAAGCAGCATCACGAAGATTACCAATACTCTCATATGCTTCAATGTAATATGTTGCCACTACACAACGATCTTTTTCACATTCAGTTAGCTCTCTAAAAAATTTCATTGTTGAACCTCAAATTTGTCAGAAGGAATTGATGGAACTTTTACACATACTACAGTACAATCTTCAAGAAACACAGGATCTGCAATCTCACCTTTTTGAAAAATAAAAACATCACCATCACTAAGTTCTTGTTCCTGAACAATCATTTTTCCAGTCACTAGTACATTATATTCTACACTATCTTTATGGTAATGTGAAGTCCAAAGTTCTCCTTTTTTGTGTCGGATAAGACCTACTTCAAAATCTTTTGTACGAAGAATAGTTGGTTCAAAGTCACCAATAAACCAACCTCTTACATAATCAGTAATCTTTGTAATGTTCATAATTTATTCAAGTAAGTTTTTAAATCTTCTGGAACTCCCACAGGATTGTGTTGCCAATTTGGGATATGATGAATACCAACTTTAAGACCAGAACAAATCATGTGATTATATGAAGGACCGACATAAAATTCTCCATTTGGTGCTCTATCATTTTGTTTAATCATAAATTCAGCACTCTGCACAAAGTATTTACCCTTTCTCCAATAGTGAATTCCATTCAAAGAAATGTCACTAATGACTTTTTTTTCTTTGATGTCAACGACAAACCCATTATAATCAATTTTTGCATAACTATTTTTAGGAGTTGTGGTACTGTAAGTTACTACAACACCATCATACTTATAATATCTAGCTGTAGTGAGAAATAAATCAGCATCCCACCACATAATCTGATCACAATTTGCAACTACGAGTTCTTCCTCATTATCAATAAAATTTTTGAAGAGTAGACAACTTGCTGCTGGACCTTCTGTAGTTTCTTCTACGCTTATGATTTTAGGATCAGGTAAGACCTTATGAAGTAAAGTACAAACTTGATCGTAATAACTATCTTTACGAACTACAAAATGATATCTCCCAGGGAGATTAAGGGATTCAACTGCTCTCTGAATCATTGGTAAACCTTGAATATCAATTAAAGGTTTAGGAATCTTATAGGTATCTTTAGGGAATCTTGTCCCTTCGCCTGCCATTGGAATTAAAATGTTCATAAATGTAAACAAGAATTATCCTTTGCTGAATGAATCATTTTTGATTTAAAACCAAAGCATAAGGACATACAAAAAAACAAGTCAAATTATAAATTCTTGTTCTGCTCTTCTATCAATATCAAACCTCCAGAACCATAAAGAAATTTTGTCCATTTGGCTTTTTTTATCTTGATAATAACTTTCATTATTACTATAGCAAGTTTTCCAAAATTCTGCTTGCTCAGAATTAAAGTGGACTCCAGTGCCACCACCCCCAGCTCCAGCAGGAGATCCGTTATGAATAAAATTAACAGGAAATTCTACAAATTTAACTTCTGAACATTTGTTTACTCTATCTCTATAATCATTATCTTCAAAACAACCTGGATGAAAATTTTCATCAAAAAATCCTACAGTACGAATCATATGTCGATTTAATCCAAATAAGACGTAATTACACCTTTCAGCAAAAGCTCCATCATATCCTTGCTCCATCAAATTATATAAATCAAAGAGTTCTGTGGATTGAAATTTTACATCATCAGAACATTGAATCCAATAATTTTCCTTTGGATGATGTTTAATATGATAGTTCCAACTTGATGAGCATCCCATATTTCTTGGACAGTAAGAATATTCATAATTTTCTACAAGGGGATTTTTTGGTATTGCTCTAACTTCATCAAAATAATTCATGTCATAATTATTAACCAATATGGAAAGTGTTTTGATTGGAAAATTTATAGAAGAATTAAAATTTTTAAAATTTTCAAGATGATTACATGTTGTTGTTGCTAGTAATGATATCATTTTAAGAATGCAAAAGTTGATTATTTTTTGAAAGGTGAATCATTTTAGGATCAAAAGTACAGTGGTTTGAATACAATTCTGGATATGCAAACTGTGGACCTAGAGTATGAACTCTATCTTTGTTCGTAATAAAAAATTTATTAAAATAAGACTCTTCATACCAAACGGGAGCGATATCATTGGACAAATCTTCTCGTGTCCATTCATCAAGTTGCTGCATCATATCAAAAACTTGTGGAATCTTACCACCCCACAAACAACCTTGATAATAAACAGAAAGATCCATATCCTCAGTCACACATGCTTTAGACTTTAAATTAA
>Ga0194115_10006798_pt1 | contig 11522 bp, 4 predicted proteins | sample TA2MahsurfametaG_3_FD_148656 | JGI IMG/M metagenome (GOLD analysis project Ga0194115, IMG submission 148656) | Freshwater microbial communities from Lake Tanganyika, Tanzania - TA2015002 Mahale S4 surface | ecosystem: Environmental > Aquatic > Freshwater > Lake | place: Tanzania: Lake Tanganyika... | reverse complement strand
TAAATCATAAAATAATTAATATCCGCAAATTTATTATTATTTATTCCTGCCACCACAAAATTATTTAAAAAAAAGATATATATATATTTGTCATTTCGCGGGTATAGATATAAATAAATTATGTTAAATCCCAAAATTATTGTTTTGTAATTTAAAATTTCCTTTTTTTACTTTTTCGTTAAAGCCTCTATTTAGCAATGTAATTATTTATATTTTCCTATATATTTTTGTATTTTTTATATTTATAAACAAAATTTGCGGCTATTTTTTTATTATTTTTTAATTTAACTTCAGTACACTTTATAAATTTTCCATAATATTGATTATTTTTCGCGAATTATAAAATAGAATTTGGGTATTAGTTAAGAAGTTTATATAAATGCGACTTAATATATTAATGAATGTATTTTTCTTCGTATTTTATTAATTATTCAAGTTAATAATATTCTATTGCGCGTTCTATAAATAATTCAATCACATATTTACGCTGTATTTCATCAAAAGACAAAATTATAATTTATTTTTATGTTTTTCTATACATTTATTATAATTCCGCAATATTTTTAATTGATTGAAATACTTTTTTAATTATAAACGCTTATTTATCAATCATTTTTGCGGAATTTTTATGATGTTGAGTATTATAAAATTTTCATATAATTCTTATATTGCGTTGTTTAAATGATGAGTATGGTGTAAAATTATTATTTAGTAAATAAAATGCGCGATAAATAACTATTTAATATAAAAAATTAATATAATTTCGACAATAATTTCATTTTATATGAACTTAATAGATATTTATATCAAAAAATTATATGTAAAATATAATGCCATCATATAAATAACGAATAATATTTTATAAACTGATTAAATTAATATTTGTATTATTATATAACCGCGAAAATTAATAATTATATGTAAAAATCTTTAATTTTATATAATAACTCGCAAAAAATAATTTTAATTTAAATAAATTATAGCATTTTGTTTAAATATTAATACTGCCATTTCCTTTATTACAGTTTTTATGGACATAATATTAACTATTGTAATTTTTATCACATACGCAAAATATAATTACCATTGAAATTTTTTAATAAAATTTGCGCGAAATTTATATTTACATAACAGTTAAAGCGAGTATTATATATTGCATATTTGACAAAAGTATAATTTTTTGCAGGTTTCAGGCTACATACTATTTAACAATTTTTATATCCGCGAAATTTATCTGCACCTACCAAATTATGATTTCCTACCCTTTAAGCATTGACTGCTGTATTGTTTTTTATTTATTTAAGTATTATATGCGAAAATATTTAAATCAATTTGCGTTAATTTCAAATATATTAATACCGCAAAAATAAATTAAAATAATTTATCCGCATTTTTAATTCAAAAACACATTATTATTAATTATTTATATTTTTAATTTGCGTTTTTATTACAAATCACCAACTATAATATTATATTATTGTTTAAAAGAAGTGTATAACCATATTCATATTGTATAAATTTATAATATGTAATTTATAGATAAATTTCAAAGAGTTTATTTAAACACTATTAATCCGCATTTATATATAAATAACATTTATTTTATAAGTATTTTTATAAATGAATAATAAATAATCAAATATTATTAGCGCGGTGGATTATAGTTTGTTTAAAATTTTTATTTTTTGAAGTGTGATTAAAAAAGTTTGCATAAATATTGTCATAATATCAAATAATTAATGAAATGTTGCGAAAAATAATAATGCGGCGCTGATATATTTTGAATTAAGACAAGATGTTTGATATTAGAAGAAACAAAAAAAATAATTAAATATGAATCAACTAATTCAAATCATAAGGCTATCAAGATAAGCAATACAATCTTCTATAGAATCAATATCACACAATTATTCAGTTAAAGATATATCAATTGTTTAAAAGGGAACAGTTTTAATATATTGATGAGAGTGAGAACAATATAAATTATACATTAAATTAATTCGCCACAGAATAAATTTTTGTCCATCGATATTATTTTATACATAACATTCTGTTAATCTGATACCCCTCATTAATTTTGAATATTTATAATTAATTTTTCTAACATTTTGATATTTAAATTTATTATTATGACAAAATAGGTGCTGAATAGAAGAAGCTTCATCGTCAATAATAGTATTGATAATTCTGAAAGGTTATTTAGAAGGTTTTAAATAACAATCATAATCAGTTAATACTTTTTGCGTTGAATTAAAGACGAAATTTTTATATGATTGGAATTAATTAGAGCAAAAATAATTAATAATTTTATCGGCGAATTATTAACTTAACCCATTTTCAAATTAATTTTTTATTTTTTTGCTATATATTGCTGGTGAAACATTTTATGGCAAAATAATACCACAATCTACATCAGTTCCTTTAAATCTTTTTTAATCGCTTATATTTAATAATTCTTGCGTAAATATTTTTGTTTGCGTTAAATTAATTAAATTCGCCGATCCTTTTAAATGATATTTTGCTTTTTTATTCACGATGTATTATATAAATCGTTTTATACACAACAGCTCCATATTAAAATCTTTTCTTTGTTATTAAATTTACAAATTGTGAGCTATTATTGTTGTTATTTCATCCCGAACTAGTTTATTATCTTTATAATCTAACAGTTTTGGGTTTAATTTAATTATTTCTTTAATGTGATAACTATCTAATGGATGAATTTTCTCACATATTTGTAATATTTCGTTTTTTTTACTAAATACATATTTGTATTATAATTAATCATTAATTTTCATGTATTTTTATATTAAAGGCTCTTATAATATTGTTTCTAATAGTTTTATTTTCTCGCCAACTTTTTTTACTTATTATTTTTATATTAAGTTGCATATTGTTACTAACTATTCTTTTGAATAATCTATTAATTTCTCCACTTTTTCTATGGTTTCTTTTTATTTCATGTAATATATTCCGCAAATTTTGGTGTTATTTAAATGATTTCTTTGGGATTTTTATAAATGTTTAATAAGGTTGAGATGGTTGATGTGAGTGGTAATTGTTTTGTATGGAGAGTGGCGGTTATTGAAGTTTGTGCTGGTGATATATAGAAATGGAATGTCAATTTTTTATAGAAAGTTCAATTTATAAATATTTGCAATTTATTTATTGTAAATTCAATTTATATTATTGAATTATTTACTATACTTTTGCGCCCAAAGTTTATAATATATTTCTATAGTGATGATTGACATAATAAATTTATTAATTTTATTATTTGCACAATTAACATTACGCGAATGTTTATTAATTATATGGATGTATTTTGTTAATATTACATTAATTGGGCATTATTTGCCGCATAAATTATTGATAGCATTCTAAATTAATAAGACAATTAAGTATAAATTAATTATTTTTATATTTATTCATATTAAAAAGTTGTTCGGCAAAAATACAATTTTCATAAAGATATTTCCACATTAATTTCTACTGCAAAATAAGTTTGTTAAATATCTCTCTTTCATTTTTCTATAACTTACTGGCAAATTATAATTGGTTTATTAGCGTTAACATCCTTTTTATTATTCCAATTTTTTATTTATTTCATTAATAATTTAATTTATATAATTTATTATTCGCGTTTTTATTAAAAACAAATAATATTTTGCGCAATATGTATTTTATATTATTGTTTTTAAAGTATATTTCGCGCCTTTTCTCTTTTTATATAATATATAATATTTATTTAAAATTACAAATATAATTGGGCGATAATGATAAATAAAACATTAAAATATAAATTATAAAGCGCCAAATTCAATGGTAAAATAAAGACGTGTTTAATTAAAATTTTAAATAAAAAATATTGATGTAAAACAATATATATAGCGAAATATTATCATATTTCATCAATATTGTGTTCTTTAATAAGTTCATCGGCTTTCATGAGATTGTCATCAAGAATATTCAGAATGTCTCCCATATAATTATTTTAATCGCCGGATTATTGGGTATTATTGAATTAACTTCTGATATTTTTAAATTATTTTAATAATTCTTTAACAGATGAAATACGCGATTTTTCATAAAATTCCTATACGTCATTCATAAATGATACGAAAAATATAGATGGATCTTTGCCGTTCATCATAAATTCTTTATAATATTTATCGAAATTTTTTTAGAATAAATCAAAACACTCTTTTAATTTACTAATAGCATGACCATTTTATCCTCTTTATTTATCGCCGAGTTATTCTAAAATACTATTTATAATAAATGACAATTCTTCCATATTGATTTATGATTTGTATATACCTTCGTATAAATTTTAATTGAGCCCAAATAATTATTTTAAATCCTAGTAAAAATCTTGTTTTTATTATTATTTAATTTATTCATCGTCCATATTATTATAAATACAACAAGAAACTTCATAAAGATCGATATTTAAAAATTAAAGTTATTATAATTTATGTAATTTAGTGTAAAATTATTCGAAATTTTGCGTATTATGAAGAACTTATTTGACATTGATCATTTCTTTCAATATTTATTAAACAAGAGATTAATTATCATATCCGTCAATATATAAATTTAATTCCTATAAAAGATCTAAATCGATATCACAAATAACGGCGGCGTCAAGGCAATCTAATTTTAATTCGCAAGTATTTTTTTTTTCTTAACAAAAAGTTTTAATTTTTGCCCTTAATTCGAGTATTTGCATAATTTTTGTTTTATTATATTAATCGAATATAGATTTATTTAAATTTATATTGTATTTTTTGCAGAAATTTGTGTGTTATTCGACAATTGCGTATATATTTTCGTATTATGATATAATTTTATTGATATACATATGTTTATTTTGGCTGTTAGGAATAAAAATATTATTAAATTAATTTAGAATGTCTTTAAACTATTTATTGCCCTATTATTTAACAATACACTACATATTTATACGCATAAAAAAAAAATAAATAAATAAATAATTAAATAAATGCGGTTTATCAATAAATTCACATATATAAAGCATATCCGATGATTGATCGTTTGCCATTATATGTAATATCATTAGTAACAATTCTTTCAGGCCGCAAATTTTTACTTTAAAAATCAATAATAACGCCATAATTTGAAATATATTTATCGGTTTCGCCGGTCATTTTTTTAAATATATTAATTTTATATGTTTCATATATTAACTTATCAAATAATTGTTCGTTTTCTAGAAGTGGAAATCCCTAAAATATGCCTATTTTATTTTAATTATAGAAAATTAATAATTTATTGAATAATTCGTAAAAGCTTGGCGGCAAATCATTTCTGTTTTTTTTTATATATTTTAGTAAATCGCAAAATTCATTATGTGTTGTTTTTCCTATTTTTACTTTATTTATTGTTTATAAACCCGATTATAATAGCATAATATCATATATTAATATTTTATTGCGCAATCCCATGATCAAAAGCAAATTATTTAATAATTTTAGCTAATAATTTCCATTTATAATTTTAAAAATAAACGGCTGTCTCGTTTAATTCTATAAATTATACACATATGATAATTATTTAAAATTTATATGTTATTCTTCAGGTATTTCATCTATAAAATGCAATTATTATCGCAATTATTAATCGATTTTTAAAAATAATTAAACTGTTAAATCATCGGTATGTAATTTGCTTTCTCTTGTATTCATTTAATATTATATATCATTTTGTCTAATTATGGGGAAATAAATTCCCGGATTTGTTCTTCCTATTCTGCCTCTTCTTTATTGCGTTTTATTTTTACAGCATGGTAAAATCATATTTATTGATTGTTTTTTAAGAGGATCATATGATACAGATCTAAAACTAAGACAATCTATAACATAATATAAATTCACTCCTGAAAATCCCGTTTCTATTGTATCTGTTGCCAATAATATTTTTCTACCTTTATGCTCATTCATTTATTTTTAATATTAATCTGTATTTGTTTGGCTATTAAATTAAAATATTTATATATTTCGCAATATTTTATTATTCATTATCTATCTCGCCAAATCATCCATCAATTTTTAACCGTAACAAAATATTAATATACCCCCCTATTATTTTGTGTCTATATTGTATTATTTTCTTTATTAATTAATTAATTCATTGCTCCCATATATCTATTCGCAAACATATATTATATACTTTTATATACCCATTTCATTATTATTTGTTATTAAATTATCATAATATATATCAATTATTTAACTTTACTATCCACTTATCTCAATGTATTTGTCACTGCCAAAAAATCCACATAATCTATCAATGTTTAATGAACCCGATTATAATATAAATGTCGGCGATGTTTTATAATTTTTCAATATTTCTTTTATTATGCTCATCATTATATATATATTTGTATCATTTGCGTGAGCCTCATCTATAATTACCAATGTATTTGTATTTATATATTATTATTAATTCATATGATTCAATAATAACTAATACAATGTTCCTTGTGTCATATATGTCAATCCTATATTTCTTTTTAGTATTTTCATAACACTTGTCAATAATCCCAAATTCTCCCCTTATTTATATAATAAAACTTATTATTTTGCTTCTTCAAACAGAGAAAAACATACACCTAGCGTTAATTGTGCGCATATTATATCATATTAAGGTAATATTTTCGTTAAATTATACAAAAAATATGTTGATTTTCCTACTCCTGGCGCGGCTTTTAATACTATTAATTTGTTATTATCCCCAAATAACATTGTTTATTTTAAATTCTCCACTACATAAGACATTACCTATAATTTATTTATATTCCTTTCTATTTTTTGATTATTCAAGTTTAAGGTCACTTTATATTCATCCGCCATTTTAATGTTTTATTTTATGTATTTTAAATATTTTATTTTTTATAATATTCATTCATATTTAAATTTTATATCATTTATTCATTGTATGAATATTTTCTTTTATATTTTTATCGCGCATAAATTATTTATTTTATTCTTTTGCAACTTTATATTTTATTTTTTTATATTAATAACCGCCATTTAATCCGCTTTTTTATATATTTTTGTATAAATATTATAATCTTTGCGCCATATCACTTTTTATAATCAATTCGCAAAAATTTAAACAAATTAATATGATACTTACTATTGACCCCAATAATTTGCGCAAACATTATATAAACTCTCTAATATTTAAAAAATCATAAATTTTATTATTTTTATATAGACTAAATTATTTATAAAGCGCAAAATAAATCAAATATATACATATAATATGAAGAATCGTTTATTTTCTTTTCCGTTTAAATTTTAATATAAATCCCGCGCGATTTTTTTAATGAAAAATAATAATATTATTGCAATTAATTAATAATATTTTCACACAAATAATTTTAATATTTTTATTATTTTATTATTTATGTATTTTTTATTTATTTCGCCGCATAAAATTAGAAATATTTTAAATTCGCGTATTATTATCCTATTATTATAAATGCAAAATGTTCAATAATTTATATCGCGCACTATTTTCCCATATATAATCTATTCGAAGTTAATAAACGCTATTCATCGTCTGTATTTTGTTGTATAGGTGGCCTCTTCCCTTTATAAAACATATATCATATAATCAAACTGTGTCGATACCTAATCACTCTTTTGATATTGCGGAACATAAATTTTATATATCATGAACCATAAATCGCGTAAAAATATTTTGCTCACTTTTAAAATACATTATCTAACACTCATTTTATTCTTCAATCACATAAAAATCCGCATTAATATCTAATTTTACCGGTATCGTTAAATTCCTGTTTTCATAAAATATATATTTTCGCGCAATTTCATATATTCTCGCAACTTCTATAATTATAAAATTTTCGCAATTTTTAAACTTTTATAAAATAATATCATAATTTTGCCATTTATTTAATTTCAATAACTATTAATGCGTCATTAATAATAAAATCTTCACATTTTAATTTTATTTTATTATATAGAAACGAAAATCTAATCAATATATTGAAAATTGGTATTTATACAAATCGATTTTATACTTAAATAGAAAAAATTTATCGCAAAGAATATGTCTTTTTTAAGAGATCGGTATTTATAGTTTGTTTAAATAAGCGCAAAAAGTAAATAATATAATTCTATATTTAAATATTTAATGAACAATTATACCTGCTCAATTTATAAAAAACTTGGTATTTAAAAATATAATAGTAGACAAACTATATAACCGCCACAAAATGATAGTTTATCTCGCCATTAAAATATTTTAATATTATTTATTGTGAATTTATTAAAAAAAATATTATTTATTTTGCGAATGTTTTTTATTTATTGATTATATGGCGGCTATTTATTTTCAGTAGATTATAATAGTCGCGTTTTATAATATTTATTTGTTTTTAAATATAAATGAAAATCTATTACATTTTATTTTCTGCCATATGTTTCCATTTATTATTAATTGCGAATCTTCTATTTTTAATTGATCGCGGCTGTTTATATTAAAGAAATATACAGGCACTTAATATAAATTAAAGTAGGCTACTATTATATTTCAAAAGCGCTAATTTCATTTTATTTTTGTATTTATTTATGCGAAAAATAATAAAAAGTATACAATTGCGAAATAAATATATATTTTTATGTTTGTTTTTTTATATATATGAAATCTGGCAAGAATAAATTGAAATTCTAATAAAAAATAAATAATAAAGTTGGTTTTAAATGCATTTTTTGATGAGTTCATTAATATATGCGGAAATAAAATACAAGTTAAATATGTATAAATGCGTATTTGATTATAATTTGTGCTAAAATATAATAATAAACGCGAAATTTAAAAAATATAAATGAAAAAAAATAAAAAAAAATATGATAAATAATATCAAATTGAAATATCGTCAACATGTATAGTTTCTTGCTATTAAAGAGACAATTATCTGATCATATTAGTATTTAAATAAAATTAATTAAAATTGGTACCGATTTGAGGTTATTACCCGATTAAAATTTATGAGCTGAGAGAACCAATATGAGATTGTTTATTAGAGAGCGAGAATTTTTATAATAATTGGACAGGTTTAGACATAGCCATTTATAATAATTGGTCGTGTTTATTGTTTTTAATAAGCCCGATTTATTCATAAGTACTAAGTTTTCCTTTGTATGATAAGTAATCAATAATTAAACCGAGATGAATTTTGTCGACTTTTTTGACGGAATTAAACAATTCGGAAAGGGCGATTTTTTTAGAGGCAACTTTTCCGTACCATTATTGCATCATTAAAGGATTGTCGCAAGTAATAGCGAGATAATTAATATAATCGCCGTATTATTATTGCGTTAATAAAATTTCGTCAAGAGAGCGACTTTTACATTTAATGACATAAATGTTATGTTTTGTAATGATGCCTGTATTATTATCAAATTCACTATGAGTATTTTTAGATAATTGAACATTCGACAAAGATTGAAGTCCTTTAATATATGTTTAAGATATATCTTTTGCGTATTAAAGAATGCCATCAAGACTAGATAAAACTTCATTATCTAATAAATAACACCGAATTAATTATAAATCTTCAGAATATAGACAAATAATTTCTTTTGTATTTTATAATATATCAACCAATTATTGAATGGTAAGTTTATTTTATTGCATGATGAGACTGTTAAGTTCAATACGTATACAAATTTGTGTTAATTTATTATTATTAAGTTTAGATTTATCAACAAAAACAGCGTCATTTTTATATTAGTAATTAGGATCATCTAATTTTTCGTGTTTTATAAAAATGATTTACCAATTATTGACGAGATCAATTAATTTCATAAATTGTAATTGCAATAAAATATTTTATGCCTATTCTTCAGTGACGCCTTGTTTAAAAGGAATGGTTAATATAGGCTATGTTTTTTATACATGCTATGATTTTGCTTTAAGTATATCGTCAACTATTTCAACCATTGGTTTTACATTGGCGGATTATTGAATATTATGAATTGAATCAAGATAATCTTAATTAATAACTTCGTGCAAAGACATTCCGCTTAACATTCCGACACCAGTTCCATATTCAGTTAAATTTTTTAGTAATTATAATTTTATATCATTAATCAAAAGATATTAAAATTACATTTCGTTGAATTATGATAATATTTGTGGCGTAAATAATGTCATAATCGCCAATTTAATTAAAAATAATCCATTTTCATATAATTATGGAATAAATTTCTATTTTGCCATCATATTATCATTGAAATATATGTATTTAAGATTATCGACAAAGTGATTCAATAATTTTATATTTCCCGCGATATATTTTATATCACTTTTTTATTCTTATTGCAAAATTTTCGATAAATACAACGATTTTATTTATAAAGGTATTTATATAGTGGATTCAATATCGCCAAAAATAGATAATTGAAAATTATATTAACAATATTTATGTTTTTTTATATAGGAATATATTAATTTTGCCTATTTTGTACATAATTCAATTAATTGACTTGATTGATTTTTAACAAATTGAATATAATTGTGAATGTAATCGGCTTCAGACAAATGATAATTATCGATTTTGTATTAACAGTATGATTGTACTTTAAATCCTTGATTACCATATAAAAATTGAACGATATTGATGTGACTTGTAACTAATCGTGTGTTTGAAACTAAAATTTACTCTAAATTAAGTTTTAATTTGCGGCCTAAAACACCACCTTTAGCGACAGATAAAACTTTTCTCAATATACCTTCTCTTGTAGGAACAGCCATTAAAGCCAATTCAGATGGCGATAATCCTTCTGAATAAGAATTTTAAACGGCACCATATGCCTTGGGATTTATATCAAATTTTTTATAAAACAAGTTTAATCTATTGTCAAATTCATGAACAATATATTATCCTTGGCCTTGAGCATATCCTAAATTGATTAAAATTCCCTTTATATGATCTAATTTTCCTTTTGTTCCAGTTAATGCCATTTTTAATAAATTATTATCTGGTTCAATACTAGTTAAAATGAGACCCAACATATCATCAAAGAAATTATCAAATAATTATTATTATAATTCGTCATATGATTTATTACTTTTACTAACTTATCCATTATTTGTAACAAAATTATATAATATTTCCTATCCTTTTTGCAATTATACACTTTTAAATTCATTAATAATGTCTCTTTTATCTTTTGGAACGTACAAATCTTAAATTCCGATTGTATTACCTTTGTATTAATTAAATTATAGCGTTAATTGCTGAATTGAATAGATTACATTGATGGCATAATCAGAATTATTAGTTTAAACTATTTATTTGTAAAAATGATTTGAATTTTGGTCAAAATAACCAGATTTAATTTCGCCTAAAATAATTTTTAATTATTTATCATTATCATTATATTGTATATATTTTGATAGCGATGAATTATAATATGAAGTATTTATCTCAAAATTTTATTTGGGCAGCAATAAAGACA